>Ga0302325_10008346_pt1 | contig 22754 bp, 28 predicted proteins | sample Palsa_T0_2_FD_201948 | JGI IMG/M metagenome (GOLD analysis project Ga0302325, IMG submission 201948) | Peat permafrost microbial communities from Stordalen Mire near Abisko, Sweden - Palsa_T0_2 | ecosystem: Environmental > Terrestrial > Soil > Palsa > Peat permafrost | place: Sweden: Abisko...
GAACACCAAATATATATATATATATATTTTTTTAAAAAAAAGTGTTTAGAAATTTCTAAAAACTTCGCGGATTATGAAGAATACTCCGAACAGCCCAAATATAACAATATTTTCTCCAAATTGTAGTGTTATTGTGGTTAACTTAGGGTTTGAGCGGTTGAGTGGTGTGGGCGTTTGACCAGTGAACTCTTCTAGAGTACTGTACTTGGGAAGCGATTCTTCTAACTAATTATGGAATCAAGTCTCTCATTGGGGAAAATGTACAGTTAGCTCGCCGCCAACTTGGATTAGATCTCTGTGTTGTCATTCTATCAGAGGATCTCCCTTGTTTGCTATCGGGAGAGCAATCACTCGAAAATTTGGGTGTTGTAGTTGTAACCCACTACAACTAGTAACCGAGAACCTGCAATTCAGGGCTTTGCGAATCGGTTATATATACTTGGATAGTGTTTCTCGGATGAATTGAGTGCAAAGCATATTTCTCTCTTGAAGCTTCCATGACTGACAAAACCGAGACTAGGGGCCAGCGCAGGAAGTCAGGTTGTAGAAGCTGGGCGAATCAAGAACTCCACAGATTTCTATTGCCTCGCCGAGTCGACAACCCTCTACTAAATGGTGGCGTTTGCGGTCGTCCAGCTACCCCCTACCAGCCTCTCAGCAATCTTGCTCTCCCGCAAAACAGAACACGGCCTATGTTGGCCCAAGATACAGGTAGCTCCAATCGAACACTACAACAGGATTTCAAAGATGTCAATGCACCAAACAGTGAAGACGACATGGGGCTTCTCAACGAGCGAGCTTGCTTGGTCCAGCATGGCAGACACACCATGTCGATACCATCACACCAGGATGAATTGCATCCGGCATTCTGCAAAACGGAATCGCTCGGAGTCGTGGTCAACACCGAGGAACCTCTATGCCTGCCATTTTATCAGACTCCCAGCTCATCTGGAGCATGGGACATGGCGAACAAGCTTTTGACCCTAAGAAACACCGTCTACCCAACCCATGGTTCTGTATTCACCCCATTACTGGAGTCTCCTCGCTTTGAGTCATATAGGGTGTCCCCAGATTTCAGGGATTTTGCAGCATATAAAATACCAGCCATCAGCATTCCTGAACAGGTCCAGCACTTTGCATTCGAGGACAGCATTACCCTGCCAACATACCTGTCAAACTTCTCTGCCAAGGAGGAGTTGCAGATCGCCCGTGAACTTGAAGAAATCTCCAATTAATCGCGCTTCCAATATCTTGATGGGACAACACACGCCTTGCACGAGCTCTTGTGACTACGCGACCATGAACGAAGGCTACTCGAGCGGCTGGGTCACATCTTATTCAAGTTTGGTGATTCTGATGAGATCGGCTGGCTGGACATAGATCACCTCTCTCTAGCTGATGGCTAAGCTGGACTCCGACCTTCAACGTCTATTTTTGAGGTATGCGAACTTGGTGAGAATGCGAACACTAAGGCAAAGACCCAGCTCAATCTATACAACAAGCAATGGGAGAAGACACAAGCACAGTTATTGGAAACATTGAATGCGTTATCTCGAGTCATACCCTGGCCAACAAAGTCCCCCGTTTTTAAAGGCAAATTCGATGTTGAGCACAACCCGGATAATACAAGGACAGAGATGCTTACGTGCAAATGGGCCACACGCATTCTTTGTGGAAATGTTCGGTCTCCATCCGTTGTCAAGAACCGACGAAAACAACGAGGCAGTGCTCGATTTCGCCAGCGAAGATGGAAGGGAGGAGACTGGCCAAATAGAAGGGGCTTCGCGATCAGATGAAATTGGGGAAGGTCAGATAACATGAAGACAAGACGAAAGCGCTATTTGTTCCGGCTAGTGCGACGAGTGAGAGAGTAAAGGCTATCTGGGGCGTCGTCAGCAATATGAAAGAGAGGACTGACGTGGGCCTGGCAGCTTTGGATGACTGAAAACTGTGTGTTCCCCACCAAAGCTTTCCTAGAAATATTAAATCCCTACTTTATAATTTATGTCTCACTCTCCTGTACTGGATGAAATGGACTCTAACGGAGCAAATACAGTTCAATTGGCTGAGCGATTTTCCGATTGAGAACATTTATCACCTCACTTGGACCTTTGGAAGTAAACCCGTTCGGCCCTAGCGTCAGTCTTATCGTCTTACCCATGTCTCGTTACCATTGGCAGCTTTATGCGAACTCCGTATGCAGGTGCAGGCCTCAATGTTTGTCACACCGCCTTAGCAGCAGAATTAACTGGTTGCGCGATTTTGGTGTTCCGCGATTCTGCCGTCAAGGCGGTGTAACAAACATTAGGGCCTGCACCTCCGTAGTCTACCAAGGCCCCTCCCCCTTTTGTCAACATCGGATGCACTAACCCCAATCCCAGCCTCAAAAGAGCATCGGCCGCTACTGACTTATCAACTAGACAAGAGTGACATACTGCCCAAAGTATGATGTCCCTATCTATGCTCTTGTCTTTACTGAGGTATGTAGAATGCTCGGATTCAAATTTCATTAACATCTCCCGAGAGCCTTTGTAATGTACCGAATCCGCAGGCTGGAGCAATGACTAGATCTCGAATTTATCATAATGCTAAGATACCATCCCATTGACCATGCAAATCTTTTTGGTATTTCCAAACCAAAACCCAACCTGGTAGATGCCCGTCATAATAGTCCCAATACATTATTGAAGCCTCAAAGTCATTGTACAGTTCCATGCGCCCTCCACTCAGCCCCCATTAACCAACGCACTCCCTTTATCCTCATTGAGTGGGAAGAATTACATCTTCTACAAATAATGCAAATGCATGCTTCCTTGGCGCAACCCATGTTTATCTTTGACTTATACAAAGAAATCAATTAATACCTCCCGCTGACCCTGTGTTGGAAATAGTAGAAAGCATAAGTCATTTCGTTCAAACATCAATATTTGGCGCCGGCATATTGTATCTCTATTGCAGCCGTTTTCGCTTTCTGTCTTCTTCCCTCAGCTCTTCTTCGTGCTCTTCATCTCTTTCTGCTGTCTCTGCTGGATTAAGAATGTGGGCCATGCTGCCTCTTCTGGTAGGCGGTCCGGAATTATCCTTGAAGAGACCAGTTGCACCTTTCTCTCGGGCATTACCCCATGACCAACTATTGAGGTGGTCTACAGTCGTACCGTTAGAGAAAGGTGGCGTTGTTGGGCGGGAACTATCAGTGCGACCTTGGGAGGAAGCTGTAGTAAGTGAGTAGGAACTAAAGCTGTCACGTATGCGCTGATCCTCGCTCATAACCATAGGGCCCCTTTTCGGCGATGAAGGCCATTGGGAGGAAGACTGTCCAGAGCCAAAAGGAGACGAGTTCGCTTGCCAGCCCTGGACATTGCGGATATCGGCGGAGGTATGACGACGGGGGAGGTTTGTGGGAGGTGATGCTACGGTTGCAAGTGGATGCGGTGGAGGTGGCGGTGGAGGAACCTGAGAGCGTAAGGAGCTGGGTGATGATTGTGATGTGCTGGCTCCAATTGATCCATATCTGCGAGGGGTGATGGATAGATGCGATGGTACGGGTGGACGATAAAAGTTCTGTCGAGGGGCGACGCTGCCCATAGCTGTTGCACGACGAGGATCGTCCTGTGGCATTTGTCGTGGTGAGACAGGGGCATTGTCAAGCGAGAGATTGGAGAAGTAGGGCCGACTTCCGGAAAATGGAGGCTCGGGTGGCTCTTCCATCGATCTGATCACCTCCACTTGTCGTTGAATTTCAGCTTGCATGTTGATGACTGCCACAGAATTAGTAAGTTTGTATACTCGGTTCTGACTGTGCTCACCATCCCGATGCAAAGGTGTTTCTGGATTCGGTACCAGGGAAAGCATTGCTCGTGACATTTCGTGGTTGAGCTAGAACCAATTAGTTTTGAACGAAAAGGGTATATATTTGATTCACGCCAGCTTATTTGTATGCAGAACCAAAGATGGGGATCTTACTTGTAGTGAGCGGGCTAAAGCGTCCATGACAACTTGGTTCCTGACATGCATGAATTGAGAGTTGTCTTCACTCCTCTGAAGCCTGGCGTGCATCTCGTATAATGTGTGTTCAAGATTGGTCAACCTTGATTCGGTCGATTCCTGCATCGAATGCACCGGCTCTGCTGGTGTGCCCGGTTGGGAAAGTGGGGGCTTCGGAGCGGAATATGAATCTCGGTGAACCAGAGCATGCCTTGATGCGCGGCGTTTAATCTCTCGAAGTCCAACGAGATCACCTCGTTTGAAATTGCCATTGCCGTGCTTGAATTCCCACAGCGGGGATTCTGGTGATCCAGTGTGGAAGACATCGCTCACTGCACAAATTTTAGCAGTAGATCTTCAGGTGACTGGCTGGTGCTACATACCTTTGTGGAATCCGTACATATTCAATTGTCGTACGAATGACGAAATATTTGTGTGCTTGAAATATTGTCTGCAATATGTGAGCTAGTGACTCGGGATTGAAAGATCTGAACTCACGAGAGAACTTTTGAAAAATCATTAGATGGAGACATAACGAAACTCTCGGCCGAGTTTGACCAAGATATCAGGTGCTGAATACTCTGATCTTCCAACATGCTGTAGCACCATTAGAAATAGCCCGCACACGTATCACCAGAAGAACGCCTACTTGTACAGCTTATGAATAAAGGCAGTCTGTACAACTTTTGGTTGTTGGGCACCAGCCGCCGCAGCAGCTGCAGCATTTGGCCCCGACAGATTGCCAGAATGCGGCTGATCTCCCATAGCGATATGATCATGTACGCCGTTTGTCTCGGAATCCGGGCTGGTTCGAGCTGGCGGAGCCATCATTGCTGATGCTGGAGGTGTGACCTCCATTGGATCTCCGGGAGATGGAGCAGAGGTTTGTAGGATTGGAGGTTGGAGGATGGGGACAGTTCGAGCGGTCGTTTGGCCTGGTTCTGAATCGCTCATGAAGGGACTCCGTTGCGCTCTCTCGTCCGTTGAATCCATGGTCGGGTCACCTGTACATGTCAGCAGCTCCTCGTGCAAAAGGCAGAGCCGAGCTGGAATGGCAAGCGGCGCATGGATTGATCTGCCAGGAGATAGAACCAACCTCATTGCATCCAAATTGATAGCTCTCGAAACTCGCGACTTGTAGTGGTGGAGGCAGCTCTCTTTGTCCGGACGTACGCAGCTACCCGCGAAAAGGGTTCAGCTCAGCGGTGCAGCCACTTCGCCTCGCTGTGCGATGCAGACTGCTCGAGCTGGGCGATTGGAAGCAGAGTGATGCGACTGCAATGGAAGATGCGCACGAAGCCGGTCGAAGGTGGATTTGTTGAGGTTGTAGATTGTAGATTGTAGATTGTAGATTGTCAGATGAGAGTGAGTGCCGTGCGTTGCTTAGTTAGGAGGCCGAACCAAAAATATAGCGTCAGAGTGATGCGCAGAAGCCTCGTTGGAGCTTGTGCTGGTGGAGCTATGCCCTGATGCGTCTAGTGCCAGGAGCGCACGAAAAGGGGGGACAGGGACGGGGAAGGGGACGGAGACATGGAAATGGAAATGGAAGTGGACATTCGAAAATCGAGTTCACGGCGACGACGCGCTTATGCGACAGCGCAATTCGAGGGCAATGACGCAGCAGCGATGAATGTTGTTCTTTGTTCTGGAGGTAGGTTGTCGGTGGCCGGCGGACGAAGATAGGAGAGCAGGAGGGGAGGGGAGAGGAGGGGAGAAGCAATTGGGACGGAATGCGGGTCTATCAGAAATCAGAGATGTCTTGTACGCAGGACCGAGCCAGGAGCCAAAATTCGCCCTCTCTCTCTCTCCTCTATTCTACTCTACTACTCTCTTCTACTCTACTCTGCTCTCCTCTCCTCTCCTCTCCTCTCCTCTCCTCTCCTCTCCTCTCTTCTCCTCTCCTCTCCCAGCTCACGACGCCCGTCCGACTCCAGTCGCCACGGCCACGACCTCATACACCTGCCCCTACGATCCGCCTTCCTTTCTCCCTTCCTTTCCCTTCCCTTCCCTCCCTTCCCTTGCTAGCCCACACCCGACCAGGCCTCGAACCACGGGCACGGTTAAACTTCGAGAAGGGACCGTGAACCCTTCAGAAGTTGTGGAGAACGCCCCCCTCAAACCTCAAACCCCGTCCGGCGTGAAAGCCGGTAGCATATGAAACACCTTTTTCACACATAACGTGCTGGAAGAGCTGCAGGATTCGTAGAGCCTCAAAATAGAATACTCTCTCGAGTCTCGACGATCATGTACCTGCCTGTTCTCCAGCTCTCTTCTACCTGCCTCCTGCAGAAGGGGAAGGAGAGGGCCGTCAGTTCTGCATCAACCTCATCGGCTCTCCGCCCCACGGCGGCCCGGGGACGATCCCCGTACCAAAAAGCACCGTATGTGGAGGCACTACTGTACTGTACAGTACTGTACTTTCGTACCAGTGGCCCAGTACAGTATTGCCATTGTGCGCAGCGGCGGGTGGGCTCGTCTGCAGTCTGACAGGCCGATGTTTCAGGCGTCCAGCTGCAGGAGAGGCAAAAGAGGAAGCCGGAGAGAAAGTTCGCATGCACGGCTGACGAGAAGCGAAGGTCAAGAAGCTTCTACTAGTACGTATATCAGCGCTGTTATTGATGTGCCACCACAGTCTCATCCGGAAGTCCAAACTGTCCAATGGAAGTTGTGGAACATTTTGTACTGTAGATCGATCCTTCGCTTGGTCTGGATAGTGGCCCGTGCCTGAGGCTGGAACTTGGCATCGGTCCCCGGTTGGTCCAAAGGGTGGGTGGGTACTGTACGAACCGCTTCCAATGCTTCCATGCTTGCTTGGCTTGGCTTGGCTTGGCTTGGCTTGGCTTGTCCCTCTCTCCCTCTCCCCCTCTCCCCCCCCTCCCCTCTCTGACCTTCCACTTCGGGGCAACAGCGTCCTTGCACTCCCAGAGTTCTTTTTTAATACTACAGTAAGACGAGTCACGACGTCCCGGGGCGAATTCTTCGCCATCAAATCACCCGCACAGTCAGCCGGTCGGCTTCGGCTTCTGAACTGTCGCGAATCTCCCGATGACTCGTGTAAAACTCTAGACCTCCTCTAGAAACATCCTATTGACTCCTGCATGTTCTTAACATGGGTAAGCTCCTTCAGACCCTGGACTCCCTGCAAACGGAGGACGGTCATCCCGACGTCGATGGACGGAGAATCGAGTATGTGATGACCTTCCCTTTTGTTCTGCCTGATCTGGTCAAGCGGAAACTTTCAATACAACAACGCAAGTTGCGCCAAGCAGAGATGAGCAGATGTTCAGATGAACAGATGAACAGATGAACAGATGAACAGATGAACAGATGGCAGAGGCAGGGACAGATGGGAGTGGCTGGTCAAAGTTCCAGCCCGGCACGGACATCTCATTTCCTCAAAGGTCTAGCATGGGAAACATTTGTCCAGTCAAGAAGTCTTGACGGACACAAAGACTGAAACACGAAATACGAATGTCACGAATTCCAGTCCGGTGTTTACGTGGCCACGGTCGATGAGTACAACCAAATCTCTTAGACTCTGAATCTTTTGAGACCCGGGACATTGAGCTTTGGGTTTTTCTGAAATGTCGAAACCGTTTTGGGCCTTCATATAGTTTTCTGACATTTCACTAGACTCGACAGCCTGGTCCACCACCTTCCTGTTTCGGAGATTCGCCGTCTCCGAATCCAACTACAGGCGGTGAGAATACCAAATGACATATGCCTAGAGTTCCCTATAGAACTCCTCCTGTGCATTGCAGAATATCTCGAATTGGAGGAGGTGATTAGAGCACGAGCAGTATCCAGAACGTGGAACAAAACATTCTCCACCGCCGATTTTTGCATTGGAATAATAAAAACACACTTTCGCTCTGTATGGGAAAAGAGTTACAGATGGCTTAGTGCTGGCCAGCAGAGTGTCCAAAAAGATGTACTCATGCAATGGCTGTTAGCAGCAGCAAAGGATAGAATCAGGCGACGGCATGGTCGATACCGCTCGATGTTGATCTATCGCACAATGGACTATGATATCGAGGACTGGCAGTTCAAAAATGGAAGGCTAGCCTTCAGGCGGGACTCTAGCGCCTTCATCGTGAGAGATCTTCGCACAGGGTCGACAGTAACATATATGGATGAAAACAGAATTGCTTTGGGTAGCTGGCTATTATCTGACGACCTTCTAGTAGCTGTGAAAAATGGCCCGTGAGTCTTCAACTGTCTTGGGAAACAGTGCCTGACCTTCGATAGGATTTCTCTCACGGCATGGCCATTGAGCCCCAAAACAGGAAATCAAAGTATCCGCCTTCCCGGTCCCATTCTGCGGATTACGGCTCATCAAGATCGGGTGGGGATTGTCACAGCTAGATATCAAATTCTGATTTGGTACATTGGAGACCCAGGAAGTCTTTTGAAATCGGTGGATAATCCAGAGCTAAACGATCACTTGGTCGAATTCCGATTAACGCAAGCACTAGTGGTATTTCATCCTCTCGAGCGGGATTGCTTTTTTGTGGTTTATGAGTCTAAGAAGAAACACGCGGCCCTTACTCAGAAAGACACTCACAGAATTGTTGTACAAGAATTCACCGAAGAGAAGTTGATGGCCACTAAACGGTTAGATCTAAGCTCATTTAAGGCCCCATCGCTCCCAATCATAGGGCTTCTGGATGATGGCGTTGTCGGCATTTCAAAACTCTTTGTTGACAAGCCTTCCGCGGGAGTTGAATCGGAAGCTGCATTCGAATCACGGCATGGATATGGCCAGAACGATAGGGGTGACTCGAACTCTAGAGCAGTCATCATAGCCACGTTCGATATCTACCAGAGGAAATTCGTCTTGGAAGATTACTGTTTGCCAGACTCGCTCCGGGGGGTCCACTGTTTGGAAGAAATATTAGGGGAGGCATTCCATTGGCGGCAGCAGATACTCATCCCGATCTATGGAAAAGTCCTGGACGTTGAGCATATGCTAGGTAGGTAACCTGACCTGCAGTCCTCCGGCTATAAATCTGGAAATTTGTAGTCTCTCTCCCACCCGAGGCTTTACCTCCCTTTGTTGAGCGTGGTTTTATTTGGGGGGGGCATCTGACTGACATGATACAGAGAAAACAGGTGCGTTGCTGGTTGCCATAAACCAGCACAAAGGACATACCAGTCCGCGAAAGATACCTTGGTACGGACCCGGAGATAACGAGTTATGTTATGTCCAGGAAGAAAAGAATAGTGATACTGCATACCATTGGATTGGAAATGCAGACTTCACAAGGGAAGTATCAGTTGACGACATGAATCGTGGATTCAACGGCTCGAGAAATGGCGCGAGAAATGCCCCCAATGTTGTTCTGGGCGACGATGATTTCGTCGTTCTTATGATCAAGGGTGGATGGGTCGTATGGTGTTTTAATAATAATGGAATCATGGACTCAGGATCCGATCCAGGTCGCCCAGTAACGGGCACGCATCCTTTGTCTGTCTAGAGGAGGGGCAGAAATTACACAATTAAACGCATTATTTGGAAGATCTTGAGATTTAGAAAGTTGTGATCAAACCAATCTTGAATGTTCCAAAGATAGTTAGATATTGGGAGTTGGGATAGATGGCTCTTGATCTTCCTCATCTGGACTGGATATTAGAACTTGAATTTTTTCATTGCACCTCAAAGCGGAAAAAAAAAAACTTTGCAAAAGACTTAGCTAACGAAGGAACTGGATTTAATTCGCATAGATCTAGTTCATTGAAGATCTGAAAGCTTCCAACCAAGCCTTCCATCCTTCCTCTATGCACCCACAGCCTTCAGGCTCTTCACCAAATCCACAATGCTCTCCTCCAAGGACCTAAATTTGATGCCCAAGACATTGACAGTCCTGCTGTTATCATATTTGTAAAGGCCCGCTTCGGGATAATTACCACCCTTAATGTCTTTACCAGGCAGCTCATTCTCATACTCCGGGAAGGTTTTCCTGATGATCTCGCAAATCCCCTTGTTGCTAAAATAACCTGCGGTGATGAAGAATCGTTTGTTAGCTGCCTCGGAAATCTCAATTACTTTCACGTGTGCCTGGGTTTGGAGTTAGCATTACACGTTTAGATAGGGGAAATAAATTCAGGAAACACATACCAGAGCCAAGTCTCTCACATCAACCCAGATAAAAGTCCCGGTGTCAGGGATCTCCTTCTTGCATTGGCCTGTGATGAGGTTGCGGATGCGCTGGTTGGAGGTGTTCAAGGCATCCAAACTGTTCAGATAATGGACGACGGGCCCAAAAACTAGAGGAGGGCACATCGTGGATATCGTGAAGTTAGGCTTCTCGTTCTTAACGAAATCCCATGCAGCTTTTTCGGCGAAGGTTTTGGATGCACGGTAGCCGTTTGCGGGGTTTTGTGCTGCTTGCTCCATTGTAACAGGATTCCAGTCCTGCTCTGAGTCTAGACAATCTCGGAGTTAGCATCACGTCATTAAGAAATTTTCAATATCCCACAACTAGCGGGGCATTCAAGTTAAGGAATGGCGAGGAGAAATTGCATACAAGTATGATCTGTCCATGAGGTTCCTTTTGAAGCATCCATGATAGAAGCGAAAGAAGATGTAATGACTACCCGCTTCACCGAGGGAGCATTCTTCTTGATCGCCTTTAGAATGCCAGTTGTACCGATGATGGCTGGATCTAGAAGATCTCTCTTCGTATCGGTTACACTGAGGTTCACTGAGTCAGCATGTACCCACACCAAAACATGACACGGACGGAGCGTTCTGTCTTCGAACGAACGTACGGAATACCCACTTGAAATGGAAGGGACTGGATGTGTGAAGCACAGCTTCAAGGCCATCGATCTTTACAGCTTCATCAAAGGCGCCCTCCTGGGCAATATCCTCTACTATACGGAAATCAAGCTTTTCTTTTGGCGTATTGGGATGTGCCTCACGAATTTTGTTCGCTTTCTGTTCAGAGCGAACCGTAGTTACAACTGAGTGTCCATGCTCAAGAAGGACATCGATGATATGTGCGGCGATAAACCCCGAACCTCCTGTAGTTGCTGTCAGTCTTTGCAATTGCAATAGTGGGGTAACGTGTGAAGCATTGTGAAGGTTGGATAACTTACCTGTAAGGAGTACCTTGGTCATTTTGAGATGATTGGTTCTGAAAGCCTTTGAAGAATATAAGAAAGGGGTTTCTGATGAGGAAAGAACTGCCTTTCTGGAGGGAGCTATTTTATAAGATTGAGGTCCGTGAGGTTTCGCGAACAAAGGTGGATGGTCATAAACGTCATCTTCCACTTCCAACCAATACAGTATGTAGAGCGAAGTGGCGCCTTTTAACCTCGACTTAAACCCATATTGAATTGAATTGGCGAATCATAGACGTAGCCCCACGATAACTTTCGCGGAATCCTGCCGTGAATGGTTCATGTACAAGCCCCCTGGTAGTCTTCAGGGGTCATGCTAGCGAAGGCACATTGGACTGCAGCTAGCGTAGACCTGCTGCAAGTCTGGCCAAGTGTTTCGGCGATAAAGGATATCTCCGTCATTGAGAAGCACACGCTTCATCGCTACAATGAAGTGGTAGATATCGAAACAGCCATTGTGACTCACTGAACGTATATGGACTGGCGATCGAGACGATGTGAGATAGGAATGGGAATTTAGGATTTTAAGGTTATGCCCCTATAAACTGACAGACAGATCTGACAACTGACTACGAAGACCTACCCACCGTCCTGCGACAACAGACATTACGCCACGTTAATAAGAGTTGGTCATTGAATATCATGAACACGATGGAAATGCCTATAGATCATATTGCTGTATTAATTACTTGATACTACTACTTTTGATATCTTACACAATGCTTCAATTGTCTGCGATAAGACGCAAGAAAAAGCTGCCCGGAACTAGTATCTAAATCTTACAAACAGAGCTTTGGGCGGTGCCCTAACGCCAGCGCTCAAAATGAGAAGAATATGGGCAACGGATAATTATGAAACCTCAGCTCTACAGAAGCCTCATTGCTGGAACGCAATTCCAGACTTATGTTTCCCAATGGTCTTGAAGCTCCCACCAGCAGTCATAACGTCGAAACGGCTCATTCCCATGTTTTCTAGGTCCGTCATCCCGGAGAACCAGAAGCCGACCACAACGACAAGATAGCTCAGAAGGAGAATGGAACCCTTGAAGTAATTGCTCTTCCCTTCTCCGTACATGTAGCTGAGAAGGAAAACGCACAAAATGACGGTGACCATATCCCACTGTGGGAAAATAAGGCTGAAAGTATGAACAACAAGATTTTTCTCATCGAGCCATTGTCCATTAATGGCGCTGAACAATACCAGAGCCGGAATTTGAAGCAGGCAAACTTGGAGGGCATACGCAGACCCGATCTCCATAGATAACGCAATGTTGCCGTTCATTGCGAAGGATATAGCATTCTATTTTAGAGTCAGTGAAAAAATTAATCCATGGTAGCTTGAGATACTTACCAGAAACTCGGTGGTATTAGGAACAAGAGCAAACAATGTAATACCAAGGAATTTTTCATCAATAGCAACGGAGCTCAATACGACGTCGACCGTGTCGACCAGGATCTCAGCTATGAGGGCGTACAGCACCGTTGCCCCACAGAGAATAACGGAACTCTTCATTCTGCTCCAATTGGGCGCGTCGTGACCACCACCAGAATGAGCTTCTGCTACTGCCGTCTCCTCAGGATCGTGAACCACCCCGGCTCGGATTGTTGGAGGTTTATGGGAAGTTGGGACGGGTGCATTGGCAGATGTAGATGCCTTTCGAGGAGCCCTGGCGACGTCTCGTGCGGCAATGGTAGCTGCAGTGGCAGCCATTTCTGCCACCTCGCGAACAAGATTGGTGTTCTGCGCTTCAGTAAATCCTGGGATATGAACCTCAGATCTCGAGCTTTCCCCACCACTACTTTTAGGGGGCGGGATATGCGGCGTTGGAGACGAGCCGTTTGGTCCCGTAGGCTCAGAGACTGAGTTGTGCCGACTAACATCTTCACGTGGAGCTAGACCAACCTGTTTCAAAGACTGTCCCAATATTCGCTTGTAAAGCTGCGAATCTCGAATCTCCGATCCGCGGGCATCATTCGAGCTGTTCTGAGTACTGCCTTGTCTCTGCAGTCGACCGTGTGGAGCCCCACCAAAGGGTTGCTGAGATCCAGAAATATGGGCGGCCTCCTGCGTCCTTTTCTCGTCTACTTCGTTGTTCCAGATGACTGCTGCATGTGTTCGCAGGGTGAACCATAGCCCGATTACGTAAGAAAGGAAGAGAAGAACGGCAGCAAACCAACAGTACGGACGTACTGCTTCAATGTAGAATCGATCCGTTAGATCCGGAGCTTGAGAGAAATAACATCGGCGACAATCGCGGCTGGGTGTCGAGTCATCCGTGTCCACGCAATTCAGGCAGTTAAGTTCATGCTATTGATAGTGTTAGCTTGGGTGTGCAAAAGCAGATTTGGCCGAACTCACAGTTCCATAGATCTGATAGAAAAGTGTTGGGCCGAATGCCGCAATGACTGCAAACAGAAGCATGGTTGATGTTACACCAGCTGATTTAGCATTGAATCTCTGCGTTTTCCTTTTGATCGCGCCAAAGCACATGGACAATCCGGGAAGGAAAAGGATACCGGCGAAGATGCTCCCAATAATACTTCCTTCCACGAGCTGACCCTTGCCCTGGTTAAGTGCAACACAATACAGAAAAACCTCGACCAAGGTCGAGAAAAATGCATTGATAGCGGCGCCAAGTCCCATAGAGGATTGTGCCGAGATGGACGCTACTGCCTGACCAATGAAGTAGGCCAGAGGAATAATCGAGAACAGGGCTGCCGTGAACAAGAATGCTGGAGATGTAATGGTGAGACCCTCCAAGCCTAATACCTTCACCAGGACGAAGTAATCGAAGATCACAAAGAGGACGACGCCCATCAGGTTGATCAGGAAGATGTTGGTCCCATCTACAGTGTATTTCCAGTACTTCAGCCCCACCGCTCGATAAGTGCAGAGAAGGATAGACGAGTTGGGAATGGCGCCACGAGAATAGGCGGAATCGGATTGAAAGGAGAGAGCGAGTGGATGTCGTCGAAGGTGATAGAATAACAGCATGGTGACTTTCCCCATGGGTATCCAGAAAACTAAAAACCAGCATATGCCGGACACCACGAACAACAAGGGAGTGATGAGCCCGTAGAAGAAGAGGAAGAAGATAACTCGTCCTGTATTCCATTGGCCCCTTCCAAAAAGTCTCCTTTTAAAAGGGCGGTCTGAATCCACTCGTTGTGCTCCCCGTCTGGTCCGGCCTAAGAGACTGTCCGTCTCGCTGGCAGTTGAATCAATACTTCTCCTTGAGCGACCAACAATGGAACGGTTTCCTTGTGGTCCAAAGAAAAGTCGTCCGTCTTCAATGTCTCCGCTCTGCCATTGTTCATACTCGGTTATGCTGCGTCCTTCTCCCTCATCTTCATGTGCATACGCTTCGTCCTGTTCTAGTCGGACGAACTTTCCGAACGGATAAAACAAATAGCCAGCTAGTCCCCAGAGAACTCGGCCATATTCGATAGCACTTGGTGCAGCAGCGAATATAAAGCACACAATCGCACCTGCTAGAGCAACAAGCCCCAGCCACCAGCCGAACCAGACAGTCCATAATATGTTGAAGAAGAGCAACCATTTGCTGACTCTACCGCCGGGAGATGAATGGATATCACCCTCCGCGGTCTTCTGAACTGATCTATCTTTTTTGTAAAGTGCTGGCTTCCAGATTCGAATACCAAAAGGATGCGTCTCATTTATGGCTTCCTGGCGATCCTTGAGAGTAAAACTTTCTGTATCGCTCAAACTATCTTCATCATCCGGGGTTGTATCATCTAATCTAACCTCACGAAGTGTCCCTTCTTCACCTGACTCAGGCGCTTGGTCTTCGACTACTGGATCGTCTGTTAAGCTTATTCTTTCTGCTTGAGCTTCTGCCTCCTCTTCATCGCGCGAGGAATTTACTCTTGGTAACGGGGGCTGTTGTGTAGTGGGCCGCCGTCTCAATGTCGAGGTTTGGTGTCTGACAGATCCAAACCCTGATGTAGCACCATGCCGTGTAGCGAAATCATCCTCAATTTCCGTCACATCATCGTCGACTGAGAATTCCTGGCCACGATGGGGAGCCTGCACATTTGATGAAGCTCGACGAGGCATTCCGGGTTTCTTCTGCCGTGTTCCACCTCGTCCTCGCTCGGGTCCTAGCATTGGTGACCTCAGTGGTTGAAATGATCGCGATGATTCCAAGCTATGCGGTTGCGGCCGCTCGCTGGCCTGCGAAGATTCGCTGTCTCTATGTTCGGTCGAATGGGGTGCAGCTTGTATAATGGTACCTTTACCATGTAGTTAGCTTGGAACGTAAAAATAGCTAGGTAAGCTGCATTGGAATTCGCTGAGACATACCATATGATTGTGGCTCAGGTCGCCGTCGAATTGTATCTGTTGACTGAAAGCTCTCGGAAAGTCCTTCGGTTTGCGGAGATGTCTGCTGAGATATTGATTCCACTTTTGCCAGAGGGTGTCTGTTATCAGTTGGTGAAGCAGGGGTCGACATATCGGTGGGATGTTGAGCAGCTTCTCTCGCTGCACCAGGTGTGTTTTCCTGACCTGAAGACATGGCTGCTAGATGTTCCAAACTGGACACACTTGATGTGCCGAACTGTGGGGGAAGCTTGATCAGATAACTAGTAAGCTTGCAGATCTTTGGGGTTGCTCCCGTCGGGCACTAAGATTAAGAGTATCGCGACGAGCTGCTCTGGAAACGGAGGGAAAGAGAACGACAATGTTGGCGGGAGACATTCGCGCAGTAGTTGTAGAGGCGTATGTTCATGTGTAGGGGTGGTGGTGGTGATGATAATGAAGAGCGGGAGGCGGGCAGGTTTGGATTTTCTTTTTGTCTTAGATACACAAGCAGACTAGGGGGGGTTGTGGTTGTGGTTGTGGTGGTTGAGTTTGGATTGGTAGCTTGCTGCGTGCATGCTCGCCGTCCCTTCGGATCGGAAGCTGCGCATGGGGGCGTCAGTGTGTGCTGCCTCAGGCCCTAGATGTTTTCTTTTGCTTCTTTCCTACCCTTAGCTGGTGTCCACGGGCACGGGTGACTTGCACCCCGGTCGCATCACGTGCAGACTTGCAGGGGACGCGTTGAACATGGTGCCTGGCCAGACTCTAGAGGCAAGAGGTCCATCAAACACATTCAACAGCAACCTCTACGAACAACACTTCCCCTTCTCCTTCCTCAGCATCGCCCGTCCTCTCATCATTGCCATCCTGCAGCCATCATGGCGCTTGATAGCTTCTTTCACAACAAGATCGAGAGCATGAAGCTCGAGATTATCCAGGGCCAAGCTGTTTTGCGAAGACTGGAGGCTCAGCGAAATGATTACAACTCAAGAGGTAGCATCATCACTTTCCCTACCCAGTTTTTGTGACTTAAACCGGATAGTGCGGCTTTTACGAGAGGAGCTCGGATTATTACAGCAGCCTGGTTCCTATGTCGGTGAGGTTGTGAAGGTTATGGGTACGAAGAAGGTCTTGGTCAAGGTGCACCCGGAAGGCAAATATGGTACGCTGCACAGGAGGTATCGGAAAGTCTGGTGCTGATGATAATCCAGTTGTTGATGTCTCCGATAACGTCGACATTTCTAAGCTCACCGTTGGAAAGCGGGTCACACTTCTGTCCGATTCCTACAAACTCGAAAAGATGCTGCCATCGTCTGTCGACCCTCTGGTCTCGCTCATGATGGTAGAGAAGGTCCCTGATAGTACATACGACATGATTGGCGGGCTAGATCAGCAGATCAAGGAAATCAAGGAGGTTATTGAGCTCGGTCTCAAGCATCCTGAACTCTTCGAATCTCTCGGCATAGCACAGCCCAAAGGCGTGCTTCTATATGGCCCACCAGGGACGGGAAAGACGCTGTTAGCAAGAGCTGTGGCACATCATACCGACTGCAAGTTCATCAGGGTATCAGGGTCAGAGCTGGTCCAAAAATACATTGGGGAGGGATCAAGAATGGTACGTGAGCTGTTTGTTATGGCAAGAGAGCATGCTCCGTCCATCATCTTCATGGATGAAATCGATTCCATCGGATCATCTCGTGTGGAAGGCTCATCCGGTGGCGACTCTGAGGTTCAGCGGACCATGTTGGAGCTACTAAATCAACTTGATGGATTCGAACCCACCAAGAACATCAAGGTTATCATGGCCACAAATCGCCTCGATATCTTGGATCCAGCCCTCCTGAGACCTGGACGTATCGATCGAAAGATTGAATTCCCACCGCCAACAGTTGAAGCTAGAGCCGACATTCTCCGGATCCACAGCCGAAGCATGAATCTGACTCGTGGTATCAACTTGACCAAAATTGCCGAGAAGATGAACGGATGTTCCGGGGCAGAATTGAAGGGTGTTTGCACGGAGGCAGGCATGTACGCTTTGAGGGAGCGGCGAGTGCATGTTACTCAGGAGGATTTCGACCTGGCCACAGCGAAGGTGTTGAACAAGCATGATGACTCGGCTATCAGCATAGGAAAACTGTGGAAGTAGATGCGCCTAGCGAGGCTTTTGCGAATTGTAAGATTACAATAGAACGAAGAGATATCAATCTATTCTCGATCACAGTTTGGCCTCGAGACGAGGGCCCTTTCTTGCTCCACCAGCTCTTTCCCTGTCTGCTTACTCAGGATTGATATTCACACGCCCCAGTTTCGTGCATGAGGGAAGGTAGGGTGGGGAGGAGTATGACGTGCAAGCTCAAAAACGCTGATGTTGATCGCAGACGATAAAACCCAGAATCCCCCAAGACTTTTGCAGCACAAGACTTTTGCAACACTCGAACTGCAACACAAGAAGACGGGATACTCGTATTTCTCCAGCCAAAGAGACCGGGTCGATCTTCAGTTTGATCCAAACGAAGCAACATTGCCGGGCATTGACAGGTCAGCTACCCCTCGTTCCTTCCCGTCCTAGCCCAACAAATTGGAAAATAGAATAGAATGCAATGCAACAAGTCCTCACCACGCCAATTGAGGGCTCTCTAGCTGATACTGGATAGAACGCAACGTAATCCGAGATGGCTCAGACACTCCCCTTCCACCAAAATTATAGAAAGCCCTCCCGCCAGGCGTCCACTGAGTGAGTTCATGTTGTCTGTTCACAACAATGGCTTTGTTGACGAAAACCAGTCCTCACAATGATTTGAATCCTCACGTGGACCACTACATTGGAATTGATGTAGGAACAGGTAGTGCTAGAGCATGCGTGATCGATGCTTCCGGGGACATCAAAGCTCGTGAGCAAACTCCATTGCCTCAACGCCGCCGCTCCGAACTGACTCTCTCCAAGTGGCAGCCGAGAACATCGGACTCTGGCAGCCGGAGACTGGATACTATGAGCAGTCAACTACCGATATCTGGAGATGTATTTGCATGTGTGTCCACCGAGCTCTAAGCCAGCACAATATCGATGCAACGACTGTGCGCGGAATTGGATTTGATGCCACCTGCTCCCTAGCCGTGTTCGCACATGATACCGATGAACCAGTACCTGTCACTGGCCCTAACTTTTCGAATGACGGAAACGATCGCAATGTCATTCTATGGCTAGACCACAGACCTGTTGAAGAGACGGAGAAGATAAACGCTACCGGCCACAACCTGTTGCGTTATGTCGGAGGCAAGATGAGCATTGAAATGGAAATACCGAAAGTTCTTTGGCTAAAGAACCATATGCCGCCCGAGTTGTTTGATCGTTGCAAATTCTACGATTTGGCAGATGCGTTGACGCATTTGGCAACGGGCAATGAGACGAGGAGTTTCTGCAGCACCGTTTGTAAGCAAGGCTATGTACCAGTTGGTGTGGACGGGAGTGTTAAGGGATGGCAGGAGGATTTCTATGAGGCTATTGGTTTGGGTGATCTTACAAAGGACAACTTCAAGAGAATGGGAGGAGTTGATGGGGTGGTAAGCCTTTTCATAACACTGTTCTTTGCTGTTGAAACACTAACTGACCAATTTGTAGAACGGAAAATACCTGAGTGCAGGAGAACTAGTTGGCACTCTGAGTGACAAGGCAGCTCATGAGCTGGGCCTGTCTGCTGGCATTGCAGTTGGTAGTGGTGTCATTGATGCTTACGCTGGTTGGGTTGGCACCGTTGGTGCAAAAGTCAATCTTGGCTCTGAACATTTGGATTCTGGAGTTCCCAAGAATGATATGTCTCAAGCCTTTAGCCGACTGGCAGCTGTGGCAGGAACATCAACTTGTCATCTTGCAATGTCCAAGGAGCCTGTTTTCGTTGACGGTGTCTGGGGGCCATACAGAGACGTTCTCCTTCCCAACTTCTGGATGGCGGAAGGAGGTCAGTCAGCTACTGGAGAGCTCCTGAAGCACGTTCTCGAAACTCACCCAGCCTACAATGAGACCGAGTCTATGGCTGAGTCGTTCAACACCAGTATTTACGACTACCTTAATTCTCACTTGGAGGAAATGAAAGAGAAAACGAACGCACCAACAGTCTCCTACTTAGGCAAACATTTCTTCTTTTACGGTGACCTGTGGGGAAATCGTTCTCCCATTGCCGACCCCAACATGACTGGATCTGTTATTGGACTGAGTAGCGATCGAAGCATGGACGGTCTCGCTGTCTATTACTACGCCACCATGGAGTTCATCGCCATGCAAACCCGTCAAATTGTCGAAAAGATGAACGATTCCGGGCACGCCATCACTAGCATCTTCATGTCTGGATCGCAATGTCAAAACAAGATCTTGATGGAACTGATGGCTACGACGTGCGATATGCCTGTCTTGATCCCGAGATACGTACACGCTGCTGTTGTCCACGGTGCAGCTATGCTGGGCGCTAAGGCTGCCAGTGCTGATAAAGATGGCAAAACTGAGGATTTATGGAGTATCATGGACCGCATGAGCAAACCAGGAAAAGTTACGAGGCCAGGAAAGAATGAAGGAGAGAAGAAACTCCTCGACATTAAGTATAAGGTCTTCTTGGAGCAATGCAAAACACAACAGGCATACCGAAAGAGCGTGGATAAGGCGATTGAGGGATGGGCTTAATTGTAGTCGCCTGAGCTATGTACACAATTACAGCTTTACGTGTCGATGTCAAAATTATAGAATATAGACTACTCATTACCGCCTTACTTGGTATATGTTCTAACGGCACCATGTTTTATGATATCACATTCTAGTGTAAACTCGAGGTCTCGGATTGCGATAAGTACAAGATGTACATCTATATATAATAGCGAAATGAGTTTGTGTCTATCCGTTTAGTTGCTATCAGCTACACACTGTGCGTAGCTAAGCGTAGCTAATTAGCAGCAAATTACGCTGCCGAATTCTTGATCTCAAGATATTTGATTTACTACAATTTGGCGGTATATCTATCTGATCACGGAAATGTATTCCTGGTGGCAGCTGAACGGATAACCCACGAATGGATCCAAAGCTAAAGTCAAAACGCCAAACCATTATGCCCTTGGGGAGATTGCAGCCATGATATGATTTTGGTAGTTGCCCATGCAGGAATCTTCCAAGCGCTGAAGAAGTAAAACCAAGTCCCCCCATTTTGAACCGAGAACACCAATATAGTACAATGCTTCCCGTTCCCGTTCCCGTTCCCGTTCCCATTTTCCAAACCATCCAGAGACCATGTCCCGTTCCCTTTTTACCTCCAACCCAGCCCTTCCCTTAATCCACATACCCACACCAAAACAACCCCTATCTCCTGTCCCCTTCGATTTTCAGTCGATACGTATCCTGCAGCCCTGGAAAAGCCTTAGAAAAAGCAGGACCCAAGCTCCAATTCTCCAGCCTCCTCAAATGCCTCTCAAAAACCGGGTTAATCATCAATTCATCACTCTCAGGACTGCTCAGCAGCGTATCCGTAGGTTCGTACGGCCAATTAAGACTCAGCGTCGACGTAAACGGGACAAAAAAATTATCGAAAAGGTAATCTCGAGGGTTGTAATCGCGGACGAGGCGATCCCGCATCTTGGGCCAGGGGAGGTGGTCGACCCATGCTGGGTGTGGTGTGAAGAGTTGGGAGGGTCGAGGTGTTACCCAGTCTGGGAGACGGTCGTAGTTTTCTTGTGTTGGTGCGATTTGCCAGCGCATGATGAGGAACATGATGTAGAGAACTGCTACCTTTTCTGGGAGGGTGGAGAGGTCGGGGAAGGTGGTTAGAATGTCGGTGAAGACTTTGGATAAGGGGTGTGAGTTGACACCTCGAGCTGGGTTTAGGAGAGAGGACACGCTTGGATAGGCTGGCCCGACCAATTTGGGCGTTGAAACTCCTTCAGATGCCTGCTGTTGCCGTTCATGGAGGAAGTCAAGCAATAGACTATCTAAGGGACAAGTTGGAGGTCCATTCCGGATTGGTGCTGCGTGTCCAACCATTTCGAGTGTTCCGATATTGTAATTGCCGTGACTGCCCATAGAATTGCTTCTAATATGAGCAGGACTTCCTCTATCCGATCCTCGAGGAATCTGTTGATAATTTGGGGCTTCTGGTGTCCCATTTATTCCATTTGGGATCTTGTTAACGCGTTGACTGCTATCCAGCAAGAAATCTAGTCCTAATCTCTCGGGGCCCATGTCTAAACTGTGCGTCATATCGTGTCTTTGCTTGATTAATTGCTGGGATTGAACACTTTGGATTTGGGAGTAGACTCGAGAATCGTGACCCATGGGCGCACTTGGAGCTTGCCACTGGGGCGCGGTGGGGGGAGCAGGAGAAGCTGTGCTATTTGGTGTCGAGGCATTGTGATTTGAAGAAGAACCAGGCCGAGTGTGGACGTATGGTTGCACAGGAGAAGAGTATTGTGGGATTTCGAGACCTGATTAAATATCAGCAACTGGCCGCAAAGACATTACTGGAACCAGCAACAAACCAATTACTGACCGTGTTGTCCAAGAATTGGTTGAATTAAAGCTAGTACTGAAGTCAACCTCTTCTTGATGTCTGCGTTCTCCGCCTCAACGGTTTCCTTTTGCCGTAGCACTTGTTGCAGTTCTTGGTAGGGTTGCTGCGACGTCAGGTCACGAATTTTCCGCTCGAGACTCTCGATTTGATTCTTGGTTCTCTCTCGAATGGCTCGCTGCGCTTCCCGGTCATTGGCACGTTTCTTCGCTAGTTGATCGGGAGTGAGGTTTGCGACACCGCGCGAGCTCGACCCTGTCGTCCGTCGCTTTTTGTTCTGGTCGTTTGCAGGGTCTGACGGTGAGGTTGCTTCTTCGGAGCAATCCCGTTTTTGTTGCGTTGCCTCACCGGGAGCCATGCTGCGAGAACCCGCGGGGCCTGGCCTTCCCTATCGCATGGAGAGAGAAATCTGGGGTTCGGAGGGCCGTCGATTGACAATTAAGTCTTGCTCAGTCATGTACTGTCAGCTGTATGGGGAAAATCGAGTCATGCAGGGAGATGCGGTGAGATTGAAGGGAAGGAGGTGTTAGGGTGGTCCATAGATTGCAGCTTTTCGCTGCATGGGGGGAGGGTCTGCAATCTTGGCTAATAGGAGTCATGACACAGGCCAACCTCGGCCGAGCTGAGTCAATGTGGAGCAGGGGGGGTCGCCACAGACATTCCAGATTAACCTGATACATAGGTCTCCACGGTAGTGGGAGGGTTAGCTGAGTGACCATCTGGACAGAGTGGACCAGGCAACGCTGGCAAAGATAGGGGGGGGGGGGGGGGGGTTGGGTGATACAT
>Ga0302325_10008347_pt1 | contig 22753 bp, 19 predicted proteins | sample Palsa_T0_2_FD_201948 | JGI IMG/M metagenome (GOLD analysis project Ga0302325, IMG submission 201948) | Peat permafrost microbial communities from Stordalen Mire near Abisko, Sweden - Palsa_T0_2 | ecosystem: Environmental > Terrestrial > Soil > Palsa > Peat permafrost | place: Sweden: Abisko...
ACCCTTATCTCCAAGTTCTCACGGCACAGACGATCGCGCTGCAAAATGAACGAAACGATGTCGACATTCTGAGGCGTCGCATGGACGCCAGCGTATTGCTGATCAAGGCCCTCGGCGGAGGATGGACTGTGTCCGAACTGCCGAAAACAGCCCAGCTGCGCTAATCGTTACAGTTATCTGTTGGAGACACACGAAGGAGCACGATATGGATCTGAAACTCACTGGAAAGATTGCACTGGTAACGGGATCGACGGCAGGCATCGGATTTGCAATCGCCAAGTCACTTGCCATAGAAGGGGCGCATGTGTACGTGAACGGGCGCACGCAGAAACGCGTGGACGCAGCGACAGCAGCAATCCGCTCGTATGCTGCAAAGATCAGGGTCGAGGGCATTGTGGCGGACTTTTCCGGTCCGGCCGGCGCAGATGCAGTGACTGCGAAATTGCCCGCGGTCGACGTGCTGGTGAACAACGTAGGAATTTTTGAGCCAAAGCCATTTACAGAAATTCCTGACGAGGACTGGTATCGTTTGTTTGAGATCAATGTAATGAGCGGAGTGCGGCTCGCGCGATACTATCTTCCCGGTATGGTAAGAAAGAACTGGGGCCGCATTCTCTTTATCTCCAGCGAATCGGCGGTGCAGATTCCCGCGGAAATGGTGCATTACGGAATGACAAAGACTTCACAGATTGCGGTGGCGCGCGGGATTGCGGAGTCGGTTGCTGGAACCGGCGTGACAGTCAATAGCATTCTTGCCGGCCCAACCGAGTCGGAAGGTGTGGCGGGGTTCGTCGAGGCCATGGCGAAGCAACAGAAAAAGTCGAAGGGAGAGATCGAGAAGGAATTCTTCGAACACGTGCGGCCATCGTCTCTGCTGAAGCGCTTTGCCACTGTGGATGAAGTTGCAGCCATGGCGACCTACGTGGCCAGCGAGCTTTCTTCAGCAACGAACGGAGCAGCCTTGCGAGTGGATGGCGGCGTTGTGAGAGCGATTCTATGAGTACCAACCGAATGAAAGCGTTGCGTTTTGCTGAGTTTGGACCGCCGTCAGTCTTGCGAATCGAAGATGTTCCGATTCCGGAGCCGGGCGTTGGGGAAGCACTCGTTCGCGTGAAGGCGGCAGCGATCAACCCCAGCGACGTTGGGGACGTCGCTGGACGCTTCAAGAAAACAACTCTGCCGCGAACCCCCGGCCGGGACTTTGCCGGCGTTGTCGTAAAGGGGACGCAGCATGAAGGCGAAGAGGTCTGGGGGAGTGCCCCCAATCTCGGTATTGTTCGTGATGGATCTCACGCGGAGTATGTCGTTGTTCCAGTGGAGACGCTGTCGGTCAAACCAAAGTCGCTGAGTCTAGCGCAAGCGGCGACCATCGGGATTCCCTACATTACGGCGTGGGCATCGGTAGTGAATGCAGCTCAAATCCAGGCCGGTGAAACCATTCTGATCGTGGGCGCCGCGGGCGCTGTGGGACAAGCAGCCACGCAGATTGCGAACTGGAAGCGGGCGCGTGTGATTGCCGCAGATATTACTTCCGATCCTATTCCCGGTACCGAGTGGGTCGTCAATACCAAGAGCGAAGACTTTCGTGAGAGAGTTTTGGAACTGACTGCGGGAAAGGGCGTTGATGCTGTTTTCGACACCGTGGGCGGCCCGATGTTCGAGCCGGCGTTGCGATCACTCGGGTTTGGGGGGCGACAAGTGGCGATCTCAAGCAGGGGAGATCCACGCGTCAGTTTCAATCTCGTCGACTTTTATCACAACTTCTCCCGGCTGCTTGGAGTCGACAGCTATGGACTGACGCCGCAACAGGTAGGGGAGATCGCCGGCAAGCTCCGCCCCGGTTTTGAAACGGGGGTTTTGAAACCGCCGGCGATTGAGATCGTTCCGTTCGAGAAAGCGGTGGACGCATACAGTCGAATGGCTGCTGGACAGACGAAAGCGAAGCAGGTGCTCAGTTTCGACTGACGGAATGAACAATAAAGAATCTCCGCAGAAGACAGTCATTGTGGCGGCTAAGGAGAGGGGGGAAATGAAAGCACTGCTCATCTCATTCGTGGTCGGACTGCTCGTGGGTGTTGCGTATGGGGTCATCCGGGTAAAGAGTCCTGCGCCTCCTATCATTGCTCTGGTTGGACTGTTGGGGATGGTGTTGGGCGAGCAAGCTGGAGGATGGCTTCTTGCAAAGAAGATGTCAGCGACAAACCTGGCCTCAGCTTATGTTCTCGGTGAACCCAAGGATCAGCAGCAACGCCCTCGAGACTCTCGGCTCGTGGAAGGGCGTCCCCTGCCTGGGTGTGGCGCTGATCGAATTCCGGAAAGATAGCGGCAATCTAGCTCCCGAGGTGGCCTTAGTCCTTTGTCGACCTTGCTCAGCTCCTGCGTATTCATCGCCGGCCCGCGTACGCACTGCGCATCGATCAAGCGAAGCCTCACGATCGCGCCCGGCGATCTTGCACACCATCGAACAGAAGCCTGACGGGTCTGGAACTGGGCCGGTTCTTCGAGCACGTCAAGCAGGATCCTCGCGTAATAGACTCCATCTTACGTCCAGTGAGTGTGAAGAGCTGAAATCTGATAATCTTCCTGCGAAAGGAAAACGACTATGCCCGTGAAGGCAATGAAAGTACCCGTGCGAGCAAAGCGAAGCAGAGCAGAACTGCAGCAGGAGTTCGCCGAGATCCAAGAGCAGGTGGAATCTGCGCGCGAGGCCGCAGACGCGAAGGCCGAGGGGGCCGCGCGCTTGCGCGCGACCGAGGTCCGGCAAGCCGCCGAGGGTATAACGGTCGAGGCTGTAGTGCAGAAGATTTCAGGGCTGGGACTTGAGGTCGGCAAGGCGCTAGCCGATGTTTCCGAGCAACTCACGCAGGAGGTGAAGGTACTGGCCACGGTGCGCGAGGCAGTAGCGCTCGAGCGCAAGGAACTGGAGCAGCTCCATAAAATGGACGTGGCCGCTACGGCGCTCGATCAGATGGTGCAGGATTATGTGCGGGAAAAGCAGCGTTCGGAGGCAGAGATCGGTGCGCTGCGCCAGGGGTGGGAGGAAGAGTCGGCGAGAATGGAACGTGAGCGCAAGGAGCAGGACGAGAATCTTAAGAAGCAGCGTCAGCGCGAGATCGAAGATTATGAGTATAAGAAGGCGCTCGAGCGCAAGAAAGCTCAGGACAAGTATGAAGAAGAGATGCGCCTAGTGGAGAAAAAGAACCAGGAGCGTCAGGGGGCTCTGGAGCAAGCGTGGAGACAGCGCGAAGCGGAACTGAAGGAGCGCGAGGACGAACTGACGCGTTTACGAAGGGAAGGTGAGGGTTTTCCTGCACGTCTCCAGAATGAGGCGGAGACTGCAGCATTGCGGGTGCGGCGCGAGACGGAAGCCAAGTTCGAGCAGGAGGTGCTTGTTCTGAAGAAGGACGCGGAGACCGAAAAACGGCTTGCCGAACTGCACGTGAGGACCCTGGAGGAGACTCTGGCCCGCCAAGCTTCTCAGATCGTGACGCTCGAAAAGCAACTGGTAGACGCTAAGCAGCAGGTGCAGGACATTGCCTTGAAGGCGATCGAGGGGGCCTCTGGCTCGAAGGCGTTGTCACATGTCAACCAGATCGCTATGGAGCAAGCAAAGAATCGACCTCAGGGGTAGCAGGACGGAGCGTAGGGGCACAACGCGGAACTGCACTCGTTCCAGCCGAAATGATGAAGTTCATCTCCCACGTTCGGCATATCTACGCGACCCACGATCTGACCGTACCGGTTAGACCCGTGGTCTACATCCACAACGACCAGAGCATCGGGATGATTGCCACCGTTGGCATTCAAAGCGGCCACATACGCCAGCTTCTCGACGGGCGCCTGCATGGCAAGCTTGGGAGAGGGATAGAACGTTGGATCAGTCTTCCAGAGCATTAGATGACTCCTCGCTAAATCTGTCGGCCACCCGACCGCAGCCGCTGCTTACGCCTTCATTAAACCAGGTAATACAGAGGCTGCTGGTCTGTTCCAGCAAACTCCGCCTGCATGCAATGTTCGCAGGGATTATCCTCCAAGCGTTTGTAAACGTGACGAACCGCTTTGAGAGTGGCAGAAAATTTCTCTGCTTCCTCCGGAAAGACACGATCGGCCGGCAGTCAATCGTGAAAGCGCAGATTCGCCATGGCCTTCGCTAAAGCTGGACGAACGCCGCACAGCAACACCTTCACTTTACGTGCTTCCATGTCATGCAGGAAATGGTCGAAGCGTTCAAAGTGAAACCATGTCGGGATTGCGCGTACGTTTAAGGCGCAACACGAGGTATCGAATGCCTTCCTCCTCGATGCGCCGCTTCAAATGATCGAAGCAGCGGTCGAGTTCGGGAGCTGCGCCGAAAAACAATTCGCCTTCCAGATCGTAAAGCACCATCGCCGTGCAAGGCCGGTCCTCGGGGAGTCGCTCCCGGACTACGCTGTCGCTGCTCACTACCAACTCGTTCCAACGCAACAGGGCCGCGCGCGGAACAAACATCAGAATCGACAAAGCCACGCCGATCAGGATGGAAAACTCAACGCTGATGAAGATCGCAGAGAAGGCAGTAACCAAAACCAAAGCGGCATCGTAGCGTGAGGCCCGCATAGCATAGCTCAGGCGTTTCCAATCGACGAGACGCACCGCAGTTACCAGCAGTAAGCCGGCGAGAGCGGCTTTGGGAATGAACCGGGCAAAGGGGGCGAGCGCAACCAGCACGATTGCAACTGTTCCCGCCGCGAAAACTCCGGAAACGCGGCTCACGGCTCCCGACTGAAAATTTATTGCCGATCTGGTCAGCGAGCCGGAGCCCGGCAGGCATTGAAAAAATCCCCCAGTGAGATTGGCCAGACCCTCGGCCAGACACTGCCGGTTGTAGTCGAGTACCTGGCGTGTAGTGTTAGCAATCGATTTTGCGATCGCCAATGCCTCCAGGAGTCCGAGAAAAGCAATGGCCAACGCGCTTCCCGACAATTCCTTCACCCACCAGAACTGAATATGAGGAATATGCGGTACCGGGAGACTGCGCGGGACACTGCCAACGACAGAGATAACCGTTGTTCCATCAAGCGCTGGCTTAGACCAGCCGTAGGCCGCTGCCACTAGCGCCGCAATGATCAACGCCATTAGCATGTCAAATTGTGGCAGACGGTATTTTCGCGCCAATTGTCTGAGCAGGATGACCAGAACAATGGTTCCTACTCCAACGCCAAACGCCCGTGCATTCACGTGGCCGCCACTAAGGGTGAGCCAGATGCGGTAAAGGACATGCTGCTGCCCCGTCCCACGATCGCGCAAACCCGTCAAGTTGCCCAGCTGGGTTAGGCCCACCAAAGCGCCGGCCCCGGCCATGAAACCGATCACGACGGACTCCGAGATATAGCGGGTCAGGTCTCCGAGTTTAAATATCGCGATCAGGATCTGGATGCAGCCAATCATAATCCCCAACAGGAACATGGCTTGGTAGGCATCGAGCCGCGCATCAGGATTGAAGAACCCGAGAGCGCTGAACACCACGAGCGAAATAGCGTTCGTCGGACCGTTAATCAAGTGCGAGGACGAACCAAAGATCGAGGCCACGAGAGTGACCACGATGGCGGAGTAAAGGCCAAAGCGTGGGTCGACCCCAGCGATGAGCGCGTAAGCCATGGCTTGTGGCAACGAGATAGCGGCGACGGTCACGCCGGCGAGAAGATCGTCGCCTGCTTTTCCCCAGGAGCAGTTGAACTTCATTCTGACTTACCTCGCCCTTCGAACGAGAAGAAATATTACGTTTGCGAGCGACGGCCTGCTGGCTTATCGCATTGCTTCACGGAAAGCATCCCGAGGGGGTAGGGAACAGATCAAATCCGCGCCGTAATCATGCCGCTTTCCCGACAGTGCTAGCGGCTTCAACTTCAATCAGCTTTCCGGAATGAACGTCGTAGACGAATCCGTAAACTGGGATCGACTTGGGGACCAATGGATGGTTGCGAATGCGCTCTACATCGTCGATGACAGCTTGCTTCTGATCGTGGATGGTTAACCATTCGATGTACTCACCGGCTTTAGACCCGGGACCGCGACCTACATCGCGAAAACCCTTCGCGGTCAATTCCGCGGTTTCCAGACTCGAAGCCAGCAATCCACGCATGACTTCGTTAGTGAAAAACTCCATCCCGCAATCGGTGTGGTGGATGACAAAAAATTCGCGCGTGCCCAGCAGTTTGTAGCTAATCACGAGGGACCGGATGGCATCGTCGCTAGCCCGTCCCCCCGCATTGCGGATCACGTGCGCGTCCCCTTCGGCCAGGCCGGCATACTTGGCCGGATCGAGCCGGGCATCCATGCAGGTGAGAATTGCGAAGCGGCGGGCTGGCGGCATAGCCAGTTTGCTCTTGTCTCCGAAATTCGAGGCGTAGGACCTGTTTGAGGCGAGTACTTCCGAAAGGATCTGACTCATTTGAAATCTCCCCGGTTGATCAATTTGGCTAACGGCTCGCTGCAACGCCACTCTCGCGACTCGAGCACGAGTCTTACGTCTTAAGTAAATAGACGGCAAATGATCAAGGTCGCTACCGAACCATGTCTTCTGAACGAAAGGGATCACGGAACACCCCGTAGCCATCGCTGACCACGACGAAAGGGGCATTGCAGCCTGAACTCCCCCAGAGTATACGATATAGTCGATGGGGTTACTAGACTTAGGAGATTATCTTTTGTACGTCCCGGACCGCTGTTCGCGCTCGTAGGGGATGGTGTCACCGTGATGATCGCCGCGATTGTGAGCGCCCTGGCTGGAACTTGGCTGTACGGGGTTCTGAGGCCGAAACTGCCGCATTGATTGCTGCCCATCGCTCACGCTCCCACAACCTGAGGAAGTCGTGACAGTTCCTCGTCCGTGCTGTCATTGGGGACTGAGCATCCCGGCGTCAAAATGAACTTGCTGCCGGCCACGTTCCTGGCGGTCTGCCATTGGTTGCGGATCTGCTCCGAGGAGAGATCTTTGTAATTCTTCTCATCGATTCCGGTGGCAATCGTCTGCGAGAACTTGCTGCGCACGGTGCTGACCGACACGCCGCTGGACTGGACAGACCAGTTGACGACCGGGGCCTGGAAGTCGACAAACTGGTCGACATATTCATTTTCCCAGTGCAAATGGAGGAAGTTCAACCTGGCGGTGGCGGTCGCTGCAAAGAAGCGCTTGTCAAACGGCGCGCTGAATTTGGCGTAGTCTGCCGGCGAGAGCTCCGCCCGGTTGGCGTTCGCAATGGAAAAGAGAACCCCCGAAGCGCCCGCAGCAAAGGCGCGCTTTGCGTGGTTCATATGCGACTTCGTCAGTACCTCAAGTGCGTCGAGCAGTCGCTGCGGATTCTCCTGCTGGAGGCGAACGACCTCCTCCTTCGACGAAAGTTTGACTGCGACCTGCCAGGGATTGAAAGCAGTTTCGAGAATATACGCGTCCCCGCGCAGTCCGTCACGGATCAGCTCTAAGGCCCGAATCTGCTCGGGGAAGGGGTTGTCTAGAACCCTCAGTTCATACCAGCTGCCTTCGGGCTTCGGGTACGGATAATCGCTCATCACCTTCACGATGTCCGTCTTGTATTTCCAGTGATAATCCAGTGTGGCCTTGGCGTGTTCTTCGGGAGTCTGCGGTCCGAAGTGATGCCAATGCGTGAATGGCGGGCGGTCTACATCTTGCCCTGCCAGCGCCCGGTCTACGCGTTCTTTGTGGGTGAGTGGGTCTCGGCCAGCCACCTTTCCCAGAACTGGTTGTGCAACAGCGACTCCAACTGCGGCCACGGCGGACGCGAGGAAGCTTCTACGGCTTATCATGATTGACTCCTGGAAGGAGGAACACCCATTCCGCCTGTCGAAATCTTGCAACATCTGAAGATACAAGCAATATCTGAATACAGGAAGTGTGGGCGTCGGATCGACGTTCCCTCTGATTTTAGGGAAGCAAACTCCGAGCTCTCAATTCCCGACCTTTGCAACATGAACGTTCTCCGAAAGCAACTGCTCAATCTCGTTGCGCACACTGTCCTTCAGGCGTGAATCGAGCTCGCCGCTCGCTTGACTGGTGAAACCAGTGTGGATCGAACGCACCAGGCCATTTCGGCCAACGAAGAATGTCGTGGGCCAAGCATTCAGGTTTTCGGTCTGTGGAATCTTCTCATTGAGCTGGTCTTGTTCTCCAGCGATTAGATAGATGTATTCGATGCCATAGCGCTGAATAAACGCGCGGACTCGCGATAGGCTCTTCAGCTGTTCTGCCGGTTCGAAATCGAGGGCGACAATCTCAAGTCCAAGACCGTGATACTTCCGGTAGAGTTCTTCGAGAAAAGGGGCTTCATCGTGGCAGTTGGGGCACCAACTTCCGGTGATATTGACTAACACTACTTTGCCCTGAAATCGGTCGTCAGTGTTGGAGACGATGTGGCCGGTCACATCCGGAAAGGAAAAACGCAGCGGCTGGCTCGGATCCTTCAGTTTTGTGTGCTCCGTTGGGTCGTCGGGTGGCGCAAGATTCTTGGATCGTGCGTCCGCCGGCCGCAGGGCTACCAGCGTTTGTGTGTCATGAAAGCTGGCGATTTGCAATTGCAGGCTACCGTCTGATTGTGGCGTCACTTCCACGTAAAACGGCCGCTCTCCGGTGAAGTGACTGAGGAAGAACTTGCCGTCCTTGAAATTGCCCGAGAGGGTTCCCGTGTCGCCATCGACCCGCAGAATTGCTGCATCGATCTTTGCGCCTGTCTGGTTTACGACGAAGTGCCACGCCGACTCGCCTTTCGGGCTCTTGACTTGAATTTCCCAAAGCCCGGAGATATCAGGTGCATGTTGGTCTTCGGTTCCAGCCAGGGATGGCTCGTGTCGCTTTGCCTGGAACGCATAAGCACTGCCAGAGCCTCGGTCGTACATTTCACTCAATATTCCATCCTTAAGCGTCGCTTCCAGTTTGGTGGCGTAACTGTCGAAATTCAGCACTAGAGAGCCATTCTGGAAGGTTCCGCTGTTGGAAGGGTTGACTCGATCGTCGCCGTTAAAGAAGTAACTATGCACTTCCGCTCCGGCGCCGTCGATTTCGATCCTGAATGGAACGGAAACATTATTCACCGTGACGGTCGCGTCCCACGTGCCCTCTACGGCTTGTCCCGACGCCAAAAGGGTGAGGGCAAAGATCGCAAGTACGGTCGCAGCGGAGAGTTTCGCGCTAGAAGTGATATTCATGAAGGAATCCTCCGCATGCTGAAAAGCCCCGGGGCCGTCCAAGGGCCTGCCGAGTGTTGCGCGCTACCACAACCTTGCTCGGCCAGCCAAAATAGTCTAGCATATGAATAGAGATACTTGCCAATGGACGGAGCGAGCGCGAAGCCTTCCTGGCTTTACAGCGCCCGAGCCAGCAGAAAAAGCGACCGATGAAAGAGATTGCTCAAGCCATCATTCTGAATGCTGAAGTAAGGCGGAGCGTCGAGTGAAACTGAATAACCAGGGGCGCGGTAGCCAAGTGGCAAGGCAAGGGTCTGCAAAACCTTTATCGGCGGTTCGATTCCGCCCCGCGCCTCCAAATATTACCGAGAAGCCGCCGGATACCAGCACGAACGATCAAATACCCAGCCGCGATTCTGGAATTTCATCCTTCGCACAAGTGCCGCTAAACAGCCTCTCGCTACTTCACCACGATTGGTCACGACGAAACGAGCAGGCACGGTTGTCTAACGCTCTTGGTGACTCCAATTACCTCGATGAAGGTTCGCCGACCGGCTTGCCTTTCCAGAAACGATTCCAGTTGTCGATCGAAGTGAAGGTACGAGTGTGCATCCGGTCAAGGTAGAGAGTCCCGTGCAGATGATCGATTTCATGTTGCAAAATCCGGGCATACCATCCGGATGCTTCCACTGAGCGAGCTTCTCCTTGTCCATCCAAGTATTCCACGCGTACGGCCCGGGCGCGTGGAACCACCGCGGAGAATCCGGCGAGGCTGAGGCAGCCTTCGTAGAAAGAGGCTTCGTCGTCCCCTGTCAAAGTGATCTGAGGATTGATGATCACGTGGAAGGGCACGGGCCGGCGATCTTTGTCCGCAACTTCCCGAGGCGGCAGATCCTTCAAGAATTCTTCGCGATCCTCAATCACGGCGAGCTGCAGGGAAAGTCCGATTTGAGGTGCCGCTAACCCGACGCCCGGAGCGTCGCGCATGGTTTCTCTCATGTCATGGATCAGCCTTTGAATCTCATCACCCAATATCTCTTGGCAGGTCAATGGACGAGCGTCCTGCCGCAAAACGGGCTCTCCTGCTTGTACAATCTTTAGCCGCACATCGCCTCCACCCGATCATGAACGCTACGGGGAAAACCAACGGAACCTACAAATGTAATCATAGCGAAACGCCAGCGCTTGCTCGAAGCCACCCGACGACCCGGAGAATCGGCCCATCATGCGACAATCTTCTGAAGAGCGACGCTGAACTGCTGTTTCCAACTCGGTGTCGCGCTATGGAGTACGATGCCAAATACTTCGAAACATTTAGAGCCACGCTGGCCGGTAATGCTTGCTCTGCTTGCCGTGGGCGGATTGCGCTTTTCTTTGCCCGCATCCCTGTCCGCGGGACCTGACTGGTTGATCATCGTCGTTGTCGGAGTGCTTCTGATTCCCACAGCATGGGCACGCCAGCGCGGTAAAGATAAGCTCAATAAGTTTTTGGGCTATCTGCTGAGCTCCATTGTGACTGTCGACATGATCTGGTCGCTTGCTCTGCTGGTCGCGGCGCTACCCGCCCATCGACAGTCGCCTAAGGATCTTTTACGTTCCGCGGCTGCCTTGTGGATTACGAACATCCTGGTCTTTGCCTCGTGGTACTGGAGACTGGATGCAGGTGGCCCCCGCGAACGTGAGTTGCGCGGGGTACATACCGACGGAGCATTCCTTTTTCCACAGATGGCTCTCGATCAGCAAGCCAAGCGCGAGATGGGAGAGCAATGCTGGAGTCCAGGTTTCGTGGACTACCTCTTTCTCGCCTTCAATACCAGCACCGCATTTTCACCAACGGACTGTCCCGTATTATCAGCATGGGCCAAAATCCTTATGATGGTTCAATCGCTCATTTCCCTGACAACGGTGGCTCTGTTGGCCGCTCGCGCAGTAAACATTCTTTAGCGGGCGGCCCCGCGTGTGTACGTTTCATACGCAGCGCGGCTTTCTAGAACCCCAAACAGCTCGCGCGACAATTGCCGCTGTCGAGCGCTCTGTGATGGACGGGTGTTGATATAGTTTGGAGGTTTCGTGGCAGCTTGCGCCACTAAAACGCACCTCGGCTAAGGAAGCCAGGTCACTGAAGACGGCCGGCAACCAGCGCTCCGATAAGCGCCTGGTGCCCATAATTTCAAGGAGTCATTCATGAGGTTAGTCTGTAAATCATTCGCCGTGACACTTGCCATTTTGAGTTCCGTTTTTCTTGTTTCCGGGTTGGATACCGAGGACAAGAGCGAACCGATCACCATTGTCAGCCATGTGGACATCAAGCCCGATGGGTACATGCCGCAAGCCGAGGAAAACTCGTGGAGACTGTTCCGCGCCGAGACCGCAGCGACCAAACAAGATGTCGGTCTGGTTTCCTATGTCGTTTTGCAGCAGATCGATGCTACGAACCATTTCACGATCGTCGAGACATGGCGCGATGCGAAAGCCTACGAGATGCATGTGGGGTCCAAGCACACGGTACAGTTCCGAGATGAGATCCAACCGTTTTTGGGTAGTCCGTTCGACTCGCGCATCCACCATCAGTTTCGCTAGAGATGAAATGGGCCGAAAAACTCCGTCCGGTCTTGGAGATGGAAACCAGCAGTCAACCACTCATTCCCGAGATCACGCTATGCCTCGATTCTTCGCTCGAACGTTTCTGCTCCTGACCATCGCCGTTCTGCACCCGGCGACTGCGCAGAATGCTATGACCAGTCCTGCCCCGGAGCCCGCGTATGGACCGGAGCTCGAAGGCTACGATTATCCTTACCCCGTGCATCAATTCGAGTTCTCCTCCCAGAAGCAGACAATGCACATGGCCTACATGGACGTGAAACCGAAGTCGTCCAACGGCCGGGTCATCGTCTTGATGCACGGGAAGAACTTTTGTTCCGCGACATGGAAGGCGTCCATCGATGTTCTCGAGGATGCTGGCTATCGCGTAATCGCGGTTGATCAGATCGGCTTCTGCAAGTCGACGAAGCCTCAGCTGTATCAGTACACCTTCCAGCAGCTTGCGCGAAACACGCATGCTCTCCTCGAATCCCTGAGCATACAGAAGCCGACCCTGGTCGCGCATTCTACGGGCGGCATGATCGCCATTCGTTATGCACTGATGTATCCCGCCTCGACCAATCAACTGGTTCTGGTGAATCCGATCGGACTCGAGGACTGGAAAGCCAAGGGCGTACCTTCTATTTCTGTGGATCAGTGGTATGAACGGGAGTTAAAGACGAACGCCGATAAGATACGGCAATATGAACAAAACACCTACTATGCCGCAACCTGGAGCGACTCCTACGAGCCATGGGTTCAAATGCTTGCCGGCATGTATCGTGGTCCCGGGAAGGATCTTGTTGCATGGAACTCGGCGCTTCTCTATGACATGATCTACACCCAACCGGTTTACTACGAGTTTGAACACATCGCGGTGCCGACGCTTTTCCTCATCGGAGATAAGGACAATACGGCGATCGGCAAAGATCTAGCGCCACCATCCGTGCAAGCACAACTGGGGCACTATCCAGCGCTGGCGAAGCAAGCGGTAGCGAGAATCCCTGGTGCCAAGCTTGTCGAGTTTGCTGATCTGGGACATGCGCCACAGATTCAGAACCCGGCGACCTTTCACACAGCACTGCTGAAAGGGCTCTTGGCGTCGCCTTCCGCGGACCCGAAATAAGTTGTCCCTATCGGCTGAAGAGTCTTGAACGACTTCATCAGTGTTACCCTTCGACTCGAGATCAAATATGACCGATGATCGGCTGGAGCGCGGCGCCATCACGGTCGATTTGCCGCTCTCGCCGACGCAGACCTTGCCAGATCCTCCAGCCCTTGTCTCTCCTGCGGGTCGGAGCAATCGATTTCAAATCACGGCGTGTAGAGATCCATCCGCGGCTCGACTCAGAGCACTCCGCGTCCAGGAATTTCTTCCCGTGGTCGTTCAGCAAGAGTGAGGGGATGCCGTAGCGGTAGGGATAACTCATCTCTGGCGGAATGAAAATATCATCCCGCCCAAAATTGCACCAAAACCGCTTGCCGCTGCAAGGATGTGGTTATTTTTCCAGAATACGTGATCTGCTTTATCATTACCCACATGTCCAACCAGCTCCGGTGGGGAGTTCTCAGCGCCGCTGCCATCGGTCTCAGAAAGGTCATTCCTCGCAAGGCTCGGCAGGCCGCGACTGCTCTCGGCATTCCTACCGCTTACGGCTCGAAAGCTGTTCAGGAAAACACTGATGTTCCCCTCGCCCTCGAGGACGCCATCAAGAACATGGCAGTGATCGAAGCCACCTTTCACTCCGCCAACTCCCGCCAATGGGAATCCCCGAAGATAAAGATGAAGAGCCAACCTTGTCGAGGGTCTGGCATTTGATGGGTCGGAGATACAATTCCAGTTGCCCGAAGCCGGTCAATGCCGGCCGAATCAGGGACACGAAACCTGCCCCTCTGTTGCTGCTCGTCGTTTTGTTCGCTGGGTTGAGCATTGTTTCCTCGGGACGAGGACAATCCAGCGGCAAGGCCTCGGCGCCCTCCGATTCGGAAATTCCCACACCCCAACTAGTGAGGGAGCCCGCTGGAGCGAGCCGCTGCCGGTTTTGTCATGCTTCCGAAGTCGAGGGCTACGCGCGCTCCGCGATGGCACACTCGCTGCGTCGTGCGAGCCAGGAGCCGGACGGCACAGTCGAAACTCCCGAAGCACGGATTACGATGTATTCGTCACCAACGGGCTATTGGCAGCGACTGCAAAGCGGTGGAGACCTAACCAGATACCGCATCGATTACGTGATCGGCTCCGGCAATCACGCCTCTGGCTACCTGCTCGACTTGGCAGGTCATCTGTTCCAATCGCCCGTCGCTTACTATAAGACTCGCCATGCTTACGGTCTGGCACCCGGATACGAGGGACGGCCGAATCCGGATTTCACGCGACCTGTGGCCGAAGCATGTCTGTTTTGCCATTCAGGAACTGCTTTACACATCTCCGGTACGACGAACCAATATCGGTCGCCGGCATTCGCCGCAGAAGCGATCACCTGCGAGCGCTGTCATGGCTCAGCCGAAAAGCATCTCAGTGACCCCAGGGCAGGCACGATCATCAATCCCGCGAAGCTCGGGCCTGCCGCTCGCGACAGCACCTGCGAACAATGTCACTTGTTAGGAGTTGGCAGGGTGCTGAATCCGGGAAAGACGTTTGGCGACTTTCGGCCGGGACAGAGCCTAGAGGATGTTTTCACCACTTACCGAAATGTATCGCCACCGGGTGGGGACGGCGAGAAATTCAAAGTCATCAGCCACGTTGAGCAACTCGCGAGAAGTAGCTGCGCCCGTAAGAGCAATGGCCGGCTGTGGTGCGGAACTTGCCATGATCCGCACAATAAGCCCGTGGAACCAGTCGAGTTCTTCCGGTCTAAATGCCTTTCCTGCCACATGGCGAAGTTTCCCGATTCTCATCCGGGGAAGGAGAGCGATTGCCTCAGCTGCCATATGCCCCGACGGGATGCCAACGATGGGGGACATACGGCATTCACCGACCATAGAATCCAGCGACGTCCCGAGGCGCAACAAGCTCTGCCTGAAAATACCGACATTGCTGCCTGGCGCGAGCCTGCGCCGGATTTGCAGAAGAGGAATCTGGGCATCGCCTACGTAAATGTCGGCGCGGAACGCCGGTCCTCGCCATTTATCGTCCGCGGTTACCGCATGCTGACGGAAGTGCAAGACCAGTTCTCCACCGACAGTGCAGTTTTCACCGCCATGGGTACGGCACTGCTCCTGGGAAAGCAATCGACGGAGGCGGAACTGGCTTTTGAGCGCGCCCTTCAACTCGATCCGGACTCGGTGGCAGGCGAGACCAATGCGGCGTCAGCCTACCTCCAAGCTGGCGATATCGATAAAGCGGTGTCTCACCTCGAGCGTGCCGTTAGTATGGATCCGTTACATCTGCCTGCGGATGTGCCTCTGATCGATCTGTATAAGCGGCAGGGAAATGTGGCGAAGGCCGCTGAGCTAACCGGCAAAGTCAGCGCAGCTATGGACCGACCTTCCGACGAAACCGAGGCGGAGATTTCGCAACGCAGTTCGCCCGCCATGACCGAGGCGAGCTTCAAGAACATCCAGGTGCTCAAGGGTGTTTCCTCCGATCAATTGATCCCCGCCATGAGATTCATCACTGCGTCACTCGGCGTGGAATGCAACTATTGCCATGTGCAGGATCATTTTGACAAAGACGACAAGAAGCCAAAACAGATCGCGCGCGACATGATGCGAATGATGTTGGCGATCGATAAAGAGAGCTTCTCGGGTAATCGGGAGGTCACTTGCTACTCCTGCCACAGGGGTTCGCTGAAACCGGAGGCCATTCCGATGGTTGACCGTGAAGTGGAACCTAAGGCACAAGCGGCCACGGTTTCTGGTCTAGAAAAAACTCTCGTCGACCTGCCCACCACAGACCAACTGATCGACAACTACATTCGGGCGCTCGGCGGAGCGGTTGCGATCGAGAAGGTCACCAGCCGCCGGGAGCAGGGCACGACAACGCTGGGCGGACAAACCATGCCCATCGAAGTTTTCGATCAGGACCCCGACAAGCAGGTCGTGATCCGACACATGACGTCGGGAGACAGCATTACCGTTTTCAACGGCCATGAGGGCTGGTCCACCATGCCGGGGCGGCCTGTACGCGATCTGCATGGCGACGAACTTGATGCTGCCCGGATTGACGCGGACCTTCATTTCCCCCTGCACATCAAGCAGGACTGTCCCGAGCTGCAGGTGGAGTATCCCGAGAATATCGGCGATCGAGAAACCTATGTGATTTCCTGCAGGAAAGTGGGGCAGCCGCCGGTGAAGCTTTATTTCGACAAGCAGTCAGGGCGGTTGGACCGACTTGTGCAGTTTGCCGAGTCTCCGCTCGGACTCATTCCCACACGAATTGACTACGACGATTACCGGATCGTCGACGGTGTAGAGACTTCATACCGCTGGACGGTTGCTCGCCCCGGCGAGAGCTCGACCATCCAACTGGAACAGGTCCAGCAGAATGTTCCGATCGATGGCGCCAGGTTTGCCAAGCCAGCATCATCAGCGGGGGAAAGCAGAGTCATCCCGTCCCCTGATAAGTGACTCTGGCCACTTCGCCCGCGATGTATGCGATCCACAGAGATCCAAAACAGAAAGCCTGCCAGCAACTCTCTGCTCCAGCTACTTCGGTCCCAGTCAATCTTGCCAACATCCCCGAGACCGAAGTAAAGCGGCAGAACACTCTGAGCCAGGTAGCCGGACTTGCCATCGTTGTACTTGGTGTGCGTTTGTCCGCCAGAGCGCATCCGAACGGTCGCGCCGAGCCCGTTACGGTTTGAACGGGTGCCCTCGAGAACGATTTTCAGCCAGTGAATTTTCTTACGCTGCGCGAGGTCGCTGACCAGCACCTGCGGCTCGGAATTGAAATCGTTGGTCACGATGTCGAGGTCTCCGTCGTTATCCATATCGAATAGGACCGATGATCGGCCAGAGCGCGGCGCCATAACGATCGATTTGCCGCTTTCGCCGACAGACCTTGCTATTCAATTTCTCCTGCGCCTGTCTCTCTTGCGGGTCGGAGCAATCGATTTCAAACCACGGCGTGTAGAGGTTCTTGGGCGGTTCGACCCCGAGCACGAACTCGGCATCCAGGAATTTCTTCCTCTGGTCGTTCAATAAGAGCGAGTTGATGCCGTGGCGGTAGGGATAGCGCATCCTGAACTTCACGGGGAGAGAGCTTTGATTATGGAACATCGTAGTAAACGATTACCGGGTCAGCCTCAGTTCTCACGTCTTAGGCGCAAACCAGAAGGCTCCCTAAAGATCGCCCCCAAAACAGCGCAACTTCGCGGGAGATATGCGGGTAAGCAATTTCCCATTTTTCAAACGCGGGCGAAGCGAGAGATAATAGCGGCCATGCGTTGGCTCATCCGGCTTGGCTTTCTGTTTGCCGTGCTTTCCCCGTACTCCTTGATTGTTGCTCAGGCCACGGCAGACCGGATCGGACCCATTACTTCTGCGTTGCGGGTGGGCCAATTCGACAAGGCCCTGCAATTGCTGCAACCCGAATTGCAATTAAACCCCAAGAATCCGCAGTTGTGGACCTTGCAGGGTATTGCCTTTTCCGGCAAAGGAGATAAAAGAGAAGCGCTCGCTGCGTTCCGCCACGCGCTAGGTATTTCTTCGGATTACCTGCCTGCCCTGGAAGGAGCGGCGCAAATCGAATACGAGAGTGGGGACAAGGACGCGACTGCGTTGTTGCAGAAGATCCTGGTAGTGCATCCCAAAGACCCGACCAGTCATGCCATGCTGGCGGTGTTGGCTTACCGGCGCCATGACTGTGGCGCGGCTGTTCAACATTTTGAGCAAGGCGGTTCACTGCTGGACTCCCAACCTGGGGCATTGGAGGAGTACGGCGATTGTCTGGTGAAGCTGAAGGAAACGGAGAAAGCGATTACGATCTTCAGCCGCGCGCTGGCTCAATCGGAGTCGGATAGCGCGGTGCGCTATCGGCTCGCATCCGTGCAACTGCTGGCGCAACGCCCCAAAGATGCCATTGCGACCTTGCAACCTTTGCTCGAAGGAAGCACCACGGACGCCGACATTCTCGAACTGGCGGCTTCCGCTTACGAAGCCGATGAGAATACTCCGGAGGCGGTTCACATTCTCCGCCAGGCCATAGTGTCGGACCCTCATAATGTCAACCTTTATGTCGACTTCGCCAACGTTTCGATTGACCATCAGTCCTATCAAGTGGGCGTGGATATGATCAATGCTGGACTCCAGACAGAACCGAAGGCAGCGCCGCTGTACGTGGCGCGAGGCATCCTCTATGTGCAACTCGCGCAATACGACAAGGCCGAGGCCGATTTCGAGAAGGCCGATGCGCTCGATCCCCCGCTGGCCGTCGGCTCGGCTGCGGAGGGACTGGCCGCGGTGCAGCAGAACGACCCCGATCGTGCTCTTCGAACCCTGCGGGCGAAGTTAGCCAAAAAGCCGAACGATCCGTTCCTTCTTTATTTGCAGGCAGAAACTCTTACGCAGCGCGGGCCGGACCCGGGCAGCGCGGAATTTCGCGAAGCCCTGGAGTCCGCCAAGAAGGCTATTTCGCTTCGCCCTTCCCTGGGGGAGGCTCGAGATATCCTGGCGAAACTCTATCTCTCGGCGGGACAGAACGAGGCGGCCATCGAGCAGAGCCGCAAAGCGTTAAACACCGATCCTAAGGACCAGGCCGCCCTCTATCACTTGATTCAGGCGCTAAGAAAAAGCGGGCGAACCGAAAGCATTCCCGACTTGCTCAAGCGGATGGCAGAACTCCGGCGGGAAGGAACCAAGGAAGAAGCCGTGCGCAATCGCTACAAACTAGTCGAAGAGAAATCCCCGGGGATGGAGAAACCTCAGCCTTGACTTTTACCCGCCGTAGCTTCGTGCGACTTGTCCTCGGTTCAGCAGCATTCACAAAAACGCCATGGCTCTTAGCCCAAGGCGTCGCCGCTCACACGGTCAAGCCGGTGGCGCGGCCGGCCCCGTCGGGACGTCCCTTCTACGCGCATTTGGTGGACGTGGCGTCGGCCGCGGGGTTGAATGCTCCTGTGATATACGGCGGAGTGGAAAGCAAAAAGTACATTCTCGAAGCCACCGGTTGCGGTTGCGCCTTTATCGACTACGACAACGACGGCTGGATCGACATTTTCTTGTTGTCAGGCACACGCCTGACCGGAGATCCGCCGGGCGCAACCAACCGGCTTTACAAGAATAACCGCGACGGTACCTTTACGGATGTCACCGAGAAGGCCGGCCTGAAGGCGGTGGGATGGGCATCTGGTGTCTGCATCGGGGACTACAACAATGACGGATTCGAGGATATCTTCTGTACTTACTTTGGGCAAAACCGCTTATATCGCAATAACGGCGATGGAACCTTCACCGACGTGACCAAGGGCGCCGGTCTGTTGAGCGATCAGCCGCGATGGGGAGCGGGATGCAGTTTTCTCGATTACAACCGGGACGGGCGCCTTGATCTGTTCGTCTCCAACTACGTGCGCTTCTCTATCGAACAAGCGCCGGTGCCGGGAGAGAACGTAAATTGCAATTGGAAAGGTGTTCCGGTCGAGTGCGGACCGCGTGGATTGCCCACGGGAAGACATTCGTTGTACCGCAACAACGGTGACGGTACGTTCACGGACGTAAGCCAGGAGGCAGGTATTGCGAAGGCAACGGAGTGCTATGGAATGACGGTGGTGGCTGCGGATCTCGATGAGGATGGATGGACCGACATCTTCGTCGCCTGCGACTCCACCCCAAGTTTGCTGTTTATGAACAACCATGACGGAACCTTTCGAGAGGAAGGTGTGCTACGCGGGGTTGCGCTCAGCGACGATGGCATGGAGCAGGCGGGAATGGGCGTGGGGGTGGGCGACTATGATCCGGACGGCCATCTGGATTTATTCAAGACTCACTTTGCGGACGATGCCAACGGCCTCTATCACAACGACGGCAAGGGGAATTTCGACGATTTGACGCGATCGTCGCGGCTCGCGGTCGACACCCGCTACATCTGCTGGGGCGCTGGAATCGTCGATCTCGATAACGACGGTTACCCGGATCTGTTTATGGTAACCGGCAGCGTTTACCCGGAAGTGGAGCGTAAGTTAGCGCAATACGCCAACAAGACACCGCGCGCGGTGTTTCGAAACCTGGGCAACCGCACATTCGAGGAATTGGGGGAAGAAGCCGGCCCCGGAGTGACTGACGCTCACTGTAGCCGTGGTTGCGCCTTCGGAGATTTCGACAACGACGGGGATCTTGACGTTCTCATCGTCAATCTGAACGAGCCTCCCTCGTTGTTGCGCAACGACATCAAGCAAAAGCGGAACTGGATCAAGGTCAAGCTCGAGGGAGTCAAATCCAACCGCAGCGCGATTGGGGCGCGGGTGCTGGCTCACTACGGCGGCAAAGTGCAAGCCCAAGCCGTGCTCAGCCAATCCAGTTTCTACTCCTCGAACGATTCGCGGCTGCACTTCGGCCTGGGTGGATTTGATTCGGTTGATCTGGATGTCTATTGGCCCAACGGTCTGCACGAACAATACAAGGGCCTTTCGGCGAACCGGCTGATCACTCTGCGCGAGGGATCGGGAATTGTCCGCAACCGGGGTTGGGAGCGGAGCTAGCGGCACGGAGCGATGCCTCGAAGCCGACGATTCTGGGGCCGGTAAACCTACCGCGGGGCCCGGAAACCTGGACAAGGTAACAAGTCAAAGACGCACTCCTCAAATTTCTCTTGACAGTGGCTCCCGCTAGTATGTATATATTAGCGCGTTTGAGTAAACGTTTGCTCGTCAACGCTACCTCGTTGCAGCGCCATTGGGAGGAACCATGTCGGGAGTCCTGCGGTCGCGTCGGTACCTATGCCTCGCCTTTCTCAGTCTATTTTTCGCCGCCAGTGCGTTTGCCCAGTTTACCGGTAGTGTGCAAGGTACTGTGCAGGATCCATCTGGGGCCGGCATCGCCAAGGCCACCGTGCAGTTGGTCAACCCGGCAACGAAAGCCATCGAGTCCACCACCTCGGATGCGTCCGGCATTTTCCGGTTCCTCAGTCTGGCTCCGGGCACCTATAAAGTAATTGTGGAAGCGACTGGCTTTTCGAAGTCTGAGGTCGACATCACCTTGTTGACCGAGCAGAACCTGAATGTGCCGGTCACGCTCAAGCTCGGCTCCGTCTCCGAAGCGGTCTCCGTCACCACGGAGGCCCCCGTGGTCGACACTGCGGACAGCCGCACCCAGCTCACTCTCGAGAATCAGGCCGTCGCCGAGTTGCCTATCGTTGGGCGGAACCTGGTCACCCTGGTGACCATGGCCCCCGGAGCTTCCGGTCTAGGAACAAGCGGGGCGGGAAGTCCCGCGTCGGGTGTGGACAACTTCTCGACCGAAGAGCAGGTTGACGCCAGCGCCAATGGTCAGGGCGGGAATAACAACCAGTATGTTGTCGATGGACTCGACGTGACGAGCGGAATTCGCCAGGGCGTTTTGAATCTGACCCCGCAACCTGAGGCGATTCAGGAAACCAGCGTTCAGGTCAACACTTTTACCAGCGAGTACAGCCGCGCCGCTGGACTGCAAACCATGTTCACCACGAAATCCGGCTCAAACCAATTTCACGGTTCGGCATCGGATTATTTCAATTACCAGAAAATGTTCGCGAATCAGCACTTCGTTAGTTCTTCGGAGGCACCCTACCTGCCCTTCCATTCCAACAACCTCGATTTTGCGGTGGGTGGCCCCGTGATTCCGCACAAGGAGTTTTTCTTTTTCTTTTCGGTTGAGCCGCTGCGCTCATCGTCGAGCAGCGGCGGATCGGTGAACTACGTAGACCCGGCGTTCATCGCCTTTGCCCAAGCGAACTACCCAACCAACGTAGGAACCGGGCTGCTCACCACTTACCAGCCCAGGGTGTCCGGCGGCACCGTTACCTCGACCGCACAACAGGTCTTCGGTTCTGCCGCGGGCGGTTGCGGGACGACGCCAGGGCAGAACGGGGTACCGTGTACTCTGAACATGATTGACACGGGCTCGTTTGGCGGCACGTCAATCCGCAACGGTACGCAATACTTTGCCCGCCTGGATAAGGCTTTCAAGAACGACCGAATCTACGCCAGCCTGTTCAGGACTCTTCTGCTCACGGGTGCGCCTTCGGCTATGCCGCAATTCTCTGCCTTGAACAATACTTGGGAAGTTGCTGGGCAGGCATCATGGACGCACACTTTTTCACCCACCCTGCTGAATGAATTCACCATCGGCCAGAGCCGGGTGGAGGGCGTCCTGGGCAGCGGAGCCCCCGCGGCCAGCTACTACATTCCCTCTGTATCTGTATCCGGCATCAGTATGGATTCGGGGCAGGCATTCGGGGTCGGCTTCGCGCAGGGAGACTTCATTCAGCACAACTATCACTGGCGCGACGTGCTCACTCATGTGCATGGTGCCCATACCCTGAAATTTGGTTATGAAGGCTGGTATGGCGACGATGTCGAGCCCTTTCAGGGACCCTGGTCTCAGCCAAAATTCTCTTTCAATAACCTGCTGACCCTGGTACAGGATTCTCCTGCCGTCGAGAACGGAATCTATTACAACCCCTCGACCGGTACCGAGCAACTTTGGAGTTGGGATGCAGCCTCCCGGACTTTCGGGCTTTTTGTGGAAGATACCTGGAGAGTAAAGAAGAATCTGACCGTGACCCTGGGCCTGCGCTATGACGACAGCGGCAACCCTTGGTCGAAGAGCGCGTCGACGGTGTTTGGAAACTTTTACCTGGGCACGGGCGCGACCGAACAGGAGCAAGTGGCGAATGGCTACGCCAAGGCTACGCACAACGCACTGCTGCACTCGGTTGACAACCTGTTCAGTCCTCGCGTGGGTTTGGCGTGGGACCCGACAGGAAAGGGTGACTGGGTGGTGCGTGGTGGTTTTGGCATCTACAACAATTGGCTGACCCAGGCGAACGTGCAGGAAGAATTCCGCGGCAGCCCCCCCGGAG
>Ga0302325_10008349_pt1 | contig 22753 bp, 20 predicted proteins | sample Palsa_T0_2_FD_201948 | JGI IMG/M metagenome (GOLD analysis project Ga0302325, IMG submission 201948) | Peat permafrost microbial communities from Stordalen Mire near Abisko, Sweden - Palsa_T0_2 | ecosystem: Environmental > Terrestrial > Soil > Palsa > Peat permafrost | place: Sweden: Abisko...
GCCGCAGACGCCGATGAACGCGAGATCACCCGGACTCTGGCCCGTCAAATTCTTGAATCCGACTCCCGGACGCTTGATCTGTTCGAGTGATGTCTTGTTACTGACACGGAATGGCGCCAGACACTCTCATTCCCCAATCGCCTCGATGAGCCTCCCCTTGGAAGCCCAAGTCGCTGAGTCCGCCGCCTCCGCCGCCGCGACGCCCGCGCCGGCGCCGCCGGACCTGCTGCGTTCCCCCGACCGCTTCTTCAATCGCGAACTCTCGTGGCTGAGCTTCAACCAGCGGGTGCTGGACGAGGCGGAGAACCCGCGCCACCCGCTGCTGGAGCGGCTGCGGTTCCTCTCGATTTCGGCCAACAACCTCGACGAGTTCTTCATGGTCCGCGTCGCCGGCCTGAAGGCGCTGGTGCGCGAGGGCGTGCGAGTGCTGAGCCAGGATGGGCTGTCGGCCTCGCAGCAACTGGTCAAGGTCAGCACCGCCGCCAACGACCTGATGGACGATCAGCAGCGCATCTGGGCGGCCATGCGCGCCGAACTCTCCGGCGCCGGCCTGGTGCTGCTGGACGCTAAGGACATCACCGCCGCCGACCGTCCGGCGATCGAGGAGATCTTCCTCAGTCGGATCTTCCCGGTGCTGACGCCGCTGGCGATCGATCCGGCCCACCCGTTTCCGTTCATTCCCAACCTGGGCTTCTCGCTGGCGCTGAAGCTGCGCCGGCTCTCGGACAACAAGCAGCTCTACGCCCTGGTGCCGGTGCCGACCCAGGTCGACCGCTTCTGGGAGCTGCCGCCCGGCGGACGCCGGCGCCATGTCCGCCGGTTCTTCTCGCTGGAGAGCTTCCTGATCCTGTTCCTCGACCGCCTGTTCCCTGGGTGCGAGGTCGAGGGCCAGGGCCTGTTCCGGCTGATCCGCGACAGCGACGTCGAGATCGAGGAAGAGGCCGAAGACCTGGTGCGCGAGTTCGAGGCGCGGCTGAAGCGCCGGCGACTGGGGCTGGTGGTGCGGGTCAAGCTGCAGGCCTCGATGCCCGAAGACCTGCGCACATTCATCCTCGAAGGTCTGCAGGCCGAGCCGCAGGACGTGGTCAGGGTCGACGGCAAGCTCGGCCTCGCCCAATTGGGCCAGTTGATCCCGCCGGACTTGCCGGAGCTGAAGTTCCCGCCGTTCCAGCCGCGCTTCCCCGAACGTATCCGCGACCATGGCGGCGACTGCTTCGCCGCCATCCGCGAGAAGGACATCCTGGTCCACCACCCGTTCGAGAGCTTCGACGTCGTGGTCCAGTTCCTGCGCCAGGCCGCGCAGGACCCCAACGTCATCGCCATCAAGCAGACGCTCTACCGCACCAGCAAGGACAGCCCGATCGTCGCCGCCCTGATCGAGGCGGCCGAGAACGGCAAGAACGTCACCGCCCTGGTGGAGATCAAGGCCAGGTTCGACGAGGAAGCCAACCTGAAATGGGCCCGCGACCTGGAGCGAGCTGGCGTGCTCGTCGTGTTCGGTTTCGTCGAGTACAAGACCCACGCCAAGCTGTCGGTCGTGGTGCGGCGCGAGGGCGATGGCCTGCGCAGCTACTGCCACTACGGCACCGGCAACTACCACCCGGTCACCGCCAAGATTTACACCGACCTGTCGCTGTTCACCGCCGATCCGGCGATGGCGCGGGATTCGGCCAAGATCTTCAATTACATCACCGGCTACGCCATGCCCGAGCAGATGGAGAAGCTGTCCTATTCGCCGATCTCAATGAAGCGCGACCTGCTGCGCCTGATCGCCGTCGAGGCCGAGCACGCCCAGGCCGGCAAGCCTTCCGGAATCTGGGCCAAGCTGAATTCGCTGGTCGACGTCGAGATCATCGACGCGCTTTACCGGGCCGGTAAGGCCGGCGTGCGGATCGAGCTGGTGATCCGCGGCATCTGCTGTCTTCGTCCTGGGGTGTCCGGGCTGTCCGAGAACATTCGGGTGAAAAGCATCGTCGGGCGTTTCCTCGAGCACGCCCGCATCGTCGCCTTCGCCAACGGCCAGCCCCTGCCCTCGAAGCAGGCGCGGCTCTACATCTCCTCGGCCGACTGGATGCCACGCAACCTCGACCGCCGCGTCGAGGTACTCACCCCGGTGGAAAATCCGACCGTGCACCAGCAGGTGCTCGACCAGATCATGGTGGCGAATCTCAACGACGAGGCACAAAGCTGGCGCCTCGACGGCGAAGGGCGCTATCACAGGACGCCCGGCTGGGATCGCAAGCGCGCTTTTTCGGCTCACGACTACTTCATGACCAACCCCAGCCTCTCGGGCCGGGGTCACAAGGTGAAGGACTTGCCGCGTGCGTTCGACCATGTGGTCGCCGGAAGCTGACGCCATCACCCAGGACGCCGCTTCCTGGGACGCCGCCGTCATCGATGTCGGCTCCAATTCCGTCCGTCTGGTGCTCTACCGCGTTGAGGGGCGGGCGGTCTGGACCGTGTTCAACGAGAAGATCCTCGCTGGCCTCGGCCGCGACCTGGCTGACACCGGCCGGCTCTCCCGCGACGGCGTGGAGGCCGCGATGGCGGCGCTGCGGCGTTTCGCCGCCCTGGTCGGCGCCGCCAAGCCGGACCGCGTGTTCGCCGTCGCCACCGCCGCCGCGCGCGACGCCGAGGATGGCCCCGCCTTCTGCCGCCGCGTCCGCGCCGAGACCGGGCTCGACCTTCGCGTTCTGAGCGGCGCCGAGGAGGCGCGCTACGCGGCCCTCGGCGTGCTGGCGGGGGCCCCGGAATCCACCGGCATCGCCGGGGACCTCGGCGGCGCTAGCCTGGAGCTGGTGCGCCTGCAAGACGGCCAGCCGGGCGAAGGCGTGACCCTTCCGCTCGGGCCGTTCGCGTTCAAGGACAATGGCCGCTTCGACCCGGACCGTGTCCGCGCCCAGGTCGAACGGCGGCTGAAGCCGCACCTCGACGCGCTGAAGACGCCGGTGTTCCACGCTGTCGGCGGCGCCTGGCGCAATCTGGCGCTACTGGCGATGCGGATGTCGTCCTATCCGCTGGAGATCGTCCAGCAATACGAGATGACCCGGCGCGAAGCGCTGGAAGCGGCGCGGGTGATCTCACGCCAGTCGGCGCGCTCGCTGGAGCGGATCGAGGGCATCTCGCGCCGGCGCCTGGAGACCCTGCCGCACGCCGCCGCGGTGCTGGAGGCGCTGGTCGACACCCTCGGCGTCGACCGCGTGGTGCTCTCCGCCTACGGCCTGCGCGAAGGCGTCATCTTCGAGGCCATGGTGCCGGCCTGCCGCGCCCAGGATCCGCTGATCGAGGGCTGCGCGGCGCTGAGCGCCCGTGAAGGCGTCAACCCCACCTTGGGTCCGGCGGTCGAGGCCTGGCTGACGCCGGCGTTCGGCGGCCTCGAGCCGGTGTTCGGCGCGCGCGAGCCGGTGCTGCTGAAGGCGGCGTCGCGGCTGGCCGACATTGGCGCGCGGTTGCACCCCGACCATCGCGCCGACCTGGTGTTCCTGCAGGTGCTGCGCGCCCCAGTGCCGGGGATGAACCACGCCGAGCGGGTGTTCCTGGCCACCGCCCTGTTCGCCCGCCACACCGCCGCCGCAACCGTGCCCGAGCAGGATATGATCGCCCGGCTGCTAACCCACGAGCGGGTGCAGCGGGCCAGGGCGCTGGGCGCCGCGATCCGCCTCGCCTGCGACCTTTCCGGCCGCAGCCCGGACCTGCTGCGGCAGTCCAGCCTGGAGATCCGGCCCTCGTCCGTGGTCGTCGAAGCCGAGGAACCTTCGGCCCCGCTGCTGCTCGGCGAACAGACCGCCAAGCGCGCCGCCACCTTGGCCGCCCTGCTGGAGCGCGAGCTCAAGCTGCGACCGGCGTCCCGGCGCGAGCGGGCCAAGCCGGAAAAGGTGGCCTGACCGTCAATCCAGCGAGCGGGCGATCACCACCTCGGCGTGGTAGACGTCCAGCAGTTCGGCCAGGGAAAGCGGGGTGAGGCCCTCCAACTCCACCCGCCAGAACCGGAACCCCATCTCGTCCAGCGCCGCCACCAGCCCGGGCAGGTCTCCGCGCGAGCCCATCATGCCGACGGCCCACTCGATGCACAGCTTGATCGACGCGCTACGCCGCAGTAGGCCCAGCGCGCCGTTGAGGATCAGGAGTTCGGCGCCCTCCGTGTCGATGCGGATGAAGTCGATGGTCTGACCCTCGAACAGGTCGTCGAGCCGCACCGCCTCACACTCGACCACATGGGTGTCGTCGCCGATGTTCCAGCCGTGCTCGACCAGGTTGCCGGCGCCGCCATTGCGATCGGAGACGTAGAGCTGCATCACGCCCGACCGATCTGCGACGATCTGCTCGTGCACCGTGACGCTGCCCCCTCGTCCGCTGCAGCTGGCGCTGCGGCGCAGCAGGCGCGCCATCTGCGGATTGGCCTCGAACGCGTCCAGCCGGCCCGAGGGACCGATCAGCGCGCCCATGATCAGCGTGTAGTAGCCGACATTGGCCCCGACCTCGATCACCCGGTCGCCGGGCTTCAACAGCCGGCGGATGACCCGCTCGATCCAGATCTCCCAGAGGCCGTAGGCGACGATCGACGGGGTGAGCTGCTCGTCCAGCGGATCGACGAAGATCAGCTGGCCGTCGTGCAGCGTCGTCATGGCCGTGCGCGGGTCCAGCAGAGCGTAGAGCCGGGGCGCCCGCCGCGCGACGCCATATTCGTCCTGGGGTTCCGAGCCGATCAGCCGCCGCCCGACTCGCGCCCAGAACCGCCTCGGCCACACTTAGGCGTCGACCTTGGCGGCGCGGCGCACCGGCACCACGCGCACCCGCGCCCCATCCAGCACCAGCGCCAGCTCGCCGCGCTTGAGCTTCAGCGCGTCCTCGCCGAACGCCTCGCGCCGCCAGCCCTTCAGCACCGCCGAGTCGGCGCGGTCGCTGCTGGCGATCTTCTCCAGGTCGGCCACCGTGGCGATCAGCTTAGAGGCGACGCCGGCGTCCTCGGCCCTCGCCTTCAGCAGCACCTTGAGCAGCTCGACCACGGCCCCGGCCGCGGGCGAGACTGGCGCCAGGTCGCGCTCGATCTTCGGCGCATAGGCCTCCGGGTCGCGCAGCGCCTCGGCGATCGCCTCGATCAGCTCGGGGCCATAGCGCGAACCGCCGAAGCCCTTCGGCACCGAGCGCAGCCGGTTCAGTGCGTCGACCTCGGCCGGCGCCTGGGCGGCCAGTTCGTCGATCGCCTCGTCCTTCAGGATCCGACCGCGCGGCTGGTCGCGCTGCTGGGCGGTGCGCTCCCGCCACGCCGCCACCGCCTTGAACACCGCCAGGTACTTCACCTGATGCTTGCGCGGCTTCAGTCGCCGCCAGGCGTTTTCCGGGTCGACGTCGTACAGCGCCGGATCGGTCATCGCCGCCATCTCTTCGGTCACCCATGACAGCCGCCCGGCCTTCTCCAGCCGCGCGTGCAGGATCGGATAGAGCTCGGCCAGATGGGTCACGTCGGCGATGGCATAGGTGAGCTGCGCCTCGCTCAGCGGCCGGCGCGACCAGTCGGTAAACCTGTGACTCTTGTCGAGGTCGATCTTGAGGATCTTCCGCACCAGTGCGTCGTAGGCGATCTGTTCGCCGAACCCCCCGGCCATCCCCGCAATCTGGGTATCGAACAGCGGCGTCGGGATGGCGCCCAGGTTGTTGAAGATCTCCACGTCCTGCCGCGCGGCGTGGAACACCTTCAGCACCGCGGTATCGCGCATCACCGCCAGGAACGGCGTCAGGTCCAACCCCTCCGCCAGCGGATCGATGGTCGCTTCGACCCCGCCGGGCGCGGCGGCCTGGATCAGGCACAGTTTCGGCCAGTAGGTGGTCTCGCGCATGAACTCGGTGTCCACCGCGACGAACGCCTGGCCGTCCAACCGCGCGCAAAAGGCCGCGAGGTCGGCGGTGGAGGTAATCGGCGTCATCGGCTAGCTATAGCCCGCCGCGCGGCCGAGTCTGCAACTCTCTAAGCTGCGCCGCCCACTTTTTCCGCCGCCGCGCCGGAGCCGCCGCCCCCGATGCCCGACCGCAAGCCGGACCGTAACCCAGAGCGCAACAATGGCCTGACCTACGCCAAGGCCGGCGTCGACATCGACGCCGGCGCGGCCCTGGTCGAGGCGATCAAGCCGCTGGCCAAGGCGACGCGCCGCCCCGGCGCCGACGCGGCGCTGGGCGGCTTCGGCGCCCTGTTCGACCTTAAGGCCGCCGGCTACGACGACCCGCTACTGGTCACCACCACCGACGGCGTCGGCACCAAGCTGAAGATCGCCATCGAGACCGGGCTCGTCGGCGGTGTCGGCGTCGACCTAGTCGCCATGTGCGTCAACGACCTCCTGGCCCAGGGCGCCGAGCCGCTGCTGTTCCTCGACTACTTCGCCACCGGTAGGCTCGACGTCGAACAGGCCACCCGCGTCGTCGCCGGCATCGCCGAAGGCTGCAAGCTCGCCGGCGCGGCCCTGGTCGGCGGCGAGACCGCGGAAATGCCCGGCATGTACGCTGACGCAGACTTCGACCTCGCCGGATTCTGCGTCGGCGCCGTGGACCGCGCCGGCGTGCTGCCCAAGCTCGACCGACAACGCCCCGGCGACCTGATGATAGGCCTCGGCTCCAGCGGCCCCCACTCCAACGGCTATTCGCTGATCCGCCGTGTCGTCGAGCTCAGCGGCCTCGCCTGGGACGCCCCAAGTCCTTTCGATTCTGGCCCATTCGCCGAGGACCAGAGCCTCGCCGAAGCGCTCATGACCCCGACCCGGATCTACATCCAAAGCGTGCTCCCGATCGCCAAGGCCGGCCTGCTGACCGGCTGCGCCCACATCACCGGCGGCGGCCTGGTCGAAAACCCGCCCCGCGCCATCGCTCCGGGCCTCACCCCCCGCTTCGACTGGTCCGCCTGGGACCCGCCCCCCGTCTTCGCCTGGCTGGCCGAAACCGGCGGCGTCGCCGAAGCCGAAATGCGCCGCACCTTCAACTGCGGCCTCGGCCTCCTCCTCATCGTCCCCCCCCGCAACGGCGAAGCCGTCCTGGCCGCCCTGCTGAACGCGGGGGAGACGGCCTTCGTCTGCGGCGAGTTGGCGCCAGCGTAGCGCGGCGCCTCACCCCACCAGCAATGGCGGCTCGGCCAGCGCGAAGCCCTGGGTCTTCGGCAGCACTTCCTTGGCGAACAGCCGCATGCTGGCCTCGGCCTTTTCCAGCGACATCGAGCCGTAGGAGAACACCGCGACGAACTCGTCGGCGCCCATCATGGTGCTGATCCGCTCCAGCTTCTCCAGGCAGGTCGTCGGGCTGCCCCAGATGTTGTTCTGCAGATAGATCGACGCGGTATCGAACCCCGGCGGCAGCGCCGCGCGCAGCTTGGCCATCTGCGCGTAGTACTCATAGCCCTTCAGCCCCTGCAGGTGCTCGCCGAGGAACTGGTAGTGGCGCAGCGCGCTGTCTCCATATTCCGGCAGGTACTGGCGCGCCCCTTCCTCGGCCTCGGCGTCGGTCTCGGCGCAGTAGACCCAGCAGACCACCGTCGGCCGCTCCGGCTTCCAGCCGTGCTGTTCGACGCGGATCTGGTTGTATTCGCCGAGCTCGCGCTTGTGCTCCTCCCAGAGCCGCTGCGGGATGAACAGCGGCTTGCAGTTCTCGTGCGCCGCCACCGGCATCGACGAGGGACTACCCCAGGCGATGTAGAGGTCGTCCAGCAAATGGTTGCCAGGCCTTGGCCGGGGCCGCAGCGACGTGCGGCCGATGTGGTGGAACTCGCCCTCGTAGGAGAACCACTCGTCGGTCAGGCTGGCGCGCAGCACGTCCAGCGACTCCTTGAACAGCTCGCGCGACTTGTCCATTGGCGCCCGCAAGCCGTTGTATTCGCGCAGTCCCAGCCCCCGGCCCATGCCCACCTTCAGCCGCCGTCCGTCCAGCATGTGGTCCAGCGCGACGAACCCCTCGGCCACCTGCACCGGATCGTGCCAGGGCAAGACGACTATCATCGTGCCCATGTCGATCCGCTCGGTGCAGCCGGCGAAATAGGCCAGGAACTGCACCGGGTTGTTGATCATCGTGTAGGGCGTGAAGTGGTGCTCCACGGTCCACAACGAGTCGAACCCCATCGGCTCGACCAGCCGCCCCAGCTGGAACTGTTCGCGGTAGATCTGCGCATCGGTGACCAGCTGCGGCGCCCGCCCCTCCGGCAACCCCGCCTCGGCCGCCTCGTAGCGATCCCAGTCGACATAGTTCTGCGCAAACAGCGAAACCCCAACCTTCATCGACCTTCCTCCACCTGGCCCGTCTCAGCAGGCTTTGCGCCACCCTGCCTTCTCTTCTCCTCCCCCGGAAGGGGGGAGGCGCCGCGCCGCAGGCGCGCGGGGGCCCTCCGCCTCTCCTTTTGGGCCGTGCGTGGGAAGAGGCGGCGGCGAGGGCCCCTGCGTCCGCCATCCGGGCAACGGTTTCCCCCTTCCGAGGGGAGGGAGTCGCCCCTTGGGGGAAGAGATGAGAGCTTCCCGCGGCCCCCTAAGTCGACTGCGTCGTATCCGGCAAACCCAGGATCCGCTTGCTCACGATGTTGTTCTGCACCTCGGCGCTCCCGCCGTAGATCGACATCGCCTTGCCGAACAGCCAGCCCTGCACCGCCTCGGTCTCGGCGGGGGTGAAGTTTTCGTCGCCCCAGCCGAGGCCCTGCACACCCATGATCTCAAGCGTCAGCTCGGAGCGGGCCTGGGCGACGGAGGTGGCGGAGTTCTTCAGCACCGAGTTGGCGTTGCTGGGGCTGGCGTTGCCCTTGGACTCGGCGACCGCGCGCACCAGCATCAGGCCGTGCGCCTTGGCGGACATCAAATGGTCGGTCAGGCGCACGCGCAGGTCGGGATCGGCGATGCGGCCCTTCTCGTCGACGCCGACGTAGGCCTTGGCCATGTCCTGCAGCGAGGGGCCGCGCGCCCCGCCGCCGCCCGGCGCGCCGCCGGTCTGGCTGGCGCGCTCATGCTGCAGCAGGCGCTTGCCGACGGTCCAGCCCACGTTGATCGGGCCCAGCATCTCGTCCTTCTCGCAGCGGGCGTCGGTGAAGAAGGTCTCGCAGAACGGCGACGAGCCGCTGATCAGCCGGATCGGCCGCGTCTCCACCCCCGGCTGGCGCATGTTGAGCAGCATGAAGCTGATGCCGTCGTGCTTCTTGGCGGCAAAGTCGGTGCGCACCAGGCAGCCGCACCAGTCGGAATACTGCGCGCCGCTGGTCCAGATCTTCTGGCCGTTGATCTGCCAGTGGTCGCCCTTGTCCTCGCACTTGGTCTGCAGGGAGGCGAGGTCGGAGCCGGCGTTGGGCTCGCTGTAGCCGACGCACCATTGCACGTCGCCGCGGACGATCGGCGGCAGGTGCTTGGCCTTCTGTTCCTCGGTGCCGTAGTCCATGATCGTTGGCCCGATCATGGTGATGCCCATGCCGAAGGCGGCCGGATGGTAGGCGCCGGCCCGGCCCATCTCCTGCTGCACGATGCGGCCTTGGGCCGGGGTCAGGCCGCCGCCGCCGTACTGGGTCGGCCAGGTCGGCGCGGTCCAGCCCCTGGCCCCCATGCGCTGGCGCCACAGCAGGGCGTCGCCCGTCCCCTTGTCGCCGGCCTCGATCGCGGCCATGCCGCCGCCCTGCCCGCGCAGGGACTTGGGAAAGTTCGCCTCGAACCAGGCGCGGGCTTCCGCGCGGAAAGCGTCAAGCTCGAGGTCGGTGGCGGCGCCGTCGGCCATGGTGCGGGTGCTCTCTTAGGTTCGTTGTCGGTGCAGCATAGGGGGATGCCGCTGCGTCCGGGAAAGAAAGAATTTGAACCATGGAAAACACGGAAAGCACGGAAAAGGGGTGGCCCTCCCCCACTGTGTCATCCCGGAGAGCCGCGCAGCGGACTCACCCGGGACCTCCTGCAAGCGCGAGCTCCGTATGAGATCGCGGATCGGCGCTGCTGCGCAGCTTGTCCGGGATGACAATGATTGGATGGGCTGCGTTCGTGAGGTTCGTGGGCAATCTTAGGAACGCGCCACGCCGACGCACGCCGACCGGATGAGCCTCACCCGTGCCCGTCGATCAGCGCGAACACCGCCTCGCGGCACCCCTGCGGCTGCTCCAGCCACATCTGGTGCGTCGCGTCCGGGAAGATGATGCGCCGGTTCGCCGGCAGCAGCGCGTACAGCGCCTGGTCGATCAGCCCCAGGAACGGATAGGACTTCGCCCCCGACAGCATCAGCACCGGCGCGGCGATGCGGGCGACCTCCGCGGGTCGGATCTCGGGGAACAGCTCGCCGCCGGCGAAGATCACCTCCCACTCGTGGGCGTCCTTCATCGTCGCCGCCTTGTCGGCGGCGGAGAAGCCGTCCCAGGCTCCCGGCCCCTTCACGTAGTCGATGAAGCTGCGCACACCGCCCTCGGTGTCATGCTTGGCGAAGGCGGCCTTCATCGGCGCGACCATGTGCTGGCGCACGTCCTTCAGCATCGCCACGCCTTGCGGCCCCAGATCACCGGGAAGATGGGCCAGCAGCGACATCGCCGGCGGCTCGGCCAGGGTCACGGTGCGCACCAGTTGCGGGTGGCGGCTGGCCAGGAAGAGGGCGGTCAGCGCGCCGTAGGAGTGGCCGACGATGTGCGCCGCGCCGAGGTTCAGGCCGTCTATGAACCAGGCCAGGTCCTCGGCGTCGAGGGCGGCGGAATAGCCGCGCCGGGCCGGATTGTCGTTGGGCCAATCGTAGCGGCGGCTGTAGGCGATGACGCGGTACTTCTGCGCGAACGGCGCCAGCTGGCCCTGCCAGTAGCTGTAGTCGCTGAGCGAGCCGTGCACGAAGATCACCGGCGCGCCCAGGCCAGCGGTGACGTAGTAGAGCCGGATGCCGTCGCGGATGTCCGCGACCTCGGCCTCAGTGGCGAAGGCCGGCGGCGAGGGCTTGGGCGGCGCGGCCGGCGCGGGCGGCCGGGTTTTCGCCAGCGGCGCGCCGGCCGCCAAGCCTAGCGCCGCCGCCCCACCGGCCAGCGTCACCCCTCGCCGCGACAGCCGGCTCAAATGTGCAGCACCATGCCGTACGCGTCGAGCGACGCCTCGTGCATCGCCTCGCTCATGGTCGGGTGCGGGAAGACGGTGGCGAACAGGTCCTGCTCGGTCGCCTCCAGCGTCATGGCGATGGCGAAGCCCTGGATCTGCTCGGTCACCTCGCCGCCGATCATGTGCGCGCCGACCAGCGCGCCGGTCTTGGCGTCGAACACGGTCTTGACGAAGCCCTCGGTCTCGCCGGCCGCGATCGCCTTGCCGTTGGCGCGGAACGGGAAGCGGCCGACCTTCACCGCCAGCCCGCTCGCCTTGGCGGCGGCCTCGGTCAGGCCGATCGAGGCGATCTGCGGGGTGGAATAGGTGCAGCCGGGGATCGGCGCAGTGAGCGCAGGCGAGGGATAGCCGGCGATCTGCTCGGCGACGTGCACGCCCTCGTGCATCGCCTTGTGCGCCAGCCAGGGCGGCCCGGCGACATCGCCGATGGCGTAGAGCCCTTTGACGTTGGTGGCGCCATGGCCGTCGACCACGACGTGGCCGTGATCCAGTTTCAGCCCCAGCGTCTCCAGCCCGATCCCCTCGACGTTGGCGGCGATGCCGACGGCGACGATGGCCTTCTCCGCCTCCAGCTTTTCGGTCTTGCCGCCGGCTTCCAGCTCCAGCGCGACGCCCTTGGCGGTCTTGGCCAGCCTGGTCACCTTGGCGCCGATGCGAAAGGTCATGCCGCGCTTCTCGAACGCCTTCTGCGCCGCGGCGCTGACCTCTTCGTCCTCCACCGGCAGGATGCGCGGCAGCGCCTCGATCACCGTCACCTCGGCGCCCAGCGAGCGGTAGAAGCTGGCGAACTCGATGCCGATCGCGCCCGAGCCGATCACCAGCAGCGACTTCGGGCAGGCCGCCGGGATCATCGCCTCGCGATAGGTCCAGACGCGATCGCCGTCGGGCTCGAGGCCGATGTCCGGGAAGGTGCGGGCCCGCGCCCCGGTGGCCAGGATCACCGACTTCGCGGTCAGCGCCCGCTCGCCGCCCGCCTTCAGCGCCACGGTGATCTTCGGCGCCGGATCGCCCTTGCCGAGCGTGGCGGCGCCCTCAACCACGGTGATCTTGTGCTTCTTCATCAGAAAGGCGACGCCGCCGGAGAGCTGTTTAGCGATGGCCCGCGAGCGGGCGATCACCTTGGCGAAGTCGTAGCCGCGGTCGCTGGCCGACAGGCCATAGGCCTCCAGGTGGCCGAGCTGGTCGTAGATCTCGCCGGTCTTCAAGAGCGCCTTGGTCGGGATACAGCCCCAGTTGAGGCAGATGCCGCCTAGGTTCTCGCGCTCGACGATGGCGGTCGAGAGCCCGAGCTGCGCGGCCCGGATCGCGGCGACATAGCCGCCGGGCCCCGCGCCCACCACCACCACGTCGAACGCGTCGGCCATCAGAGCAGGGCCTCGATCGCCCCTTCGAGCGAAGCTGGCGTGGCGGTCGGGGCGAAGCGAGCGGCCACCGCGCCCTTACGGTCGATCAGGAACTTGGTGAAGTTCCACTTGATCCCCTGCGTGCCCAGGATCCCCCGCTTCTCGCCCTTCAGCCAGGCGTAGAGCGGGTGCGTGGCCGGGCCGTTGACGTCGATCTTGCCCATCATCGGGAAGCTGACGTCGTAGGTCAGCGAGCAGAAACTGGCGATCTCGTCCGCGTTCCCGGGCTCCTGCGCGCCGAACTGGTTGCAGGGGAAACCCAGGATGACCAGGCCGCGGTCCTTGTACTTGCGGTAGAGCGACTCCAGACCGGTATACTGCGGCGTGAACCCGCATTTCGAGGCGGTGTTGACGATCAGCATCACCTGGCCGCGATGGCCGACCAGCGGCGCCGGCTGGCCGTCCAGGGTCTGGGCGGTGAAGTCGTATGCGCTCATGAGGCCGCCTTGGCCGCGACCTTCCAGGTCAGGCTGACGACCGAGCCGCCACTCGACTGCGGCTTGACCACCACCACCAGCATCCGGCCGGTCGCCGCGTCGGTCAGGGCCAGCTGCTTGTCGTTGGGCCCCGCGCCGGACGCCGTCGGCGCCGCCGTCTCGCTGAGCCCATCGGAGGCGCCCTGGGTGCGGTAGAATCCGATCACGTCGTCGGGGGCGGCTGTCGTGGTGACGACGTCAACCTCCATGCCGCCCAGGTTCATGCTCATCATCTGGGTCGCGCCGGGATAGAGCTTCACATAGGCCGGCATGTCCTTCGGCGGCGTCTTGTCCATCTTGAAGCAGCCGCCCAGCCCCAGGCCGCTAAGGGCAGCGACGGCGGCGAACGCAACGATCAATCTCTTCATGGCCTTGGCCCTCCCCTTGTCGCCCTACCCTGCCGGTGGACGATCCCCACTTAGACGATCATCGTGATCGGATCTTCCACCAGCGCTTTGAATACATTCAACCAGCGCGCGCCGATCGCCCCGTCGACGACGCGATGGTCGCAGGTCAAGGTGACCGTCATCACGGTGGCGATGGCCAGCTGATCGCCGCGCACGACCGGTCGCTTGTCGCCCACGCCGACCGACAGGATCGCGCCCTGCGGCTCGTTGATGATCGAGGCGAAGCTCCTGATCCCGAACATGCCGAGGTTGGAGATCGAGAAGGTGCCGCCCTGGAACTCCTCCGGCTTCAACTTGCGGGTGCGGGCCCGCTCGGCCAGGTCCTTCATCTCGACCGCAATCTCGGCAAGGCCCTTGGTCTCGGCGCTGCGCACGATCGGAGTGATCAGCCCGCCCTCGATCGCCACCGCGACAGCGATGTCGGCGTGGTGGTGATGGGCGATGCCCTCCGGCGTATAGCTGGCGTTGGCGTCCGGCTGGCGCTTCAAGGCGATGGCGGCGGCTTTGATCAGCATGTCGTTGACGCTGACCCTGGCCTGGCTTCCCAGCATGCCGTTGATCTTGGTGCGCGCCGCCAGCAGCGCGTCGATCTCCAGATCGATCGTCAGCGGGAAGTGCGGCACGTCGCGGAACGACTCGGTCATCCGCCGCGCGATGGTCCGCTTCATCCCGTCGAGCGGAACCAGGTCGTAGGACCCCGGCGCGATGCCCATCTGCTCGAGGCTGAGCACCTGCCGGGGGGCCTCGGCGGCGGCCTTGGACGCCGCTGCCGGCTGAGCGCGAGCCGGCTGCGCCGCCGCCGGCGTCCCTTTGAGGCCCTCGACGTCGCGCCGGATGATGCGGCCGTGGGGGCCCGACCCCTTCACCTGCGCCAGATCGACGCCCGCGTCCTTGGCGATCCGCCGCGCCAGCGGGCTGGCGAAGACGCGCTCTCCGGCCGGCGCCTGCACTTGCGGCGTTGCGCCACCTCCTCCGCTTTGCGGTGGAGGAGCTTCCTTTCGCTGCTCAACCGCTTGCGGGGGAGCTATCGGCTGCGAAGCAGACGACTGAGAGGGCGCGGCGGCCGCTCCGGCTTCCTCCCCTTCCCCCTTCAGCCGCGCGATCGGCGTATTGACCTTCACCTCTTCGGTCCCCTCCGGAACCAGCAGCGCCTCGACTACTCCCTCGTCGACCGCCTCGACATCCATCGTCGCCTTGTCGGTCTCGATCTCGGCGATCACGTCGCCGCTCTTGACGTTGTCGCCCACCTTCACGTGCCACTTGGCGAGCGTGCCCTCCTCCATGGTGGGCGACAGCGCCGGCATCAGGATGTCGGTCATGCCGCCTCCAGGGTGGTCGGCGTCCAGCGCTGGCGGCGGCGGGCGCGGCGCTCGTCGGCGCTCTCGCCGTCATAGTCGACCGGGCGTGCGGCGCGGCTAGCCAACACGGCGATGTCGGCGCCGACCACGTTCAGCACCCCGAAGTGCTCCATCACCGAGGCGACGTAGGCCCCGCAGTCTCGGCAGACCAGGAACTCCGCCGTGCGCGCCCCGAACCGGTAGCGCCGCACCGCGTCCTCCGCGAAGCGCAGCGTCACCCGCCCGGCCGGGTCGCTGACCGTCTTGGCGCCGTGACGGCGGCAAAAGCCGCACTGATCGGCCCGCACCTCGATATCCGCGGGCGCCAGCGCCGTCTCGAACACCGCCGTGATCGCCCCGCAGTGGCAGCCGCCTTCGAGCCGGGTCACGCCCCCGCCTCCTGGGAGAGATGCGCCAGGTCCGCAGCGTGGGCCTCCCAGTTGCGACCGTCGAACTCGGTCAGTTTCAGCATCGGTCGCGTCGCTTCGTCGAGGCAGCGCGCGTTGACCGACCAGCCGTCCGGATTGGAGCGCGGCCGATAGAAGCTCTTCACGCCGCACACGGAGCAGAAAGTGTGCTTCGCGACCCCGGTATTGAACGTGTACGTCGTGATCTGGTCCGCCCCCTGCAGCAGCCTGAACCGGCTTTCCGGCACGATCACGTGGATGAACCCGACCTTCTCGCACATCGAGCAAGCGCAGGTCTGCGCCTCGACCTCATCGGCCAGCCGCGCCTCGAACCGCACCGCCCCACAGTGGCAGCCGCCGGCGCGCCAGACTTGGGGCCCCTCTCTTGCTGGGCCGCTCATCGATAGCAGACCGCCTTGGCCGCCCTGACGATCTTCTCGACCGAGGGCAGCGACAGCGCTTCCAGGTTGGCGGCATAGGGCATCGGCACGTCTTCCTGATGCACGCGGGCCGGCGGGGCGTCGAGCCAGTCGAACGCCTCCTCGACCACCCGCGCCGCCACCTCCGCCCCGACGCCCATCGGCCCCCAGCCTTCTTCGACCGTGACCAGCCGGTTGGTCTTCTTGACGCTCGCGACGACGGTGGCGTGATCCAGCGGGCGCAAGGTGCGCAGGTCGATCACCTCGGCCTCGATCCCCTCCTTGGCCAGTTCCTCGGCGGCCTGCAGGGCGAAGCCGACCATGCGCGAATGGGTGGAGATGGTGACGTCCGTCCCCGCGCGGCGCACCTTCGCCTTGCCGATCGGCACCAGCCAGTCCTCCACCTCGGGAATGTCGAACTCCAGGCCGTAGAGCATCTCGTGCTCGAGGAAGACGACGGGGTTGGGGTCGCGGATCGCAGCCTTTAGCAGGCCCTTGGCGTCTGCTGCGTCGTAGGGCGCGATCACCTTCAGGCCGGGCACGTGCGCGTACCAGCTGGAATAGTCCTGGCTGTGCTGGGCAGCGACCCGCGCCGCCGCGCCGTTGGGGCCGCGGAACACGATCGGGCAGTGCATCTGGCCGCCGGACATGTAGAGCGTCTTGGCCGCCGAATTGATGATGTGGTCGATCGCCTGCATGGCGAAGTTGAAAGTCATGAACTCGACGATCGGCTTCAGCCCCGCCATCGCCGCGCCGACGCCAAGCCCGGTGAAGCCGTATTCGGTGATCGGGGTGTCGATCACCCGGTGATCGCCGAACTCGTCCAGCAGCCCGCGGCTGACCTTGTAGGCGCCCTGGTACTGCGCCACCTCCTCGCCCATCAGGAACACGTCCGGATCGCGCCGCATCTCCTCGGCCATCGCGTCGCGCAAAGCATCGCGCACGGTGATCCGCACCAGCTTGGCCCCGGCGGGGATTTCGGGATCGATTTGCTCTCCCCCGCCCTTATGAGGGGCGGGGGCAGAGGGTGGGGGGCTCGTCGGGACGGGCTCGGCCTGCGAGCTTACGTCCACCGCCGGAGCTTGCGGCGCACCCCCTCCACCGCTTCGCGGTCCCCCTCCCCCTGCGGGTGAGGAGATCTGCTGCTGCTCCACTGCTTGCGGGGGAGCTGTCGGCTGCGCAGCAGACGACTGAGGGGCCGCGGCCGCCGCACTGGCTTCCTCCCCCTCCCCCTTCAAACGCGCGATCGGGGTGTTGACCTTCACCTCTTCGGCCCCCTCGGGAACCAGCAGCGCCTCGACCACGCCCTCGTCGACCGCCTCGACCTCCATGGTCGCTTTGTCGGTTTCGATCTCGGCGATCACATCGCCGCTCTTGACGGCGTCGCCCACCTTCACGTGCCACTTGGCGAGGGTGCCCTCCTCCATCGTCGGAGACAGCGCCGGCATCAAGATGTCGGTCATACCGCGGCCGACTCCACATAAACGTCGGTGTAGAGCTCGCCCGGGTCCGGCTCCGGCGCGGTGCGGGCGAATTCGGCGGCGTCGGCGACGATGCGGCGGACCTCGGCGTCGAGCGCCTTCATCGAGGCGTCGTCGGCCATCCCGTTCGATCGCAGCAGCTCTTCGACATGATCGATCGGATCGCGGTGCTTGCGCACCTCGTCGATCTCCTCACGCGTGCGGTACTTGCCCGGGTCGCTCATCGAGTGCCCGCGATACCGATAGGTCTTCATTTCCAGGATGAACGGCCCCTTGCCGGAGCGGGCATACTCGGCGGCTTCGGCGGCGGCGTCGCGCACCGCCAACACGTCCATGCCGTCGACCTCCTTGCCGGGAATGTTGAAGCTGGCGCCGCGGCGGTAGAGATGCGTCTCCGACGATGAGCGCTCGATCGCCGTGCCCATGGCGTACTGGTTGTTCTCGATCAGGTAGACGACTGGCAGTTTCCAGACCTCGGCCATGTTGAAGCTCTCGTTGACCTGGCCCTGGTTGGCCGCGCCGTCGCCGAAATAGACGAAGGCGACCGCCTTGTTGCCCCGGTTGCGGTTGGCCAGCGCCAGGCCGGTGCCGATGCTGGCCGGCGCGCCGACGATGCCGTGGCCGCCGAAGAACTGCTTCTCGGCCGAAAACATGTGCATCGAGCCGCCCTTGCCCTTCGAGGCGCCGGCGAAGCGCCCCGTCAGCTCGGCCATCACCGACTTGGGGTCCATGCCGGCGGCCAGCATGTGGCCGTGGTCGCGGTAGCCGGTGATGATCTGGTCCTGCGGCTGCTTGATCGATTGCACGCCGACCGCGACCGCCTCCTCGCCGATGTAGAGGTGGCAGAAGCCACCGATCAGGCCCATGCCGTAGAGCTGCCCCGCCCGCTCCTCGAACCGGCGGATCAGCAGCATCGAGCGGTAAAGCGCGAGGACCTCGTTCTTGTCGATAGCCCCCTTGTCGACGGTTCGGCCGGGGGCTTGCTTAGGCTTCGGCTTGGCCGCCCGGGCCATGGCGTTCTCCCGCGAACTCGGATCGAAACGGCCGCCCGCGCCCGAGGTCAATGGGCGGCGGCGGGCGCCCGGATGACATAGTCTCTCGGATCGGCGAAGCCTAGCACCACGTGGGCCCTTTCCTCGAGCAGGTCGCGCGAGAGGTTGTCGTCGCGCAGCAGCTTCACCCGCAGCAACAGTTCTGCATGCTGCGCCTGCAGCGCCTTCAGCTCGGCCTCGTCCTCGGCCAGCGTCGCCTGCCGCTCCCGAGTGGTCAGGATGCCGCGGTCGCCGGTCATGGCGTTGAACCCGAAATAGAAGATCAGCGCCGCGAGGATCGCCGTCGGGATGTAGGTTGTCAGACGCGCCAGCACGGGCCGCAGTGTCGGGATTCGTGCTTAACGAAGCCTTTGCGCGACCCCCTATCTCGCTGAAAAACCTTGTCATCCCGCAGAGCCGCGCAGCGGACTCATCCGGGATCTGCTTCACCGCCGGCGCAAAGTAGATCCCGGATCGGCGCCGCAGTGCGGCTTGTCCGGGATGACGTGGTGAGTAGTGCGCGAGCGAGGTGTTCCTACCGCCGTTTCAGCGCCGTCGCCCCTGCATAGAACGCCTGGTCGTCGAGTTGTTCCTCGATCCGCAGCAGCTGGTTCCATTTCGTCAGGCGGTCGGAGCGGGACAGGGAGCCGGCTTTCAGCTGGCCGCAGCCGGTGGCGACGGCGAGGTCGGCGATGGTGGTGTCCTCGGTCTCCCCCGAGCGGTGGCTCATCACCGCGGTGTAGGCGGCCTTGTGCGCCATATCGACCGCGTCCAGCGTCTCCGACAGGGTGCCGATCTGGTTGACCTTAATCAGGATCGAATTGGCGAAGCCCTGCTCGATGCCGAGCTTCAGCCGCTCGGGGTTGGTCACGAACACGTCGTCGCCGACCAGCTGGCATTTGGCGCCCAGCTTCTGCGTCAGCAGCTTCCAGCCGGCGAAGTCGTCCTCGGCGCAGCCGTCCTCGATGGTGACGATCGGATAGCGCGCGACCAGGCCCTCCAGGAACTCGACCATGCCGCCGGCGTCCAGGCTCTTGCCCTCGCCGACCATCTCGTAGCGGCCGTTCTTGTAGAACTCGCTGGCAGCCGCGTCGCAGCCGAGGTTGAAGTCCTCGCCGGCACGGTAGCCCGCCGCCATCCCCGCCTTCATGATGAAGCCCAGCGCTTCGTCCGCATTGGCGAAATTGGGGGCGAAACCGCCCTCGTCGCCGACGTTGGTGGCCTGTCCGGCGTCGTGCAGCGCCTTCTTCAGCGCGTGGAAGATCTCCGAGCCCATCCGCAGCGCCTCGGCGAAGCTTGGCGCGCCGGTCGGCAGGATCATGAACTCCTGGAAGTCGAGCGGATTGTCGGCGTGGGCGCCGCCGTTGATGATGTTCATCTGCGGCACCGGCAGGATCCGCGCCGAGACCCCGCCGACATACTTGTAGAGCGGCAGGCCCGACGCCTGGGCTGCGGCCTTGGCGGTCGCCAGCGAGACGCCGAGGATGGCGTTGGCGCCCAGCCGGCCCTTGTTGGCGGTGCCGTCGAGCTCGATCATGATCCGGTCGAGCCGGCGCTGGTCCTCGGCCTCGGCGCCGGACAGCGCGTCGAAAATCTCGCCCATCACCGCAACGACCGCGCCGCGCACCCCCTTGCCGCCATAGCGATCCGGATCGCCATCGCGCCGCTCGACCGCTTCGTGCGCCCCGGTCGAGGCGCCCGACGGCACGGCCGCGCGGCCAAACGAGCCATCCTCGAGCACCACGTCCACCTCGACCGTGGGATTGCCCCGGCTGTCGAGGATCTCACGCGCGATGATGTCGACGATCTCGGTCATGCGGCCTGATTCCGATGTTTGACGGCGGCGCGAGGCTTAGCCGCGCCCAAACTCGCGGGCAACCGGCAACGCTGCCTACGGGCGCCGCATCTCTACTATCCGCTCATCCCGGCGAACGCCGGGACCCAGGCAAGAAGATGTTGGGTGAGCGTTCGCGGGATGAGCGGGAATTCGGGGAACCTAGTCTTCCTTCGGCGTCAACACCTGGCGGCCGCGGTAGGTGCCGGTCTTCAGGTCGATGTGGTGCGGGCGCTTCAGTTCGCCCGTGTCGGTGTCTTCCACATAGCTGTTCGGCTTCAGCGCATGGTGCGCGCGGCGCATGCCACGGCGCGAGGGGGAGACTTTTCTCTTGGGGACGGCCATGGGACGCTTCGCGGGCTCGGAAAAGGAGCCGGCGTCTATGCCGCAAGCGCGGTCAGATTACAAGCGGGGCGTCCGCAGGGTAGTGTCTCAGTTTGAAATCTAGCCCGGCCTTCCCGCCTGTCCCCTATCCGCTCGTCGCTGTGGAGTGGGAAGACAGCGCGCAACCGCGTGCGGCGTGGGAGTGGCTGGACGAATACGAGCTTGAGACGGCGATCCGCTGCCTCTCGGTTGGTTATCTAATCGCGGAAACCGAACGAGCAATCGCGCTGGCGCCAAACCTGGGCGACCACACGCGGCCTCGCACTCAGGCTAGCGGGATCATGCGCATCCCGCGCTCAGCTATCCGGACACTCGTCCGGCTTAGGGCTTGCCGCCCTTCCTAGGCTCAATGTGACGAAGTACCGACGCGCCCAACTCCTGCGTCTCTTTCTTCGTCATGGAATCACCCTCCGTGGCCTTCCCGGCAAGGTGCTTGATCCGGGGCGACGTGATTGGATGAACCGGAACCGCCGGCTTCGGTGGAGCGGCCTTCGGTGCGTATCGTGCGGCAGCCTTGGCGGCGACAGTTGTCGGGGCGGCTTTGGCTGGCGCTTTAGGCGCCGGCTTAGGCGGTGGCTTTGATGGCGTTCTCGCCATGACGTTCTTCCTTATGGTGCGGCGAATCACGTTCGCCGCAACCGCAGAATATCACGCAAGCTTCTTCTTGTAGGGTCCGCGCTTTGCCGGCTTGGCCGTGCGCGCCGCGATCCGCTCGGCGATATCTTCCATCGTCCAAAGAGTCTGAGAGACGCCAGCGGCCATCGCAGGCGTCACCTTGAGCGTCTTATGGATGCGGACGAAGTTGTAGAACATGAAGTAGAGCGCCAGCGCGTGAACGTGGTTCTCGAACTTCTTTGAGAAGGCGTTGGTGAGGCGCGTGAAGCGGCGGTTTTGCATCCTGATCGATAGGTTCGAGCGCTCGACGTAGCTGGTCGAGACATGCGCCGGATCGGGGTTGCCCTCGACGGTGTGCTTGCGGACACCGGTGCAGATAGGCGGGCTGTAGCGACCCCGCGGCGCAGTCGGATCGGTGCGGTAGGTCTTCTCAATCGTGGCGTAGTCGGCATCGGCGCCGAAGGCTTCTTCCATCGCGATCCGGTAAGGGCCGTGGCCGTCCGTGGTGACTTGGACCCGCTCGCTGGCGATGCGGTCGCGAAGATCGTCAGTCAGGATCAGCGCGCTCTGGGCGCCCCGGTCCCCGACGAAGTAGGAGACCATAAGCTTCGTGTCGGCATCGAGAGCCGTCCACGTCCACACGTCGCCGGCGCCGTCCGGGGCAGCGGTCGCGGTCGCGACATTCCGAGCCTTGGCGTAGCAGAAGCTCCAGATTTCATCGATCTGCACGCGCTCGGACTTCACGCCGACGACCAGCTCGTCGTGCAGCGCCAGGCAGGTTTCGCCAGCGTCCACTAGCAGCTTCGTCACGGTGTTGATGGACACGTCCGCGACGCGGCTGATCGACCGCATCGACGAGCCTTCGACCAGCATCGAGAGGATCATAACTCGCTTTGCGAGGGGCAGCTTGTGCATGCCCCCCTTATCTGAACTTATTGCTTGAGTGTCAAGCATTTTGTTCACAAGCTGGAGGGTTGACTCCCACAACCAAGAGTATGAATTGGAATTAACCGTGCCATAACGAAAAGCCCTTGAAGATAGGGGAAATTGATTTATATGTCAATTCACGCGCGACTGAAGGAGCTAGAAGGGACCAATCCACCGATTGTCGAGAGGTTCGTGCCAGCAGGAAGACATCCGCCGAAGCGCCGCGCCTACCTGTTGGGCCAAGCTAAGTCTGAGTTTCAGTCCGCCGAATCAGCAGTTAACCTGTTAGTTGGCAAAGGTCAAATCTACAACTCGCTCGTCCGGTGGACGTCCGGCGGACTTGTACACGGCAACAAACGCAGAGGTCTGTTTTTGGATTCTCTTGACCCGCCCCCATCGGACTTGTGGGAAGTGCGCGTTACAGAGCCAATCGTACAAGCTCGTTTTATAGGTTGCTTCGCTGACAGGGATACTCTTGTTCTCATGCGACTGCACACGCGGGGATTCCTCGGTGACAAGGGTTCCCAGGCGTGGTCATCGGCAATGGCCGCGTGCGTCGCCGATTGGAGCCTCCATTTCCCTCAACACTCCATTCACAGCGCCCCAAGCATTCACGACTACGTCTCGGAGAACTGCGATGACTTTCCAATCTAAGCTCCCCCTCCTTCCGGCGAAGGACTTGGCCGCATACGGGACCGCCAGGGCGCGAGACATCGCATTCGACGCGATTAGGTCTCTTTGGGATCGCCGAAAGGAAGAAGGTATGAAGCAGAAGGAACTCGCCGCCCTGATCGGACGGGATGCCGGTTGGGTCTCTAGGTGCTTTCGGGGACCCGGCAATTGGACGTTCCAGACTTTCGGGGCGCTGGCGATAGGGCTGGGCGGCGAAATCGAAATAATCGTGCGCCCCATAGAAGAGCCATCACCCCCTACAAATTTTGACGCATATGAAGAATTCGCCGAGATTATTGGCACAAG
>Ga0302325_10008350_pt1 | contig 22753 bp, 31 predicted proteins | sample Palsa_T0_2_FD_201948 | JGI IMG/M metagenome (GOLD analysis project Ga0302325, IMG submission 201948) | Peat permafrost microbial communities from Stordalen Mire near Abisko, Sweden - Palsa_T0_2 | ecosystem: Environmental > Terrestrial > Soil > Palsa > Peat permafrost | place: Sweden: Abisko...
AAAGAAGTTCTTCAGACAACACAATATCAATAATCTAATTATTACTCAGCGGGCATTACGACTCAAGGAACTCGGACCCAATGAACTCAGTAGAAGATGCACCTGGGGCAGACGACGAGTATTTTCCCTTCTCACGATTTTCGGGAACTTTGACTGAGTATTGAAAGTGCATCGGGAGTAGCAGTATCTTTAGAACTCGCCAGAATAATGGCCACCCACCACCCAGCAGCAACCATCCTATTCTGTGCAGTAGCAGGCGAAGAACAAAGATTACTCGGCTCAACTCACATAGCACAACTTCTCTCCAACCGTTCCACATATGTACAAGGCATGTGGACAAACGACATAGTCGGATCTCCCGTTGGAGATGATGGGAGGAACAATTCCCGCATCCTCCGTCTTTTCACTCAAGGAATTCCTTCAAACGAATCTGAAAGTCTTGCGGCCCAGAGACTGAAGGTTGGGGGAGAGAATGACTCTCCTTCAAGACAGCTGGGACGGTTTACTAGGGAGGTAGCGAGCAACGCTGTGACGGGGATGAGAGTTGAGATGGTGTATCGAGCGGACCGCTACTTGCGCGGCGGGGATCACTCACCTTTCCTCGCTGCAGGCTATCCTGCTGCGCGCTTCACTGAGCCGAGAGAAAACTATGCACATCAACACCAAGATATACGGATTGAAAATGGGACGCAATACGGTGACTTACCGGAGTTCTGTGATTACTATTATATTTCGAGAGTGGCGAAGGTTAATGCGGCCGCGATTTGGAGTCTGGCAAATGCACCGGACACGCCGAAGAACGTGACGGTAGAGGTGTTAAAATTGGGGAATAAGAGTACATTTAGGTGGGGGAAGGTGAGAGGAGCGGTGAGCTATGAGGTTGTATGGAGGGCAACAGATAAGGCGCATTGGGAGAGGATGCTAGATGTGGGCAATGTGGGGGAGGTAACGGTAGATTTGAGTAAGGACAATGTGGTTTTCGGGGTCAGGAGCGTCGGGGGAAATGGTTATAGAAGCCCTGCGGTGTTTCCCTTTCCAGGTTGAATGCTGAAGATGAAGTGTTTTCCTAGAGTCTGATTAGAATTCGATTTTCCTGAAAGTAATCAGATATAAGCAGAAGGACCCTTAGATATATAAGCATGTGGCTTAGAAATAAAAGCGAAGAACAAGCATTATCATTGCTAAGCCATATTGGCGTCAGACTTAACACTGAGAGCTCAATCATGAGTCGGACTTTTGTCACTTGCGGCATCGTTTCTTTCGCAACATGTTCATATCGTCACTTCTATGCCGTTGATCCCAGTCACAACCAATGTATCGTCCACGACTACCCAGATGCACGAATGATTCCCCCCGGCAACCCCCCCCAACAAAAGTAACATGATCAATAAGATCTCCTCCACGCCCAAACGCCACACCACTTTTGGGTATCCATTACCGGAAATCAGCCTGCAAATAACGAATAACAATGTATAAACTTATGCCAAACTCTGGTCCGGCATCCAGAATACGGCCTCTTTATCTGCAGTAGCAAAGAAGTTGTACCTCGGGTTGAAAGCAATAACCGCCGAGTCTCCCTTATACTCCAGCTCATGAATAGGTTTGAGAAACCTCTCTTGAGCAGAAGCCAATGTGTCCCATACCAGAACATTCTGTTGCCTCGATCCACTGAGTACATACCGGCCATCGGGGCTGAAACAGCAGTCGCCAGTACTAGGATAGAGAAATTGAGATGATTGAGGATCCATGGACTCCAGATTGTGATCTCCAGCTCCCAGTCTTCTGACACCGCCTCGGTCACGAAGGAGGGATGCTTTCAAGTGCCCGTCGAATGCATCGAGAAGGAAATGTCCGCTTCCAGTAGTGCCGAGCAGCAGCGATTTTCCGTCATTAGAGAACTCTAGCTTGTTCCAGCCTTTGCTGAGAGTTTTTGGCATATCGTGGGAGTAAGGTAGAATATCAAAGGTGGAAAATGGCTCTCGTTCAAAATTACGGAAGTCATAGAGGAGGATGGCTTGTGCTGTCGGAGATGCGACTGCGAAAACGTTCCCCGATGGGTCCCATGCTGCGAGATAGGCGCCGTGGAGATTGAGCTTCCCACAGGCGTTCTTAGTTGCCGCATCCCAAATGCGGAGAGTGTTGTCTTCGCTGCAGGAGAGAAAGTTATCTTGGCCTGGGTGGAGAGATAGGCACGTGACGGTCTTCTCATGGCCTTCGAAGTACCGCAGGTAGGAATTGTCATGGGTTGAAAGATATCGTATTGTGTCTGTAAAGTGATCAGTAGAGCCTTAACAGCAGCGCAGAGGCAGCATACTGTTCTGCTTCGTACTTGAATGAATGATGCAGCCACTGGCGTGGCCGAACATAGCATGCATTACACCATACTTCTGGCTGAGTAACGTCTTATGGTGCTTGCCCTCCTTGACATTGTATATTTGCATACTATTGTCACTTTCGGATGTAAGAAGTAGACCGCCTTCATCATCGAAATCTAATGAGAGGATCGAACTCTGGGAAGATGGTGGTTTGCCGGGACCTTGAGCTGGTGCGTCGCGGCGAAAGTGCTGTCTGTAGTCAGCGCGTGCCGTTTGCTAAAAAGGGGAATTACTTTTGTTGGTCGGAACAGTGAGATCATTTCCGACACTGTGGCAGTAGGTAATGGTCCACCTGCTTTGCCCCCAAGCCCATTCGCTCCCATGGGAGAATCAATAGCCATCGGAGTAGAAGACATAATGGCAAATTATTTTGTGTATCCAGGTTTGAAGTTGTTTTGCAGTCAACGAGGTATGCTCTTTGGGGCTCGAGCTGACAAGGGTTCCGATAAACGATTGGTTATGAAATTTAAAATCACGTGCGCGGAAAATATCAGACCCGAGCCGCTGCAAAAGATTGAGCTGAAGACTCGGTCTTATGCTGGAATCAGGCGTGGGACTTTCGTCTGGTGCGAATATTGGCATTCTACGTGCAATACTCTAACGATTGAACCATTGCGTTACCTTACACGGGGGTCAATATTAACACGTGACTGGACCCTGGGCCTGGCCTCCCGTCGTTCCATCGTCTGCGCGTCTCCCGAAGCCGGACCAAAATTTGGACCCCATGCGAGCCGACGCAGCACAAGCCATTAGCACCATTATTGCCTTGCACCTCCGTAAGCAACATCAAAATACTTCGTAAAGCTCCACAAGGTCGCAGGCGGCACAGTCAGCTTTACTCAGATTGCCGGGCGCTTTTCACAGCGGCAAATCTCCCTATAAATACCAATCTGCGACTTTCGTCGGCTCAAGCTTCACAAGCTGGCGTTGCAATAACAGAGGTCACACAACCCCTTCTGAGGGCAGGAGGGGACAGACAAGATGTCTACGACGTTAGGGTAAGCTCTGAGATCTTGGTGGAGTGAATACTTTCTAACAGCCGCAGCGCCTTCATTGCAGGCGGCATAGCTGCTTGCGGAGCAGTAACAGCAACACATCCGTTCGAGACTGTCAAGATCCGGTAAGAAACTCCAAATCTTCTCTTCAATAAGCGCTGACACTCCGCGCAGCATGCAATTGCAAGGCGAACTCCAAGAAAAAGGTCTTCAACCACGAATGTACAAAGGCCCCTTCCACGGCGTCTCGGTAATCGTACGCAATGAGGGACTCAAGGGCATCTACCGAGGAATCGGCGCTGCATATATCTATCAAATGATCCTCAATGGCTGCCGGCTAGGCTTCTACGAGCCGATTCGACATTCTCTCACCAGTGCCATCTACACAGATCCGACGACACAAAGTCTAGGGATCAACATATTCTCGGGCGCAACGTCGGGGATCCTAGGTGCAGCAGCGGGAAGCCCATTCTTTCTGGTGAAGACGAGGTTACAGAGTTTCTCGCCGTTTGCGCCAGTGGGCACGCAGCATGCTTATAAGAATGCGGTGGATGGTATGAGGCAGATCTTCAAGGCGGAGGGAGTTACAGGGTTATATAGAGGGGTGGGCGCTGCGATGGTGAGGACTGGGTTTGGAAGTTCGGTGCAATTGCCCACATACTTCTTTGCGAAGAGGAGACTTGTGAAGCATTTGGGAATGGAGGAAGGACCAGCGCTGCATCTGGCAAGCAGTACGGCTAGTGGTTTCGTTGTGTGCTGTGTTATGCATCCTCCTGGTAAGGAAGGACCCTTATTTAGCGAGTACTGGACACTGACTTGAAACAGACACAATCATGTCTCGAATGTACAACCAAGACGGCAACCTCTACAAAGGTATATTCGACTGTCTAGCAAAGACAGTGAAGACGGAGGGAGTCCTAGCTATCTACAAGGGCTTCCTTCCTCATTTGGCAAGAATCCTACCTCACACTATCTTGACGCTTAGCTTGGCGGAGCAGACCAACAAGCTGATGCGAAAGTTTGAGGACCGAGTCCTCCCTTCCTCGATAAAGAACAATGTCTAGACGGTGTATATTATTTCATTCTTGAATATGATGATGTGGTTCCTCATCTTTGTAAATATCGAACCCCTGATTTGCGTCAAGGCGTCGGAATCTGTAAAAAGTTGAGAAGCGGCCCGGCGTTGGTTTGAGATCTCGGTAGACGTGCATTCAGCCATTGATAGATCTCGAGCATCCATAGCATAGAATATGATGATTTCCATTCTCCCTTGCAACCCTTGAATCCGAGCTTTGCTCACCGCCCCAACCAAATATCCCATCGGTTCCTTCAGCCACTGGTAGTCCACAAAACTCACAGGCTGTAGTCTCGTCACCAGTAAGAGGTTGGAGCTTGCTAGATGTCCTGACAACATTGGCGACAATGCTTGGATAATTTTCTTCAACAGACTCGAAGTATTGGGCCATGAGATCATCGATCGTAGTTAACTTCGAAGAAGCAGAGATATGAGATGATGGCTCTTGGAACATAATTAAGTCGGTGAGCGGAAGTGTCGTTAATGAAGTGAATGTTACAAGTTCTTTCTTGAGAAGATCTCGTAGAGGATAATTGAACCCAATCCCATACGGTGACATGCCATCGGAAACCTGCCATGGTAGTGAGAAGCCACGACCTTTAGCTGTCTCTGTGAGTGTCTTTTCAGCAAGTCTCGTGGTTGAGTCCCCAAATAAAATACTTTCACAACCATTTCTCTTTGCAACATCCACTAGGAGCCGGGTGAGCAATGTCGTGATAACGTCCGTCCTTGAAGTTGCAGATGGCATTGAACCAAGGAGCTGTTGCAGTCGTTCCGTCCCGGGCTTTTCTGGATCATTTTTGATAATTTCTGACATGCCCGAGGCCTTCCAGTCTATGTGATCCAAAAGTAAGGCTTCTTCCAAGCCTAAACCAGTATATCTATGCCTCGGAAACCGTGCCTTGTATTTTTCCAATAAGTCAGAAGAGTCCCTCCGGTCCGCAGCATCCACATGTAAATCAATATGAACAACGATCAATTCATATGCAGCTCGATTCATCCGGTCGTATTGTCCTTGAAGATGCTGATCCAAGATATGTAATAAAGATGCAGAGGAAGGTCCGAAGGAGAGAGGAAATAGCAGCTTTCTTGCAGCCTTCGCTGTCGATCCTCGAACTCGGTAAGTTTCCATGCGCTTTATAGCTTTTGTTGTGACATATTGGCTGAAGCATTTACTAGATGATGTTAGTGTGATTCTTCGGGACAGGATGTGGAGGGAACTTGCTTGCAGACTTTTTCAGAGCGAATACGTTGCGTAGAATTCTCCTCGCTACATCTCTTGCATACAGAATGCAACGAGTTTGAAGGAGCTGCATCGTTGAGATTTGCCATGGTGGCTTGTCGAACTCTTGTTTGAGGTTGTGTGAACAAGAAAATCTTGAGCTCGGAAAGACAAGGCTGCTCCGCCTCGTCGCGCCTACAGTACTATAGAAAAATCCGCGTCCGTGCGGCCCGGCTATGGTAGCATTACGTTTCCTGTTCACAGCTCGAACTTCAACCAACTGCATCAAACTCGACACCCTTCGATTAAGTTCCTGTTCGATTGCGAAGTTCGCGGATCAATTTTGAATGGCCATATGATCTGCGAGCAAACCTCCATCGTCCACCACTCTAGGTGCTGAGCTAGCTGTCCCATTATCAGCCTCGGGGCTACGAACAAACATGAGGGGCTGGCTCCATGGCCTCTTCTTGCTCGGGCTGTCAGTTATGACAGTCAGTGCGGATGAAATGAAGATGGTCTGTACCAAAGAGAGAAGGATATGATAGCTGTTAACATTGTCAGCAGAACCAGCAGAATGACAACCGCCAGCTATGTCAAGGCATGGTAGGTCCTATTTTGCCTTTTATTGCACAACTTCATGAGAGCCAAATAAGATCCAGGCTCTCGAGTCATGTCTCGGCAGTTCAACAGCCCCCCAGCTCCTAAAATGTGTACTAAAAGCTCATACTAACTTGCGTTTAGTATTCTAGGGAAGATTGGGGAGGCAGCGTGGAACCTCGTAAGTGATACGGGAGAAATCCCTTTCCTATTTCAGACCGCCAGACAATGACACCTGAACCAATCTTGACCGAGCAATTACTAACTCCCCCGTTACTCAGATATACTGGTTAAATTTATAAAGCAAGACGTTCCCGAAGGTTCGGATCCAATTGCAAGCATGATCATCTTCGAATGGAAGGATTACGATCTAATCGGAGTATCGGTACATACACCCAACACTGCAACCAGTGCTGTATAAATGCTGAACACGTTTGCAGAATGAATACCTCTGTGACGAAGACCCCATTCGAGCTGGCTTATGCAATGTCAATCAGACGGGGGAGTTTATCTTGGCGCCAAATGCAACGGAGATCTCAAAAAACGTTATCGTCACTCAAGCAGTACACTTGAAGGATTCAAATCTGCCGATTAATTATGGCATCAAGAAGACGGGTTATTATTGTGTGGGCACTGCTTCATTCTCGCCGTTGGATGTAGAATATAGTGCCATGGTCGAATTTCGAAACGCCTACGGAGAGCTCCCGGCCGCTCAGATTGCCAAGCTTCCATTCTATGGTGGTATTACAATTGTCTACGCAGTTATTGGAGCGTGCGTAGAATCGTCCAAGAAGTCCCCAAAACATTGCTAACACATTGTAGATTCTGGGCATTCTTGTATGTCCAACACCGGCATGATATCTGTAGGTCACACGACACCGAGACATTGCCAAGATGCTTATAGATCTCCTAGTACCGGTACAAAACTACATTACTGCAATCATCCTGTTCCTGATAGTGGAAATGCTGATGACTTGGGGTTTCTATGGTTTGTCAACTGCTCTTGAATTGCGGGAGTACTGCTAACATTATCAGATTACATGAATCGAAATGGATCCAATTTGGGTTCCAAAGTCCTTATGATTGTGGTTGCAATCCTGAATGCTGGACGAAACTCATTTTCATTTTTCCTTCTCCTTATTGTCTGCATGGGTTATGGTGTCGTCAAGCACACCCTGGGTAAGACTATGATATATGTTCGATATCTCGCCGGGGCACATTTTGTCTTTGGCTTGATCTATTCGATTGCAAGTTTGACGGTCACCCCTGAAAATGCTGGTGAGTCATGTGAGTCGGTATAAATAGACTCTGCTAACAACGTTTAGGTCCTCTGGTACTCTTCGTTATTCTCCCCCTAGCAGGCACTCTAACCGCCTTCTACGTCTGGACGCTTAACTCGCTTAACGCAACCATGAAAGACCTGCACGAGCGCAAGCAAACCGTCAAGCTCTCCATGTACCGCCAACTCTGGTGGTCAATCCTTATCTCCATCATGGTAATATTCGGCTTCTTCTTCTTCAACTCTTTCACCTTCGCCTCAACCTCCAATCCAGACTTCGTACCTTTCCACTGGAAAACTCGCTGGTTCATCCTCGACGGCTGGCTCAACCTAGTCTATCTCGCCGACGTTATCTTCATCGCCTACCTCTGGCGTCCTACCGCTAATAACAGACGGTTCGCAATGTCTGATGAGTTGGCTCAAGATGATGAAGGTTTCGAGATTGCGGATTTCGGCGCAGAGGATGAGGATGAAGATGACCCAGAAAGTGCAGTGGCGCATAGAGGCGATAGAACGCAACCAGGTCAGGAAGGGCCAAGATACGACCCACCCCCAGGAGCGAATACTGCGAAGGTGATCCCAAGAGAGTCTCTTGATGGGGAAACCATTTTTGCAGTGGGTGAGGATGGAGATCGGTGGTCAGATGAGGGCAGTGACGAGGAGAGGGGAAAGTTGGTAGATGAGGGAGGCAAACGGACTTGAGAAAATTTCACGGTTTGATATGGGATTGTAATTTTAGGCGCTGGGTAAATAGCATTTTCACATTGACACTAGATTTTCGTTGCTTTTTTTCTCGAGATCTTTCTTTTCCCTGGTCCAGTTTCGTCGAGTCAAGAGGCCCGACTTCTCGTGCAAGCCATTGACTTGCAAGTGTTGAAGGAAAGTTGCACTGCCAAACCAAAATGCTGAATCTACAACCACTTTTGGCGTTTACTCGTCTATTCTATCTCATTAAATCCACCTCTCATCCACATATGTCACGCAATCTCGCCAAATCCCACAACCCTCAATCTCTCCACGGATCCCATCCAACACCTCAACTCGCACCTTCCAAATTCCGATCCAACACCTTCCCAACCCCTCTCAACAATTCCCTTCCCTTCCCTTCCCTTCCTCCTCAAGCAGATCTCGCATTGGCCTAATAGGCATCACCTTCCCCCAGCCAATGATATCCTCCAACACGTTTCCGCAACCTTCATTTTGCCCCAGGAAGAACGGGTGCGCTTGCAGGAAGGCGGCCATGTTGGTGCCTTGTTGAACGCCCATGGTTTCCGCCTATTGAGGGGAAGTTCGGGTCAGGCTGTAAGGAGTTGAGATCCGGGTCCGGGAAAGAGAATTTTTGAGGAGGAGAGGAGATCTGTAAATGGGAGAGGAGCTTCAGCATCAAGTTCGAAGTCCGAATCATAGGTTTGCAACGGCGGTAACGGTAGTGCTGGAGTGGAGTCACGAGAGAAATTTTGGAAGGGCTTGCGTGATATGCAGTCAATCTGTTGGGCAACGCTTCTGAGGATGTCATCTCGCATTCTTATGATTATTTAAGGTTAAGGATTAGAATTGGGCGATGTGATCCGCAGTGGAGAAGCGTGGGGGGATGGAGCTGAAGCTTGGGTGGTGTTGGAGTCAGTATTACTTGAACAGGAAATCGTAATGTACCAGAATTTCCGAGACATTTGGAATGGAAAGGCTCTGAATGTGCCAGAACTCCCGAGTCTTTCAGATATGGGAAATAAACTAGAGAATATGCATGCCTTTGACGAACTGAGAGCGAATTAGTTCGTTCATTCCTATCCAGATGCAGCGTTGCCCATTCCAGATCTGGGTGATCCAATGATCATAATATATATCAGGCAGTCATTGTTTGTATACACGGTCTCATACATCCAGCCAGGTGGAGAACCGTTGAATATTTGGGCGATGTCATTATGGAGTTTGAGGCCTGTAGAAATGATTTCTTCTGCATCGATGATGTCGCCAGATTTCACAGCAGCGCGGAAAATAGTACACTCATCACTCTTGCTGAGAAATCTCCAGCTTGGATCTGATGGGACGTAGCTGAATGCTTCTTTCCGTAGGTCCAAAATTTGCTGGGGCATGGAGACCTCCCTAGGTGGCAGAAGAGCCACCAATTGTTTGATAAAGATGGCTCAAGAGAATTGAGACATTGTCGATTGAGGAAAGCACAAAACTGTTTGAAACGGGTAAAAGAGTTTCCCCCAACTACCTACCGTTGCATACACGAAAGGAGAAGGTGACTTGTGGCGTGGATGAAAACCCCAAAGCCGGTTTTAGTTCTGAGCTGCGCGAGACCTCTTAACTTTACAAGAGTGGCTGCTCCATTTGTATGTTCTGTCCATGCTTTTAAAGATACCATATGAAGGCTAGTCGTGGACATTCTCGATATAATAGAATCGAATAATTAAAAATAATCCCTGCGTGGTGAGGGCAGACAAGGTTACAAGGTACATACACTATTTTGCCCCAGCTGTTGATTCGAATATAACGACCACTATTATGGACAGTCTGGGCACGGTTCAGCATTACTTAATTAGGAAATATAAATTTGCTAGAACTCGAGGGGCATTTTAGAAGGAAAGAACTTTGAATATGCCTTCTCAGACATTCAATTAAGGGAAAAGAAATTCGAAAATATGCACACAGAATGCTATCTTGCCTTGGTGGGTGATCGAAGGGCAGTGTTGGCATTTTGAAGGGCGATAGCGTATTAGCGTCGAGCCAATCCCATCAAGTCTGAAGATTGAGTCGTGTTGGCATCTCCCGCCAGGCCGGCAGCAACCATGCTAAATTTCAAGGACTCTTCCAAGCCAACATCATTGAGAAGATCAGGAACATATTCGAAGTGAACATGACTCCCGTTGGTTCTTTGACATAGTTGAATAAAAGGAAATTAAACCGCGTTTGTCCATGGTCGGCTGCATCGTAAAAGTCGGTAGCGCGGCATCTTGATTAACGTTTAGCTAGTCAAGGCCATCGAATGAGGGCGGAGAGAAGTCGACGAGAGAGAAAGAGGCTGATGAGGCGACTGCAAGCTCAGGAGTGCTTGCGCCAGGTGATTTTGCAACCGTTCTCGACGCTGAAGATGCCTCATTAAGCTTAGTTGCAGAGTTCTTGCTGGCTCTTGCTTTTGCCATTTTAATAACAGAATCGATCTCGTTCCGAAAACTTAAGTCAAGAAGATTTCTGTACCCCGTAACCCCAGACATTCCTTTTGGGCTAGGGAATTTCCGAGTTAGCATTGCACAATGAGGAAGAAATTCGGAATTCGAGATAATGTTTCATAAGTAGTTTACTCTAAATCTAGAGAGTAAAGACAACTCAAGACACATGTGGAAGAGGGAATTTGTGCTCGGAGACCACCTACCTCTGGTGCATTGCCCACATGAAGGTTGCGTTAAATCGCACTGTAGGGCGGCCACCAGTTACTGTAGTTAGCCATCAGTTTCGCGTTGCGTTGACCTCGTGTGAAGTGAGACAGCCACCACAAAGCAGCCCCAATCCACGCCAGCTTGCTTTGTGGGGTTATATGCATATAAACAACGAGCTCAGATCGTGCAATGGCGAAGACTGCGCCGCTTCTGCTTATGCTGCACTCATTGCCACTTAATCTGTGATCAAAGACTTGGACGAACAGGACTCCCCGAGCAAGGTTAGCTTGTGGAAGAAAAAGTTGCATTTACGGTAGGGTTGGTACGGGTTTGCACGCTCACCTCGCACAGCACACTCTTTTTGGTACAGTAGGCTGCGTACTAGGCGCTGGCACACCTGGCGCACGGCAAAATCTCGGGACGTCATGGACTCCCGATCCCGTTAGACTCTCGCCGTCGAAGGCTAACCGAGTATTAATCTGTCCAGCATTTCGCAGCCAGGCACGCCAGGGCGGCAAGGCCGAACTCAGCCTTCCGCCCTTTCGCTGAGTAACAACAGCCGCTTGCCAGACTCAGACTGCCAGTAGCAACGGGGCGTCGGGACCACCCTTACTGAGGCCTGCCTGCAAATTGCAGGGTCCTTTTAGGTTAGCCTGCGCAGCCACGAACCTTCAAAACGCACCTCAGTACCCGACTTTTATCTCACGTGTTCATGTTGCAGCGCCAGCAAAAAAGAACTGTCGATGCGCGGTTTGTATATATTCTCGTCGCTATCTCTGTTGAATTTCCTCTCCTTCATCACACAGCGCTTCACACTCACACAACCTCATTGACCTTTCTCCTCTTCAACTCCCTCGCAACTTCATAACACAATCGTCCACGCTGCTCCACACTTCTCCACTCTTCTCCTCACTTCTTACTTCTCCTCACGTCCCCACTCAACGAGATGGGTCTCAATTATCGTAATGGGGTTTCCATTGCAGAAATCGTGGTTTATGTACCGAGCTTGGCGATTGCCATCTTTCTATCAGTCCGTCACGGCTTTGCCCGTAGTAGTGGCTGGATGTTCCTCATCGTCTTCTGTCTTGCTCGTCTCATTGGTATGTACTCATATTGAGGGAGAAATACCCCCTTCCTATTCTATATATTTTAAGTTTCTCGCAGTCGCCCCGAGTCAATTTTTAACGGGCAGTTGCTGACTCGTTTCTCTCAGGGCCTGCTATGCAATTAGCGGAGATCAGCAATCCCAGAGAACAAGCCCTCTATGAGGGTTCAGCCATTCTCAATAACGTGGGCTTCAGTCCTTTGACGCTTGCTGCATTGGGACTTCTTTCAAGGCTTTTGGATAGCATCAACAAAACCCACCACACTTTTGTCCAGCCCAGAATGCTTAGAATCATCGAACTTCTCGTCGTCGTTGGTCTTATTCTCGGTATCGTCGGCGGTATAGATGCTGCCAACAACTATGTCGAGAGCGGAAGATATCAACCCGGACCCCTCAATAAGGCCGGAACATCGCTTATGATTATTTCCTGGGTTCTACTAGCCATTGCAACCGCCCTGACCTCGTTCTCTGTCTCGCACGCTGAGCATGGCGAGAGGAGACTCCTCATGGCCATCGTCCTCGCTCTCCCATTTTTACTTGTAAGCACTAATTTCCTCTTTCGAATTTCTTGCAAAGCGTCTCTACTTTCTAGACATGTTTCTGGGGTGCAAGACTCGTAGAACTGGATTTCAGCTCCCAACTTCTTCCTGATTTGGCAATGCTAACTCGGAAATTAACAGGTACGACTCGTCTACTCGATCTTCAGCACTTTCACTCACAAAAAATCGTTCAATCTTCTTGATGGAAGTGTTACAGTTCTGCTCTGCGTCGCCCTCATCGAAGAGTTCATCGTTGTCCTTCTCTTTGAGGGTATCGGCTTGACTTTGAAGAAGGTCGTCCACGAGGAGCATGTCGAAGGAGCTAGAATCATTCCAGGCTCTGACAGTCACAGCAACACCTATGCCGCGCCGCAACAACAACGGCAACAGAAAAGTGGGGCCGGCAACAAGGTGCTGAAAGCCTTGCAGTATACCATTATTGGTCGTATTGTGATGGCTTTCATCCCCAACAAGGAAAAGGATGTTGAGATGCAACATCAGCAGCACCACATCGCCAAATAAAAATGGAGTTCAGCAATTGGAGACTTTGAGAGGGAATTAGATAGTCAATAAGATATAATTTGGGCTCGGTTTGGATTGAGATTAGCATTGGCGTTCAGGTCACTGCCTAGCTATCTTTCTTTCGTCATCAGCGTGCTAGTATAGATTCGTCAATGTTTAATTCATTTAAGTTTACTGTAAGCCATGCTATTCAACTACTTCTGCTGTTCAAGCAATTGTTGCGAGGGGCGAGAAATTTCGGATTTGGGAGAACTCAGGTGGCGTGATGCATTTCACAGCAGCATTTGGAAACAACACTCCACCTTTGGCTTTCAACAAACACCTCACCTTTCTTCGAGCTAACAATAAAAATTTCTTTTGTTTCAGTATATTTCCTGGCCCCGGATGCACCATCTCATACATCGCGTTAAGCCTTTTGTGGCTAAAAGTAGTACCCAAAGATCCTGCCAGAAGCAGCAATAAAATCCCATCCAGCTGCCAAATTTAAGTGCATCTTTGCTTCTGAGGATGTCACTCAGCTCGTCCTCGATCACGAAGACAGTTGGTATTTCAATGATCGCGTTGGATATTTCTAACGCATAGTTCCTAGATAGTCGGGATTCAAAGCAAGATAATTGGATGACGCTAGTAGCTCACCGCATATTTCCGTCAATGCTATTTCACGCCATCTTGCAAATACAGTTGCTTCAAATATCAAGTGCCCTCTCGAACTCTACCCCCGATTTCACTACACTCGCCACTCAAAACCACCGCTCGCCGAGGTTAGCGCTTTCGGATTTGCGGAATCATCATCCTTGGGTATCAACCTACTTAGACTTTATTCCGAACTTCTAAGGTAATCTCGGTGACGCTTTGACTAGCAGCCTGCTGTAGAATAATCCGTCAGGATCTCTCGTGGTGAATGACAATATCTTGGACGCGTGCTCTACCGACAAGCTGGCGCTCAGCCTCGTCAAATCCAAAATAGAGATTGTGAGGAATTGGCCAAAGCGGGTTTGAACTTAATAAAGTTGAAGCCGGACGGGTAAAGTTTTGTAGAAGGCTTTGCTTCTGCTCCTCTCGTATAGGTATTGAGTCAAGATGTCTTTCCATGGGTAAATTTCAAGATGAGTTTCTACGGGGTTGCGGCGAATGCAGTAAGGGGTGTCGTGTCGTATTGTCCTCCCTGGTTAGTTGGTTGGTTAATTAGTGGGAATTTTTTGAGATATTACAGGTAACGGAGAGGGGTCGGATCGTGGTTGCTTTGCGACATCTCTAATAATGAAGTAGGGGTTTGAATAGACTCAAGAGAGGTAAGATTCCCTCGAGGGGTGGTGAGTGTTTGGATAGGCGCTGTGTAGGGTGAAGAGGCTATTTCGATGTGGTTTTTTCGTTGCTCGGGGCTAGCGTTGAGATTTGAGAAAATGGGTTGCCTTTTCCATGCTCGGGTTTCTTCTGTTTCCGATTATTCAGTATGCTTTTCATTGCTTATAAACCCAGTCCTTGCCCATAAGGAGTGATTCGGTTCTATCCAAACTGACTGAGGCGCAAACTTTGCTCTTATTTTATCCAGCAGTATCTTCATTTTCGCTTTACCTCTATCGGAATGAAGGAATTTTTCAAATGTCCATTCGCCGCTTTCTTCCTTCATAAAGACTTTGTCAAACACTTCCTTTTTAATTCGCTACAGATCTTTGCCTTCTAGTATGAGGCCCTTTTGATGATTTCCCCATTAAGGGGTATAATTCTAGCCCCCATAGCAAGATCCGTAGAGTGCTTATTATAGAAGCTTGCATCGGGCAGTGGCTTCTAAAGAAGTTGGAATTGATCAGACATGACTCAAGCTTGAATTTCTAGAAAGCATGTGAATATTTTAGCAGAATCGTGAAAAATAAATGCGATTCTGCGTACAGACGGACGCGATCAGTTGCCAGTCGGTATGATTTTGTCACCGTGGGCCAATCCCGAAAATGGCCGTTACAATGAGAAGCAGAAAGGCGTTCTGACTATTGCCTTAATTTTTATTCTCGAGAGATTCTCAAAGGTAGGTAACCGAAATAAAATGCAAGAACGCAATTCAACTGGAAAACCAGGGGATCATGAGGTGCTCTGAATCTCCCAGATCCCAAGGGTGCTCTGAGTCTCTGACTTTGATTGTCTTATGTTCAAGGTCAAAAGACAGGTTTCCACTCAATTAGTTCATCTCCTGCACTGATCCATGCAGACTACAAGTCGAGAGTTGAAGCTCATCTTCAAGAAGGGATTCGGGGAGCTGGACTAGCTTCGTGGTGATGTCGTAGATTGCCTCTAGTGGCTAGCGTTTCTAAGCTCCCCTGGTGTGCAGGGGTTTAACCTTACTGAACCGGTAAATCCAAGCTTCGCCAGCACATCTCTATCAATCCCAGGCGGCATATCAGCTGCAGAGAAATCGAAGATGTCCTGTCTACGATCCATCCGGCGACCCAGCATCCGTGATCTCAAGGCTTTCCTCCTCTCTCCACCAACACAGCAATTGAGCAGACAATGCCATGCCCGATGTACACGCGCAAATGAGTCCACTCACCGAATCTCTGCAAATGCTACACGAGAGTTCTCTGCCTCCCGCGCCCTCAATGCAGCACCAAAGTCCCATGACAGAGGACCGCCTAGTACGGAAGATACGCAGACAGATTTTGGAAGTCTGAATATGCTTGGCAACACGCCGGCCCCAAGTACCTCTATAGACGCATGCCTTTGGGATGGGTTTCATCTGGACAGTGGTGTCAAGATCACGGGAGGCTCTGGCGTGCTATTAGTTGCTGGAGAGGCATTCACTTGGAGACCTTGGGAGACTGGGAAGGGGGATATGAAATTAGTTAATGAGAAAGGACAGTTTGATCTGGAGGATGAGTCGTGGGGACTGCTTTCGCTGGTTTGGCCGAAACCTGGTACGTCTCCCAACAGCTCTCGAAGCTTATACTATGTATTCTCTTGAGGTGCCCTACTAATAATTGGGATTAGATTTACTCATACTTGGACTTGGCAAGGAAATGCGACCTATCAGCCCACGAGTCCGGCAACGCCTAAATTCCCTCGGAATTAGGGTCGATATTCAGGACACTAGAAATGCTGCTGCGCAGTACAATCTTCTTGCAACTGAAAGAGGGCTAAATGCTGTTGCTGGAGCCCTTATACCCTTAGGGTTTAAGGAGGGCATTGGAGTCAAATGAGCACAACCTCTGTACGGCATTCGCAGGTCTAAACCAGACCTTTCGTGCAAAAGCATTGCCGGGATGCGCCATAGTCTTATCCAGGCTCACTATAATGCAGTATTTTTCAAGATCAGGCTGAATACCGCCATCAGAAGATCTTTGTGGGATTGACTGGCAAGCTCCTGTGCTGGATCAATTTCGCATGGAGATATGAGAGCCGGAGAGAGCAGGCCAGCACCATGTATCAGTACGCATCTGCAGACTGTCCAATGCGAACAAATCAAGAAGGCCTCAACTTTCCCCTCATGGAACCCTCATTTGGGAAGAGAATGTCAGTTACAAGGTCGCTATACATAGAACTACGACACATGCAGACTATGATATATTCTAATGCAGAAGATTCTCCCCAAATCAGCTCCTGAAGTTTTAGCCCGTCAAACTGCGAGTGCACTAGTCCTGGCAGAATATCACGTTTGTTCTCGTTGTCAACCTACTACGACTGTCACAACCAGCTCTCGTGAGTGCGGGGCACTACGAAACCTGGCTTGCAGGGATGGATTCTTCGTGCCTCCGAGCCTTTTCAAAGGTGTAACAAGAGAGATGAGCATTGCGAAGGAGGAAATCTTTGGACAAGCGATCACGGGGTTGAAGTTTGAGAGTGAGGAGGAGGCTGTTGCTATTACGAACAACTCGTCTTATGGTCTTACGAGTTACATCCGGAATTTATGTCAGGGATGCAGAAAGAAGCAGTAAAGTCGCGAGAAAAATTGATGCTGGGATGATTTTCATTAATCATTTTCTTAGGAGGCCTGTTAGTACTCCTTTGGGGGCGTCAAAGAACGGCAAAAACTCATTTAGTATTGGCTATTTAACCCCTTTGGAAATCGCACACTGACGGTGGAATACTAGACATGACAGAGCATTGCGCACTGAGATGCTTCACCAGTGGGCATCGCCAAAATCGATCCGCACACCATCTGGGCTGGGAAAGATTCCATCTTGGAGAGCATGTGCTGGTTTGATCAAGTAAATTCTGGTCTTGCTTTGGCCTACGATGACATGGTGGTGAAGAGAGTTAAGAAGTTAGTACATATTCAGCTGTATAATGCTTTTACAATATTACAGTCAATTTAGAGTCCTCACAAACTGGCATGGTAAAACATCACTTCGATTAACCAGCACCCACAATCATGATGTGATTTTATTCAGCGCACTTTTCTGCCTATTCATGCACATTTAATGCCGCCCAGCATGAATTTTCATCCTTGATCTCCACTCCTTATGGCTGGTATCTCCAGTCTCTCAAGCCTTTTAGCTTTCTCGACGACCTAACAGACTAGCTGTCGAGGCTCAACTTATCAAAGACGTTTTTTTGAAGGAAAACCACAACCTTGACATTTACGTAACTTCATCCCCTTTGAATCGTCAAACCCCTTATGCATTTCATCGCCATCGACACCTCGATGCTAATTTAGTGTCATTCAAGAAACAATTGAAATAAACCTCAACGTATACGATCTTCATACCGCTGCTTCAGCATCGATCTCCTTCTCGAAGCTGATCTCAAAATCTGATATGGTGACTCTTCTTAGTAGGGGTGGGGGGACCGTCAAGATCGTGCTGGCGCTTCCGCTTTTTCTTGTTAATCTTTGCTGTGTGCTGCAAGGCGTCAAATCCGAACGGAATTGAATCAAGAGGCGTCCAAATTCCATTTTGACTCGCCCTTTTGGCCGGAGTTGACATGTGTGTCGTCGTCTTTGACTTCGGGGCGGTCGGCGGCAAGTATTCTGCTTCGTCGGAATCGTCGTAATGTGAATATCTCTTTGATGGTTTCTTCGGCTTGCTCCTGACAAGGGTCTGCTGCTTTTGGGTTGAAGTCATCATCATGGAAGCTGCGTATTCTGCAAAAGATGTCTTTGTATCCTTCCGAGAAGGAGCCGAAGAGCTAGGTGTGGTTGCAGGCTTCCCACGGATCACTACAGCTATGCGGCTCCGAGTCTCCTCCATAACCTCCAGCTGCTCTTCATCATCATCATCATCTTCTCCATCCGGTGGAGACTCCTCCGCCACCTCTTCTTCTGCTTCGTCAACTGGAGACTCTTCTTCTTCCTCACTATCATAAGCGTAAAGTGGGTAGTTCTTGAATTTTTGCTTATTTTTTGTCGACTTCAATCTCCCCAAGTTCGGACAGACGATGACTGTGAACTTGATGCCTGTATAGCTCTCGACCAGTGCTTGGAATTGTAGGCACGGCTTACATGGCTCTTCGGTCAGCACAATCTCGGCTTCGATGCCTTTACACATGTCTTTAAGCCTCCAAAGTTCTCCGATTTGTGTTCGGATCGACTCGGCGACACCTGTGAGCGCTCTGTACAGGTTACATGCAAACCAAAGCATGAGGCGGGGCTCTGAGTGTGAAGAATAAGTATGTCCAGGCTTTTCCCCATGACGTTCATCGAACACGAACTTCCTGAACCTATGGTTGTGAAAACTGGCCCATCTCTTCACTTCTAGTGTCCAGAATTCAGAGTCCAACAGCCGCGGGTGATCGTCAGTACACTTTTTCCATCCGGGAAGTGCAAACATGAGTGGAAGACTAGAGCCCTTTTCCTGAACAAACCCAGGGACCTTTCGCCTATGGTACAAGGCATTTCCTTTCAACACCTCGATGGGTTTGAGAAAATACAGCAGGTTTGATGGCCCGCGATACACAAAGTACTTGTGGTATTCTGCCACCGTGCTTGGTACTTGACCCCCGGATAGCATTTGAGATGTTGCTGACTGCTGGAGCAGATTTGAGATGGTGTTGCAATGTCTTTGAATTGTTTGGACAGCCTCGTTACTACCAAACCCGCCATTCTCGAGGTACTCCGTCACGTCTTCGGGGCCACCAATTGCTGATAGTGCGATTGCGATCCTTTCCAAGAGGTTGAACAACTCAGCGGGCGCAACTTTCCTATTGTGCGCTGAACCTCGTTGCAGGCGAAGACCTGTGGAGGGTCCGTCTTGGTTGTCAAAGTCCTCTTCTACGCTTGCCTTTGCGAACTTTTGGGATTTCGTCTTCTGCTTAGGCTTCCTTCCGTATTTCTTCCGAGTATTTTTCACGGGAAGTGTGATTTCAGAATCAGGCTCTTCGATGATGTGCGATTTCTCTAGAAGCTTGCTGCGTCGGACGCCTGCTACCTTCTTGGACCCTTGCGGGGGCATCTTAAGGAGATTCAGGGATCAAATAGATCTGCTTTGCGAAGTTATTGAGTGCTATTCGTAGAAGAGTAATGTCTGACGGTTCAAAGAGGTAAGGCAACTTTTGCAAGTGAAGGTTCGGGGAAGTAAAGGTGAAGGTGTCAAATCTGGATCTGACAACTTTGGAGGATGTTGAAATTGTGAGTTGCACCGAGAGGTGAAAGAGACTGGAAGTTGTCAAAACCCTTTTCAATGCAATGTAAGGCTCCCAAGGCAAAGCAAGCAGTCCTGTTGTCCCCAGAGATAGAGGAAGGAGTGAACAAGCGTGCAAGGTTGACAGTGTGAAGAAGAAAAGATTGTTTTGTGTAAAAACGAGAGCGAGGCTTGAGGTAAATCTGGCAACAAGGTAGCTTGATAAGAGTGAATTCATTACCATGCAAACTTGAAAGGGGAACTCGAGTTTTCGAGGCCCCTAGGCTTCGTAGGATGAAAAAAGGACTCGTCACATGTGGCTTTCCGTTGCAACCTTCTGACTCGTACAGCAGTCTACACACATGAAACGCACAGCTTCATAATCTGCATGCCGAAGAAGAAGCAGGTTAGTGAAAGCATGGCAAATCTCTTCAAATGGGCGTGTAGAGTTTTCCTCTCATCGAGAAGATCACAAGTCGTCACGTGAGAACCTGCTTCCCCCTTTCCGCTCCCTCCCGGTCTTGTGAAGACAGAGCCGAGCACTTACATGCAAACACCTGTTGTTGATAACAGAGCTATATAAGAAATCTCATATATGATCCAGAAGTAAACTTATTACATGTTTATAGTACATGTTTGAAGCTGATAGTTCTTTCGATCATAGCGCTGAAGTGGCCGGGAAGAAGGGAACGTAAGGACGATAGGTTCGTCTCTAGGCTAGCAAGCGGGAAAACGCCAAGCTCAATGCAAAGCCTAAGCTAAAGCTACTATAGAAGGTGAAGATGCAATTGAAGGAGTAAGGGAAATAAAAGGGTCAGGGTTCGGACCCGGAGACGGAGGGAAAGAAGGCGGTAGTTTTCATAGGATGAGCAACGTGATATCCACAGATGATCAATCCGATGATCCTTATATTAGTAATGCACAACAAGGGTGTACGTGATCAGGAGATTGCCAGCCACATTAGCAGCAGTTCCAAACCGCTCACTCAGAGGCGCTTAACTCTTCCTTGACCTTAAATTTGAGATCGGCAACATTAAGAGAAGTATATTTTATTGTCTATTTTCCGTCATAGACCACGACTTGCTTCAAACGAGCGAACCCATGATGTTTAGCACCACCTTCAAAGCAGATCCAGCATGCGTCCGTGGCAAAGGACTCTGTGGGCTTTGGTGGTTGAGTGGAATTGGCCGGGCGAAGTGCAGCAACAAGCCATTATTGGGAGTTCTGTAAGTGTACCATCGGACATAAAATGAGGAAATTTGTAAGTACTATGGACCATAACGAAATATGGAGAAATATCACTTGGGGTTTGAAATTGAGATGATGAGCAACTTGGTCTTCAAGAGCTTTTGTGCATTGTCACTATGTATGCCCGAAACTCCGTTCCCAGACGACTACAATGTAAATGAATCTACTCGTCTTCATCTTCTTCCTCGGCCTAAGTCAAATGTTAGCTTGAATTCTACAAAGGTAGAGAACAGGTATTACCTCGACGGCGGTCTGTGCAATTCGGTCCAAATCACGCTGTCCAGCTTGTGTGATACGACGGCCTCCCTTCTCCTCATCCTTCTCCAATACACCGATCTTCTCGAGTGCTTGCATGATCTTGCGGTCTACACTTCCGCTAGCATCGACGTGGTGAGATGGGCGACTGCCTCTGTTCCGAGTTGAACCGTGGACCTTTCGCAATCTTCCTACACCGACAGTCTTGCGGAGATAGACTGTAGAAAAATGGTAATTCAGTTATTGCAAACGAGTAGTGTTTTGAATCATCTTACCATGGCGCGCAACTGAGGCAGCTCTGACGTAAAACCAGTCGATCGATTGAGGTGGGAGTTCCTTCGCAGGACCAAGCTTGACGGTATCAACCCAACCGGGGATCGGCAGTTTGCCCTGAGAATTGGTTAGCATGCGTTCAAACTGGAATTGAACTATGACCGACCTGGCGCTTTAAGAACTGAGAATATAACTCGATGAACTTTTGGGCCTGTATAATCCCTCAAATCAGCATGATTCCGTACGGGTGTTGTTCACACCCTCTCGCCTGCTCAATATGTGTGTGGTTCGAGGTTGGGATTCATTTGTCGTCGAAGGTTTCGCTTTCAAATGTTGGGTTCGTGTATACTCACATCGACGTCCCGGACGGATATTCCACCTGCCATGCTGTGTGGATGGGGTTTCGTTCGAGAAGGGTCGAGTGTCGTTGGGTGACGTGAAAGTTCGCGATCAAAGGAAAGACAAATTTCTGGTTTGTGGGCGCGGTTTGAAGCGAGGAATACTAGCCAAAAAAGGCTTAGCGCTTTTACACGTGACCCAGCCCCTTCAACCTGCAGGTGCCTTCTTCGCATCCTTCCACCTTTCCACCATGCTATCACGAAAACTTTCGCAGGTTCGATCAGATTTGCTTCGTAGGGAAGATCTGAAATTGAGTGGCGCGACCTCAAGTGAGTCCACTCTCAGATCTGTCTTGCCTTTCGGGAAGACTTTTTCAGTCATTTATTTTGTCGTTTTGATGATTCCTTGCGATCTATGCTTGGTCTATCAAGGTAATGCAAGGGAATTTCGTTACGAATGCTATTTATATTGGTGAACTTCTTCGTCTTGCTCCCCAACGGCCATCCCTTCAGAACTTTCCTGGGTTACCAATTGTTGTGGCTGTCAGAACGAGGACGATCGTCGCTCATTTGCCTCGACGCACCGCTTTTGATTTATTGAGACTTGTTTCGGCTTCTGTTTCTCAAATTATTTTGCAAGCCACCTGTCTCGAGCTCGATAATTTGCATATAGTCATGCCAAGTCCTTTGTTCCTTCCAGATTCAGGGCAACTCATTCTCTACATCCCCAATCCTTGAAGATGTTCATCATTCGCAGTCTTTTTTTCGTGTGCTCGATATTGTCATCATCCTGGGCTTCTCCAGCTGGAGAGAAAAACAGGCGGCAAAATAATTGTCCTGCTACCGTGACGATCACGGGTGCAGCGACCACTTCACAGTTGGCAACTTCCACTCTCTTTGTAACTGTTAATCCAACGACTGTGACACTCATAACTTCGGTCTGCAACTGGACATCTACCTCGCCATTTGCGGCTGCGTCATTCTCTACTTCAAGCTCTCAAT
>Ga0302325_10008352_pt1 | contig 22747 bp, 19 predicted proteins | sample Palsa_T0_2_FD_201948 | JGI IMG/M metagenome (GOLD analysis project Ga0302325, IMG submission 201948) | Peat permafrost microbial communities from Stordalen Mire near Abisko, Sweden - Palsa_T0_2 | ecosystem: Environmental > Terrestrial > Soil > Palsa > Peat permafrost | place: Sweden: Abisko...
CCCGGTGCCTGATTTGCCGGGCTTCTTTCTCGCCAATGGATTCAGCGGTCACGGTGTGATGCATTCGCCCGCCACCGGACGAATCCTGGCGGACCTGATCCTCACAGGCACAACCGACTTGATCGACGCGCGGTCGCTCGGGTTTGATCGCTTCGCCAAAGGCCGCCTGATCGAAGAGACCGCCGTGCTCTAGTCTTTTTTCTTCGCGGCAGCTTCTATTTGCGCCAGCATCTGATCCAGCGCGGCGCGATCGAAGAATCTTCCATTCGCGACCACGGCGCCGATCTTGCGCGTGCTGCGAATGTCATCGAGCGGGTTCGCCGTGAGCAGGACCAAATCCGCCACGCTGCCCGCGGCTACCGTACCAGCATCCTTCGCGCCGAGAAATAACGCCGGATTGCTGGTCGCGGTCTGTAGCGCCTCCATCGCCGTGAACCCCGCCTCGACGAAATTGGCCAGCTCGTCGTGCAGGCTGAATCCAGGCATTACATAGATGCCGGGCGCGGTATCGGTCCCGGCTAGAAACGGGACGCCCGCCCGATGCATCGCGCCCATCATTTTGAGCGAAGCCGCCAGGTTCCTCTTTCGCAGCGCGACTGGGTCCGCTATCACTCCCGGCATCATCTCGTCGTTGAAGCGCCGCCAGGTTACATCTCGCCAATAAACCGGAACATACTTGTCGAGCGCCTGATGCTGCCAATCGAACGTATCCAGGAAAGCGCCCTGGCGTGTCCACGCGAAAGTGGGCACTTGCCAAATGCGATACTGGGCAAGCAGCTTGATGAGCTGTTCGCACCGTTGCGGGTCCTGCGTGTCCAGCAGCAGCTTGTTATTGCCTTTTCCCGCGATGAAACGGTCTTCTTCGGCCGAACAGCCCTCGAAGATTCCCATTAAATGCTCGACGCTTTTCTGCCCGGCGTTGACCGCTTCCACAAGCTTGACCTTGTCCGGCACATGCCCCACGAACGGAAGCCCTTGCTTGTGCGCTTCGGCGGCAGCGGCGAGATAGGCATCGTGGGGAATCAGCGACTGCACCTTGATGAAGTCCACATGCCGCGATTTCAGCGAGTCCACCGCCGCCACCGCCTCCGCTGGCGTCATCACCACGACGGTGCTCGGGAAATTCGTGCTCTTTCCATCCGGTTTGTAGCCGTCGAGCATCGGGCCGGAGACCACCATCCGCGGGCCGACCAGCTTTCCGGACGAACTTTGCTTACGCCATTCGAGCAGCGTCCCAAGCTCTCCGCCCATGTCGCGCACTCCCGTGACGCCGTTGGCGATAAACAGCGGCAAAATGACATCGCGGCCGCGCGGGAACCAATCCCCGAAAACGGAGTGGACGTGCATGTCCCACAATCCCGGAATCAGAAATTGCCCGGTACCGTCGACTACGCGCGCTTCGCTCGGAACCTGAAATCCTTTTGCGCTTGTCACCGTGTCGATGCGGCTACCACTGACAACCACCGCCCGATCCGTCTGAACCGACGCGGAGGCGGGATTGATCACGGTCACATGCAGGAAGACAAGCTGGGTCGAGGGAGCCTGGCTCTGAGCGAAAGCGAATGACGCGAAGAATAAGAACAAACCGCGGAAGCGCATGGCGAAGTTTACCATGGGGTATAACAAATACACGACCATCCCCAGAGTGAGAGGATCAACATGCTAAGGAAAAATCTCGTAGTTCTCGTCGCAATTCTGGCGGCCGCTATTGTCGGCTACCGTCTAGGGCAAAACACTACCGCTAAGGCGGCCGGAGCCAACGGCCGCGTCTTCGAGATCCGCACCTACACCGCGGAGCCGGGCAAGCTGGAGGCTCTGCACGCCCGCTTTCGCGATCACACGCTCGGAATCTTCCAGAAGCACGGCATGACCAGCATCGGTTATTTCGCTCCGACGGACGATCCTCTTGCTAAGAACACGCTGATCTACGTCCTGGCATTCCCCAGCCGCGAAGCCGCGAAAAATTCCTGGGACGACTTCCGCAAAGATCCCGAGTGGCAGCGCGTCTCCAAAGAGTCGGAAGCCAATGGGAAACTGGTGACCAAGGTCGATTCCGTGTTCGCGGAGCCGACCGATTATTCACCCCTCAAGTAATCTCAAACCACGCCCGCCGCTCTGAGTTCGGCGATCTCGGCGTCGGAGTACGCCAGTTCGCGCAGGACTTCGTCGGTTTGCTCGCCCACCAGCGGGGCGCGCCGCCGGATGCCGCCCGGAGTCGCCGACAACCGCACCGCTGTGTTGGCCAGCGGCACGGGTTTAGGGGAGGTTGGATACTCCACGTATTTCAGCAACTCGCGCGCCTGGACCTGAGGGTCGTTCAGCACCTCGTCGAGATCGAGAACCGGACCGCAAGGCACGCGCGCCGCTTCCAGTCCCGCGATGGCCTGGGCGTTGGTTCGCGTCGCCAGCCATGCGTTCATGGCCTCGGTGATGAGGTGGCAATGGTCCGCGCGCGAGAGATCGTCGGCGAACCGGGGATCGTCAATCAAATCTCCGCGTCCCACCAGGCGGGCCCATCGGCCGAACATGTCAGCGCCGATCACTTGGACCATGATCCAGCCGTCCTTGGTTTGGTACGAGTCCGCGGGCGCCGAATGAAACCCGGCATTTCCCCTCTGCGTTCGCTCGACTCCCACCAGAGCCCGTTCGGCCAACAGCCCTTGCATGAACGTGACGCCGGTGGCCAGCAGCGAGCCATCCACCACCTGCCCTTGCCCCGTTTGCGCGCGATGATAGAGCGCAACCATGATCCCGAACGCCGTGTGCAGGGCCGTCCCATAATCTTCGAACGAAACCTGGGAGCGAATCGGCGCGCCTGGGAATCCCGTCAGGCTCATCGCCCCCGACATCGCCTGCGACACGCTGTCGAACCCTAGCCTATTCGCGTATGGCCCGTCGGGGCCGAAGGTGGAGACGCGGCCCAAAATGATATTGGATTTGATGGCCTGCAACGCGTCGTAATCCAGGCCGGCTTTCTTCAGCACCGCGATGGGCAGGTTGGCGATCACGACATCGGCGCCCTCTACCAGCCGCCGGACCACTTCGCGCGACGCCGGCGCGGCAAGATCGAGCGTGAGGCTGCGCTTGTTGCGATTCAGCGAGAGAAACCCTCCGCCCGTGCCATCCGAGGTCACCGGGCACGTGAAGCGGTCCTCGCTGCCCTGCCGCCGGTCCACGCGGATCACGTCCGCCCCCATGTCGGCCAGCAGCATGGCGCAGTAGGGACCCGCGATGAATCGCCCGAAGTCAATCACGCGGATTCCTGCCAGTACACCCGAGGTGAGCATCCCTCGATTCTAACCGGCGAGCCGATCCAGCCGCCCTAGCTCTGGTATCATTCACTCAAAGGTGGTGCATCGACCTTTGCCGCACGGGCGCATCTCATCGAATGTCACAGTCGAGACGGAGCTGGATGCTCTGTTCGCTCCGCACCCCAACTTCAGCGACGAAGTTAACCGCAATCTGGCGCAATCGGAAATCGAAGGCGGCGTCCACTTGACAAATGTGCCGCCCGACACCGTGCTCGAAGTGCAAACCATGAATCACCTGTACACGATCATCCATCAAGGCCTCGGCAAGGCGCTGATATCGGGTCACCCCAGGTTCTGCCCGGACCCGGTGATGGTGCAGATTCATGGATCCACTTGGGGCGGCTCGATGCTCAAGCAGTCGTATATAGGTCGGGGCATGCACCTTGAATTTCGCCACCCTGCGTACCTTTCGGTCACCACGTCGCGCATCGTCGAAGTTCGCGCCAGAGTGGCATAAGCCGCGCCGCGGGCTAAGGCAACCGGATACGGACGACGTTGGATTCCCATTCAACCGATCCCGTGAGTGTCCCCTTGACGCCATTCGCCTCGATCATGACCTGCCCGTCAGATTGAGAAACCTTCGGGTCAGCTATGCCAGTCACGATCAATTCCCGGACCCCGTTGAAGAGCGGGTGCGCGCCGGCCGCTTCGGTCAATCCCGAGCGTCCCAGGATCTCGATCGCGCCGCTGCCGTTGCCTAGCTTCAGCCAGCGAGTATGCAGGATTTGCTTGCCGTCGAGAATCACCACATTCCAAGGGTCGAAAGCCTGCGGCCAAAGCGGTTCCTTTCCGGCCACGATTTCCAGGCGTACTCCCGCGACCGCCAGGAATTCCTGTTTGCGACGGTCGAGATCGCGGGCGAAGTCGTCGACATCACGCTGGACGCGGGCCTTAGCCGCCAGCGTTTCTTCCGCGGTGAAATCGCAACCTGCGGGAGCGGTCGCTTCATGGAGACGGCCAATGAGCAGTTCGTCCAACGAAACCGGCGGATCGCCTTCCAGCCTCGATTTCCAAGTCGCATCCAGACGGTCGAGCAGTAGCGCCAAGGCCTGTCCGCTGGCATAAGCGCGCTGGCGAACATTGGCCTGGCCGGGAGGAAAATCGTCGGAAGTGAGTGCGGCGGGTTTGCCGATGGACTTGAATTCCACATACTGCGCCAGTCCTTCGTGTAACTCCGCGCCGCGCTCGTATGCCGCAGCCGTAGCCGGTAGTCCAGCGAACCGCCTGCCGCGGAGGATCATCGCAGTCGCAGCCCAGCAACTCGCATCTTTCCGGGCTTCTGCTTCCACGGCGCGAACCAGAGCGGCGCTCTCCAGTCGCCTCAGCGCCAGGAGGTCGGCGTTGTCCACCGGATTAGTGAACAAATCCACCTCGTTCGCGACCGCTTTGGGATAGCGTTTGGCCTGAAACACGTGGAAGGCTTCATGAACCAGTAAGGCCGCGCGAACGTTCGCCGCGGAAGTGTTGCCGGAAAGATCGGCAGTGGCCGTCGGCACACCGTTGACCTCTGTGCCGGTGTTAGCGCGGACCGTTTCATGCCGGCCCGGATACACGTAAACGTTCTGCTCGCCGGCCACCGCTCGGAAGCCGTCTGGAGGCGAAGGGTGGTTGAAAAGATACGTGTTGGCTCCGTCAAAAAACTCCACCGGCACGGACGCCGGCTCGAATCCCGGCCAAAGGTCTTGTGTCGCGATTTGCCGGAAAGCCCGGATTACTTGCTGTGCGCCGGAGGCAGCAGGCTGCTGCGCAATCAGCCGCGGCACGGCTACAAGAACGGCCACCAGGAGGCAGGTGCGGCTCGGCATTGCTCGTCTCATTATCGGGCAAGCGGCCAGAACCGGGTTATACTGATGGGCATCCGTTATGACGATCACGCGACGCGAGTGGATGTTGGCGGCGGCTTGCTGGGCCGAAGTGCTGCGCGCTCAAACCCAGAAGTTTGCTTGGTTCGACCCGGCTGCCGCGGCCGAAATCAACGCCATCGCTTGCCAGATCATTCCCGATGACGACACGCCTGGGGCGGATCGCGCGGGTGTGATTTGGTTCATCGATCGCTCGCTCGCCGGTTACGATGCCGACAAGCGCGAACTCTACCAGCGCGGTCTCGGCGAAATGCAAACCAAACGCGCCGAAATGTTTCCTGGCTCTTCGAGCATCGCCAGCCTCACCAAGGATCAGCAAATTCAATTGCTCCGCGCGATGGAGAAATCCGAGTTCTTTCAACTGGTCCGTTATCACACCATCCTTGGATTCTTCGGAAATCCGACCTACGGCGGCAATCGCGACCAGGTAGGTTGGAAACTGGTCGGCGTCGAATACACCATGCACTATGAGCCGCCCTTCGGCTACTACGACGCAGAAGCGGCGAAGGCGGGTTCCCAGTGAGCGTTGCATTTCGCCACTCTGACGCAGTGGATTTCGTGGTGTTGGGCGTCGGCGCCGCGGGCGGCGTGATGGCCAAGGAGCTGTCCACCGCCGGATTCCGCGTGGTTGCGCTCGAGCAAGGGCCTTGGCGTCACGAGAAGGATTTCAACCACGACGAAATCGCGGTGGCCGAGCGCGGCGGGCTGATCAACGATCATAAGAAACAACCGAACACCTTTCGGAAGACTCCCGCCGAGAAAGCCAAAGTGCAGCCGGCCGTCGGATATTGCCAAACCGTGGGAGGCGGCTCGGTTCATTTCACCGCCAACTATTGGCGCTTTCATCCCGAGGATTTCCACGAGCGCTCCGCTTTTGGCGCCGTCCCGGGCGCCGATCTTCGCGACTGGCCCATTTCCTACGACGATCTCGAACCCTACTACACCAAGGCGGAGTGGGATCTGGGAATCTCCGGCCTGGGCGGTTCCAATCCCTTCGACGGACCGCGCTCGAAGCCTTACCCGCTCCCGCCGATGCCGGTGAAATCCTCCGGCGTGCTCTTTGAACGGGCCGCGAAAAAGCTGGGCTGGCATCCGTTCCCCGCGCCGATGGCGGTTCTCTCGCAGCCCTATCGCGGGCGGGCCGCTTGCGTTCACTGCGGCTTCTGCGAGCAGTTCGGATGCGAAATGGGAGCCAAGTCGAGCAGCATGACGCTGCTGCCAAAGGCCATCAAGACCGGCCGCTGCGAAATCCGCCCGGGCTCCTATGTGCGCAAGATTGAGGTAGGCAAGGATGGCCGCGTCCACGGAGTAATTTATTTCGACTCCGCCAAACGCGAGATCTTCCAGCGCGCCAAGGCCGTGGTGGTTTGCGCCAACGGCGCCGAGACTCCCCGCCTGCTCCTGATGTCGAAATCGAACGCCTTCCCGCATGGTCTTGCTAACTCGCACGGCAACGTCGGAAAGTATTTGATGTTCGATAACGGCGGCTACGCGGTCGGGGTTTTCGAACACCCCTTGAACGAATACAAGAGCATCGTGGTGACGCGGGTTTTGCATGATTTCTACCGCGCCGATCCAAAGCGCGGCTTCTACGGCGGCGCCGGACTCGATGCGCGGTTCGACATGTTGCCGATCGCGTTCGCGCTGAACGGCACTCCGCCCGATGCACCTCGGTGGGGCGCGGAGTGGAAGAAAACGGTTGGTCATTACTACACGCACATGATGGGCTCTCTCGCCCACACCAGTTGTCTGGCCGTGGAGGACAACAGCATCTCGCTCGACGACGAAGTAAAGGACGCCTGGGGGATGCCCGCCATGCGGGTGACGTTCAAGAATCATCCGGATGATTTGAAGACCATCCAATTCGCCACCGAGCGTCAAAAGGAACTCCTGACCGAGGCCGGCGCCAAAAAGATCTGGTTCGCTCCCGGCACGATGGACGAAACAACATTCTCGGTACATTTGATGGGAACGTGCCGCATGGGCGACGATCCGGCCACTAGCGTCGTCAACAAATGGAACCGCGCGCACGACGTGCCCAATTTGTTCCTGGTGGACGGCAGCAGCCTGGTGACGGCGGCGAGGCAGCAGCCTACCGAAACCATTCAGGCGCTCGCCTACCGCACGGCCGATCACATCCAGCAATCGGCGCGGCGCGGCGAGATCTGACTTTACACGGATACCAGGCGAGGAGTTCCATCCGCCAGGTACTTGACCTCGTAGACGCGCTTGCAGAACTCGCATTCCAGCAACTCGCTATCGACGGCGGCGCTATGGATGCTGATCAGAGCTTCCGAATTGCAGTCGGGACAGCGAAACTCGCTTGAATCCGCCATTCCGTCATACTAACAGGCCGTATTCGCGATAGTCGATCAGCACGTCGATTACCGTCGCGCATCGATCGCTAAGCGCCTGGTCGACCGAATCCCGCAACTCCGCAATATCGGAGACTCGCTTTCCCGCGATGCCGAACGCTTCCGCGATCGCTCGGAAATCCGGCGGCTGGAAGTCGACACCGTACGGAGAGAAGCCGCGGCGCTCCGCGCTTAGTCGGATCAGGCTCAAGCTGCCGTCGGACAGAACCACCACGATCACGGGCAGCTTCAGTTCGCGGATCAGCGCGAGATCGTGGAGCATCATCAGCATTCCGCCGTCGCCGACGACCGCCAGCACTGGCTTGTCGGGTGAAACAAGTTGAGCCGCTATGGCCGCCGGGATGCCGAAGCCCATCCCGGACAGGCCGTTCGACATGAAAAACGTACCCGGTTCGTAAGCGCGCCAAAACTGGCCCATCAAGAGCTTGTGCGATCCGACATCGCAGGTGGCGATGCCATCGCGCGGCAGCACGCTTCGTAGCTCTTCGATCACACGCAATGGCGACAGGCCTTGTTTCGTCGCCGACGGTGTTCGCAAGATAGCTTGCCTGCGGCGTTCGAGCAGATCGCCAGGCCACGGTTTCGTCAGGGTGATCGCGGCCGCGAGCCGCGTGACCAGCGATTCGATATCGCCGATCGCTTGATCGGGCTGGTATCTGCCTTCCGCCATCGAGCACGAATCGATGGCGACGATGTCGATGTCCGCAAACCAGGTTTTATCGCATTCCACTGGATCGAAACCGATGGCGAGAACGAGATCGGCGCTTCGAATGGTCTCTAGGATGTCCTTGTCGATCGCCATTCCGGTCGCGACGCCAAGGAAGAGCGGATCATCCTCCGGGACGATGCCTTTCGCCTTCGGTGAAACAAGGAACGGAGCTTGAAGTTTGGCGAGCAGAGCGCGAATCGCGGGCGCCGCCGCCGGTGTCGCGCCGAGACCGATGAGCACCAATGGCCGCGCCGCACTTTCGAGGCACGCGACGATCCGGTCAAGCGGCGCTTCCTCTTGCGCCAGTCCGAGCGGCGCCTGACGTACGGGCCCGCTGCCAGCGCACTGCTTGACCGCCAGATCGCTGGGGAGCGCAAGATGCAAGGGGCCGGGTCGCGGCCGGGCGGCCAAGTCCAGCGACTCGTTCACCAGGTCCGCGGTATCGCGGGAGCCGATTGTCGCCGTGCGCTTCGTAATCGGCCCGAACAGCGCGCGAAGCGGCACGCGCTGATGCGTGAGCGTCGCATAGGAAGCTTCCGGGATCTCGGCGGTCACAGCCAACATCGGCGCGCGATCCAACCAGGCGTTCGCGATCCCGGTGGCAAGGTTCGTGGCGCCCGGTCCGAGCGTCGTGGCGCAAACTCCGGGAACTCCGGTGATCTGTCCGACCACTTGCGCCATCCACGCCGCGCTCGCTTCGTGGCCCGTGAGAAGAAAGCGCAATCCCGCGCGCCGGCAAGCGTCGATGAACGCGACGATCTCCCCGCCCGGCAGACCGAAGATGTACTCGACGCCGCGCTCCGCCAAAACGGCGGCCATGACTTCGGCATGAGTGGGCATTCCGAATCGGCGTCAGGCTTTCAAATGCGGCTTCAAGGCTTCGAAGCGGTACTCGATTTCCGCGATTTCGCTGGCTGTCAATCTGTATTCGCGCTGGCGGGAAACGGCGGTCTTGAAGATTCCGCGCTTCTTGAGAATGTACAGGCGCGTGCCCGGAATGTCCTGATCCAGGTTGAGCATCAGCAACAGCTTGCCGTAAAGCTCGCGCGCTTCTTCGAGCTTGTTTTCGCGATGCAGGTTCCACAAACTCGCATAGACGTCGCCGTACATCGCGCCGCCGGTGATGACGCCGTCCGAACCGAGGCGCATCTCGTAGAGCCAGCCGTTGCCGAAATGCGCGCCGAACACGCGCTTGATCGGATCCGGCCGATGTTGAATTAATTCCTGCATGCGCGGGATTACCGGATCGTGCTCCTCCTTGACGTATCCGAAATTCGGAAATTCACGGGCCATTTCGAGCATGAAGTCGACGCTGGCAAACACGTTTGGAGCGCCGCCGGACGTCTGAATGAAGATCGGCCGATTGGCCAGCTTACATAGCGCGCGGAAATATTCGCGAAAGTCATCGAGAGTTGTCGCTTTCTTGGGTGGAATGGCGATCATCGCGTCCGGCGCGAACTGCTCGGCGTGCGACGCATATTCGAGCATCTCTGGCGTGTCGTCGCCTTGCACGCCCAGCACGAGCACGGGACGCTTGCCCTTGACTGCCTTGGCGAGCACCTCCATTCCGCGCATTCGCTCCTGCTTGGTTAGCTGGAGCAGTTCGCTCGACAGTTGCGGCCAAACCAGGCCTTGGACTCCGCATCGATCCAGGAAATCGACTTCGCCAGCCAGATCTTCCCAATCCACCGCCTTGGATGTCGTATAGGGCGTGGACAGGATAATGAACGCGCCTTCGATGGGCTTCGACGGCATGCTCGCGGCCGGCGCCAGCTTGGCGAGTAGGGCGGCCGAGCCTGCGGCGCCCAGCCAATCGCGTCGAGTGAATGTGGATGGCATATTGAATTTACTGTATCAATCGCGCCTGCTTGATGTAGTCGAGCTTCGGGAAGCGCGGGACCAGGTATTCGTTGGTTTCGCCCTCCACGCGGCCGGCATCGATATACTTGCCCTCCGGCCGCATTTCGCCGTATCCCGAATACAGCTTGTCGGCGACGTCCATGCCTTCGACGATTTTGGCAAAAGGGACGAAATACTGCTCGTCGAGGACGGCGTTGTCGGCCAGGTTGATGAACATTTCCGTGGCGCGCGTATTGGGGCCGGACTTCGCGAACGCCAACGTTCCGCGCAGGTTCTTCTCCTTCGGAGGGTCGTCGACGATGAACAGAGTGCGCCACTTGGCGTGGACATCGAAGTCGCGGTGCACGCCGAACTGCGCGATGAAGCCGGGCAGAACGCGATAGAATCGGCCTTCGTCGAAGAAACGCGCCCGAACCAGTTCGTGGAAGCGATCGACGCCGTGAGGGGCCCACTCGCGCCGCGCTTCCACGATGATGTCGCCCTGCGAAGTCTCGAATTTCACTCGGAAGATTTCGGGAACAACCACTTTGGGCGCCGGTTTCCGGCACGCGGCCAGCTCTAGTACGAAGAGGGCGGCTGAAGCTAGGAAAAGACGGCGCACTAGTCGCTGGTGAACTTCACCGGGCGCGCGACCTGCAACGCCGGATTCTGGAGCAACTCGGCCAAAACGTTTTCCGGAACCGGCTGGTCGGTCTGGATCACCGAAATTGCTTCGGCGCCCGCCTGTTTCCGGCCGAGCGAAAAGGTTGCGATGTTGAGCCCGTGCTTGCCCAAAACGGCGCCGATGTAGCCGATGACGCCGGGGACATCCTGATTCTGGAGAAAAGTGAGATTGCCGCTGAGCGGAGCCTCGCAATAAATGCCGTCCACTTGAACCAGGCGCGGCTGATCCATCACCACCGCTCCTTCCACCGACGTTGCGCCGGTGTCGGTTTCAAGCTCCAGGCGGACCGAATCGGTGTGAGCGCTGCGCTGATCGTGACGCTCGGCGACGGTGAGACCGCGATCGGCGGCGATCTGCATCGCGTTAACCGAATTCGCCTTGCGCGCGAGCGACCGCTGCAGGACGCCGGCCAATCCGGCATTGCGCACCAAGTGCGTGTTTTGCTCGGCGATTTTTCCGAAGTAGGTCAGCCGCACGGTGCGCGGGTTCCCGGTGGAAATGAACGATGCGAAGTTACCGAGGCGTTCGGCGAGCTGGCTGTAAGGCGCCAGCGTCTTGTGCTGCTCCGGGGTCATGGCGGGGAGATTCACGGCCTGCAGCGCGGTACCGTTTCGGAGAAAATCCACCACTTGCTGCGCCAGGCGAACGGCCACGATCTCTTGCGCTTCCTCGGTGGAACCGCCGATGTGCGGCGTGGCCACCAAGGCATCCATGGCGAGGACGGGGTCGTCGGCGGGCGGCGGTTCGAGCTCGAAAACGTCCAGGGCGGCGCCCGAAATCTTCCCGGAAGCGAGCGCTTCGCCCAGGGCGGTCTGATCGATCAACTCACCGCGCGCGCAGTTGATGACGCGAGCGCCGCGCTTCATGCGGCCGAACGCTTCGCGCGACAACATGCGGTTCGATTCCGGCGTGAGAGCGGTGTGCAGCGTGATGTAATCGCTCTCGGCGTAGAGGGTCGGGAGGTCCACAAGATCGACGCCGACGCTCTTGGCGGTCTGAGAGTTGACGTAAGGATCGTTCGCGACGATGCGCATTTCGAAAGCCGCGGCGCGCTTCACCACTTCGCGCCCGATGCTTCCTAATCCCACGATGCCGAGCGTCTTGCCGCGCAATTCGCTGCCGACGAACTTTCGCTTTTCCCATTTTCCGGCCTTGGTGGACGCGTTGGCAAGCGGGATGGAGCGGGCGAGCGAAAGCATTAACGCGAGGGTGTGCTCGGCCACCGAGACGGCGTTTCCACCGGGAGTATTCATCACGAGCACTCCGGCGGCCGTGGCGGCGGGAATGTCCACGTTGTCGACGCCCACGCCGGCGCGTCCGATCACGCGCAGTTTCGGCGCACGGGCAAGAACGTCGGCGTCCACTACCAAGGCGCTTCGCACGATGAGCGCGTCCGCATCCGCCAGAAAGCGGCCATATTCCTTGGGATTTGAAACGATGACTTCCCAATCGGGCTGCTCCTGGAGCAGCTTGATTCCGCCCGCGGCCAGAGGCTCGGCAATCAGGATTCGCATGGCTCTGGGCTAGGCGCCGACTGTTTCGGTGGCGAGCGCAGCCTCGGCGTAAGCGTTCTGGACGGCGGCGACGCCGGCGCCGAACTTTACAGGCTGTCCATGCGCGGCGAGAATGATCTCCAGCTCCGCAATCATGGCGAACAGGTCCGGAAAATCGAAATAGCCAAGATGCGCGACGCGGAAGATTTGCCCCTTCATCGAGCCTTGGCCGTTGGCTATCACGGACCCGAAGCGTTTGCGAAACTCCTTGACGATGACGCTGGAATCCAGACCGGCGGGGGCCTTGATGGCAGTGACCGCGGCGCCCGGCGACTTCGGAGAGAACAACTCCAGGCCCAGCGCCCCGGCGGCGGAGCGAGTGGCGGCGGCCAGCATCTGAGCGTTGGCAATCAACTTATCCATGCCGATGGATTTTACGTATTTGAGCGCTTCGGCCAGCGCCAGCACCAGGGCTGTGGCGGGCGTCCAACTTGATTCGCCGTTGGCCGCGTTCTTCTTTTCCTTTTTCAGATTGAAGTAGTAGCGGGGCAGCTTGGCGGTTTCGAAGAAGGCCCAGGCTTTCGAGCTGATGGAAAGGAACGCGAGGCCGGGCGGAATCATGAAAGCTTTTTGCGATCCGCCGATGACCACGTCCAGGCCCCAGTCGTCGATTTCCAGCGGCATCGTTCCCAATCCGGTGATGGCATCCACGACGAAAATGGCATCGGTCTTCTTGATCGCTTTTCCCATGGCGCGCACATCGTGAGCGGCGCCGGTGGACGTTTCCGACGCCTGGACGAAAACGCCGCGGGTGTTCGGGTTCGCTTTCAGCGCATCGCTGACTCGTTCCGCGCTGACCGAGCTACCGTACGGCTCCTCCAGCACGACGGCATCGAGTCCAAAGGCTTTCGCGATTTCCGCCCAACGCTCGCCAAATTTTCCGGCGGAGCACACGATCACGCGGTCACCCGGGGAAAAAAGATTGGAGACAGAAGCTTCCATTGCGCCGGTGCCTGAGGACACGAGCGCGAGCACGTCACCCGAAGTGCCCATCACCTCTTTGAGATCAGCGAGAACCGAGCGATAAATATTGCGGAAGTCTTCGGTGCGATGGTGAATGTCCGAACCCATCATGGCGTGCAGCGCCTGGGGCAGCAGCGGCGTGGGTCCGGGTGTCAGCAGACGTTGTTTCTTGATATACATGAGAGGGATTCGATCCTAGGATAACAAACAGCGATGGCACTCCTCGATAAGATTCAGTCGGACATGACTGCGGCGATGAAAGCGAAAGACGAAGCGAAGCTCAGCACCGCCCGAATGATTAAAACGGCGCTCAAGAAGCACGAAGTGGATTCGATGAAGCCGCTCGACGAGCCGACCGAGCTGCAGATTCTGAACACGCTGATCAAGCAGCGGCGCGAGGCGGCGGAGATGTTTCGCAAGGGCGGCCGCGCCGAGTTGGCCGATAAAGAGGAAGCCGAGCTGCGATTGATCGAGTCCTATATGCCGTCGGCGCCGAGCGATGAAGAGATCGAAGCTGCCATCGTGGCCGCGCTGGCCGAGACCGGCGTGACGTCGGCGAAGCAGATGGGCGTGGTGATGAAGGCGGCGCAGGCCAAGCTGGCGGGGAAGCGCGTGGACGGAAAGGCGCTGAGCGAGAAAGTACGGGGGCGGTTGAGCTAGCGGGCTTGGGTTCGTTTTGTATTTTTTGCATTGGGTCCCGGGGCCTTGGCTGAGTGAGCTTTTGCATGACGCGCTTCCTCTGAGTGTAGCTGGGCGAGTCAGGAGAATCGGGCGATTTTGCGAAGGAAGTGGTTGAGATTGCTTAGTCGGACCGGTTGTCACCGGGCGATTTCGCAAGTCTACTTCACGGTTGCGAGAAAAGCGCCCATTTCACGCAACACGTTCGCCTGGTTCGAAATGAAGACCGTCGCCTGGCTCTCCGTCAAGCCGTCGAACGATTGCCGCCCGCGGAACCGGGTCCTTGGTGACGCGCCCTGCCGCCATAGTTGACATGAAGGCAATAGATCATGTACGCTTTAAATGAGTACACCAAAGTAAAAAGAACCAGAAGCTCGCCATGCCCAGAATTGCCATCGACGACAACAAGCGGATGAATCTTCGGGTGTTACCGGAGCAAAAGGCGACGCTCATGCGCGCGGCGGCGCTAAAAAACACGGACCTTACGGATTTCGTGCTTCAACTGGCCTTGCGCGAGGCCAAGGCAGTGATCGAGGACGCCGAGCGGGTGGCGCTCTCCGAACGCGACACGCGGCTTTGGCTCGACCTGCTGGATAACCCGCCGAAACCGAATGCGCGACTCATCGCTGCGGTGAAGGCTCTGCCGAAGTCGTGACGGCCCCGGCATGGCATGAAGAGGCTATCGCCAAGAAACACGACCGCAAGGCTTTCGACTGTGGCCAAGAGGATCTGAACCGCTTCTTGCAACAATATGCACGACAGGCGCATGAACATGGGGCGTCAAAGACCTATGCGGCCGTCGAAGATGCGGACGGCACAACCATACTCGGCTATTACACGCTGAGCCCGGCTCAGGTGGATTTCTACCGTGTTCCCGAAGTGGCGCGGCTCAACCTTGGCCGTCATGATGTCGGCGGGTTCCGCCTTGCGCGTCTCTCGGTGACCAAATCTCTTCAAGGCCAGGGGCTCGGCGGCCAGTTTCTCGTGGCCGCCGCCCGCCGGTGCATGCGGGCCTCGCAAGAGGTCGGGGGCACAGCCTTGATGATCGATGCGAAAGACGAGAGGGTGGCGCAATGGTACGGCTCTTATGGAGCAGTTCGTCTGAACGACGCGCCTCTCTCTTTGCTGCTTCCTTATGGAGTGCTCACGGCGGCGCTGCGGAAGGCCGGGAAAGAAGAAGACTAGCCAGTGCTTCCCTTCCGACCGTCCACCAGTTGCCGGGCGGAACCTCCTGATCGGAAAGCCTGCTTTCCAGAGCTTCGATCACGCGAGAATCCGCACCACCTCCCTTGTTAATGCGCCATTGTGCGATACCGCCAAGCGCGAAGACGGCCCAGAATCGTATCATGACATCGGGCTCGCCAAGAACCGAAATCAGAGGCGGAATAGCCTGGGCACAATGCGAATACGCGAGCGATTCGGCAGCCTCCTCCCGAACCGGCTGCGGTTGGGACTTGTCCAGTAGCGCCCGAATCAGCGCCTTCGCGGCGCGTTTGCTCGGCGGCCAAATCCAACCGAGGGCTCTTGCCGCAGCGTGGCGGCGGTCCGGATTCGGATCGTAAAGCGCATCAACGAGCCGAGGAACGGCGGAATGATCCCCGCCGTGTTCGATCATCAGAGCCGTTTCCCACAATTCAATCTTGTCGGATTGCGCAAAGAACAGGTCGAGTAAACTAGCGACCGTCATGGGCATCGGCTAACGCTAACACCTTTGTGGCGGTTCCTCTCGCATACCACCCAGCGCTGAGATCGAGCACCACTTTGCGTAGCGCCGAGCAGATCGGAATCCCGGACCGTTCGTATTTGTTCAGAGCAGAGATGAGGTCGGGCTGTCTGTGCCGTATAGACCGAAGCCGTTTTCGAATTTTTCGTTCGACTCTATTTCGCAAGTCACTTCACGGTTGCGAGAAAAGCGCGCATTTCACGCAACACGTCCGCCTCGTTCGAAATGAAGACGTAGTGATTCGCGTTTGGCAATCGAACCACGCGGGCGCCCGGCACGGCATTCTCAAACTCCGCAGCCTGTCTCTCCGTCAAGCCGTCGAACGATTGGAATGCCGCGCGCGCAGCCGGATCCTTCGTGAGCCACGGCCCCAGGTCCTTCGGGACCGCATAGATAGCAAGCGCGGAGGCGCGGATGTCGGCGAACTTCTTGACGCCCGCAAGAATGGCCGACGGAACGGTTGGAGGCGTGCGCGGCTTTCCGACGCTGCCGTCCGGGAGGGAACCAAAGGACTCGCGAAGCTCCGCTTCCGGAACTCGAATGCCGTTCATCCGCTTGTCCCAGGCTTGAAAAGCAGTGAAACTCGCCCGATCGGCCACGCTCGGCTCTGGAGGCCGGGGCACTTTCTTTTGCAGCTCCAATAGTTGATCCATGGTCATTCCCTTACCGTTGTCGAAGGCGTACGCGTATCCGGCGTCGAGATAGACCAGCGCCGCGACACGCTCGGGATGCCGGGAACCGACGGAACTCAGCTCCTCACCGGCGATTGAGTGTCCCACGAGCACGGGTCGAGTGAGTTTGAGCGAGTCGAGCACCGCAAGTACGTCGTCGCCCAACCGATCGGCGTCGTATCCGGAAGCGGGCATGCTGGATGCGCCGAATCCGCGCCGTGTAATGCCGTACACGTGGTGGTCGGCGGTAAGCTTGGGCGCGAAATCGTCGAAAACGTGAGCCGTGTTCCCGAGTCCCGCCAGGAAAATCATAGGCCGGCCGGAGCCGCCCCAATCGAGCACTTCGAGCCTGACGTCGTGATCCACGGTTACAAACTGGACTCTGTGTGAAGACGGATCGCGCCAGACTGCAGAATCCTGCGCGCGGAGGGGTATTGCGACGCAAATGACCGGCAAAACGGCGGCGCCTAGCCAAGTGCGAAGGAGCATGGAACCGTCAGTATAACCAATCGCCGCCGCACTCAGCGTCGCGGAACTCGATACAGAACGCCGCGCAGTGGGGTACTGGGCCGGCGCGGGCGCGAGTCCCATACGGAGACAAAACGCCTTAGACAACGTGTCTCTTCCAAGAGGGACATTGTGTCCCTTTGCGTTGATTGTGGCTACCTCATCAGGCTTTGAATCAATGAGATACAACCTTGTGACGTTCGGTGTGCGGCGTGCTTTCTTCGGGCATCGAGGATCAACTGCCATGAAACTACGACTACGTTATGCGGCGACACTGATGGTTCTGAGCTGCTCGGTGTTCGCCCAACAGCCGCGGTTTCAGCTGGGGGGGGCAGTCACTAATTCGGGAGCGGGCACGGCTGACGTTATCGTTCGTTTCCGGCAAAGCCCGGATCAAGCGGGACTCAAGAGATTCGTCGCGAGAGGCGCACAGCAGAAGCGCGATCTCAAGTTGATCGGGGCATCGGTTTTCACGGTGAACGTGAAAGATTTGGATCTATTGGCGTCGGATCCGGAAGTTGAGCTGATTGCGCCGGACTATCGGTTGCGGTCCACCGGATTCAGCGGCGCTCCGGACTACGGTTGGATGACGGCGCTGCGGCTGCCGACACCGAGCTCCTCTTTGGCATGGAACGGAATGGGCGTGGGAGTGGCGCTCATCGATAGCGGGATTTCGACGCACAATGACGTAAACGCCGACTTGCGGGGTCTGGGAAGCAACGCGAACACTTGGCCGGGAGCGGGCCGGGTGGTATACGGCGAAAGCTTCGTGCCGGGCGACCCGAGCACGTCGGACACTTACGGGCACGGAACGCACGTAGCCGGGATCGTGGCGGGCGACGGAGCTGACTCGACGGGTTGGACATACACGTACACGGTGCGGGGAATCGCGCCGGCCGCGAATCTGATTAACCTTCGAGTCCTGGACGGGAACGGCGAAGGCAGCGACAGCGCGGTGATCGCGGCGATCGAGCGCGCGGTCGAGCTGAAGTCGACTTACAACATTCGAGTGGTGAACATTTCGCTGGGACGACCGGTGTATTCGTCCTACGCGAGCGATCCGCTTTGCCAGGCGGTGGAGGCGGCTTGGCGGGCGGGGATCGTGGTGGTGGTGGCGGCGGGCAACGAAGGCCGCAATCAATCCATGGGCACCGACGGTTATGCGACCATCACCGCTCCGGGCAACGATCCTTACGTGATCACTGTTGGGGCGATGAATACCGTGGACACGCTGTTGCTGTCGGACGACAAGATCGCCAGCTACAGCTCCAAGGGACCGAGCTTGATCGATCACTTCGCCAAGCCGGATCTGGTGGCGCCCGGCAACAACATCATCTCTCTTCGCCAGCCTGGTTCGTACTTGGACGTTACCTATCCGCAGAATCAGGTTCCGTTGAACGCGTACACGTCCGAATCGAGCGACAAGATCGGGAACTATTTCCAACTGAGCGGCACCAGCATGGCGGCGCCGATGGTGGCGGGCGCGGCCGCGCTTCTTATCCAGAAAGAACCGGGCGTGACGCCCGACACGGTGAAGGCGCGGTTGATGAAAACGGCTTCGAAATTTCCGCAAGGAACCAGCACCGCAACCGATCCGACCACCGGGATCACCTACACGAGCCAGTATGACGTTTTCACCATCGGGGCCGGTTACTTGGACGTGCCCGCGGCGCTGAGCAACTCCGACGAGGCGCACGGAGCGGCGATGTCTCCGGTGGCCGTGCCCAATAGCGGCAGCGGCGACGTTTATCTGGTGGGGGGCACGTCGGCCATCTGGGGCACGTCGGCCATCTGGGGCACTTCGGCCATCTGGGGGACTTCCGCGATCTGGGGAACATCGGCCATTTGGGGAACGTCGGCCATTTGGGGGACTTCCGCGATCTGGGGTACCTCGGCCATCTGGGGTACCTCGGCCATCTGGGGTACCTCGGCCATCTGGGGCACTTCGGCGATTTGGGGAACCTCTTTGATCTGGGGCGCCGGAGCCGAGGGTACATCCGATGCATCAAGCGTCGCTATCGTCGGGGAGAAGTAATCTGAGAAGCAAAGCCAGTCTGTACGTGGACTTCGTCATCGCTCTGGGTTTGGCGACTTTGATCCTGGCGGCGACGTCGTCGTCCGGGGATTCGTCCCGCTTTTTGCCGTTGCTCGCTCTGGCGATGATCGGTTCTACCATGAAGGTGCGATTGCCCGGAATGGAAGGGACCTACTCACCGGATTTCTTGTTCTTATTGCTTGGAATTCTGGAGCTGGATCTCGGGCAAACGGTGCTGATGGCGGCCTGCTGCGCGATTGTTCAATGTGCGTGGAGACCCCAGAGGCGGCCGTCTGCGCGGCAAGTGGCGTTCAACGCGGCGAACCTCTGTGCAAGCGTGGCGCTGGCCTATTTTTGTTACCACTCGGCCGCGAACTGGCGGCCCGGTGAACGCGCGGTATTTTTGCTGCCGCTGGCTGCGGTGGTGTACTTTGCGGTGAACACGCTGCTGGTGTCAGGAATCCTGTGCCTCCTCGAAGGGCGGCCCATTCTGAAGGCGTGGCAAACCTGGCTATGGGCGCTTCCCTATTGCCTGTTGGGTTCCTATGTCGCGATCTGGATGGACAGCGCGAGTCGCGCCAGGGATTCGAAATTCCTGCTGGTCGGGTTGCCGCTGATGTATTTGGCGTATTTGTCGTACAAAGCGATCGTGCGACAGCGCAGGCCGCGCGGCGTTTGAGCGAGATCGCCTCTGGTGCGAGTGGAACTCGACGCTTGGCGCCTAACAAAGAATGGCGGGGACGACGGGGCTCGAACCCGCGACCTCCGACGTGACAGGCCGGCGTTCTAACCAACTGAACTACGTCCCCGAGAGTGGGAAAATACGTCGGTAGTGTCATCTTAACATACGCGACTGCTAAAGCTCGAATAGCGTAGCCTGCTTGCGCAGCACGGTGGCCGAGCCCCACTCGCGCCATCCGGCGAGCAGCGGAAAGTAGAGGCCCAACCGGATGGTACGCTCCTCGCGTTGCGCCAACAAACGGGCGTAGCGTTCCAGTTGCTCCTGGTAGAGCGACTTCTCGCCGTCGAGAAAAGCTTCGGGATCCCCGTCGTGGTCGCTGCTTTTGTAGTCGATGATCCAGCGCACGCCGACCTCGTCGATAAACGTTCGATCGATCACGGTCTCATATAGGACGCCGTCGATGAGACCGGCCACGGGCGTTTCGCACTCGGCTTCCCGATGGGCTTCCAATATCCATCGGCCTCTCGGATCTTTCAGCGTGCCGAGCAAGCCGGCCTCCACCCGAGCCGCAGCCTCGCGCAGTTCCCCGGGCGGAACTCCGAGATTCGCTAGTACGGCCTGAAACACGTCGCGTTGGGAGCGCACTTTGTGTTCGTCCCACGATTCCAGGCCCTCCCGCGCGATCCTTTGCAGAAATCCATGCAAGGCCGTACCCGCGTGACGCCGGGTTGCGCCGGCCCATTCAATCTCTTGGGCGGACGCGACTTCGACCATGCGGGACGCGCGGGGCGCCGGAAGGGGCGGGGCCGGCAGGCTCCAATCGGCCGGGACGCGCCGGAGGGTTCTGATGGGAGCCGCGATCTCGGGCGGCGCGGCGCGCGCGGCATCGATGAAATGCACCGAGACTCTCGACCACAGCAATTTCAAGAATGATCCGGATTGCGGCTCGGCGATAGAGCCGTCCTTCCGGCTGACCGAACCGATCAGATGCAGATTGGATCGCGCGCGGGTGGCCGCGACATACAACAATCGCGCGGTTTCCTGTTCCGTCTTGCGTTTTTCCAGGCGCGCGAGATAATCGTAAATCTGGTCCTTATCGCCGCCGGATTCTGCGACAGGCGCCATCAGCATTTCTCCGGGCAGTTCCAGCCACAACAGCAATTGAGGCTTGTCCTGGCCGGAGGTGGAATCGAGAGCCGGAAGAATCACGGTATCGAACTCGAGGCCCTTGGCCTTGTGGATGGTCATAAGCTGGAGGTCGTCTCCGGCCTCAGCGTCAGGTTGCGCGAACAGTTCGTTCACTTGTTCGCGAAACCATTCGAAGTCGTCGAGATCGGCGCCTTGCTCCAGTCCCTCCAATAAATCGAGATACGCTGCTGCGTCTTCGATGGCGGTGTCGTCGACGCAAGCCGGACCGCCCAAGCGCAGCCAGACCCCTTCCACCCAATCGCGCAAGGACTGGCGGCCGCGCTCGGCGTGCGCGCGTTCGAGCATGGGAAGAATGCGGCGGATTCTTGCAGCGCCATCGTCGCTCACGGGGCTATTGGGGCGGTGCAGCAGATCCCAGATGGTGCTGTCAGGATTCTCGTGCGCAAGCGCATGCAAATCGTACAAGGTCAGGCCGCACCAGGGCGCGCGAAGGATGGCCAACCAGGAAACCCGGTCGGCTGCGTGGAGCAGCGCGCGCGTCAATGCCAGCAGGTCCTCGACGACGGGTCGTTGGCCCAACTCGTCGATTTCGACCGCTTGGAACCGGATTCCCTCGCGCCTCAAGAGCGGGACGATGGACACGAGATGCGCTCGCGCGCGGACCAGAATGGCGCACCTCCCGCGCGGCCCGGTTCGCAGCAGGTCCAAGGCTCGCTCGGCTCCTTCTCGAGCGTCCCGGACCGCGTGGACCTTCACTTGCCCGGATTCCCGCGCCGTTCCGGCAATACTGGGCGAGTAAGACACCGCGCCAGCGTCGACGTCATCCTGCTTTGGAAAGATGGAGTCGAAGGCGTCGTTCACCCAGGCCACGATTTCCGGCTGGGATCGAAAATTCACGCTGAGGGTGAGCGGCTCAAGGCGAATGGCGCCGATCCCGTCCAACCGAGCTTTCAGGAACAGGCCGACATCCGCCTGCCGAAACCGATAGATCGACTGCATCGGATCGCCGACCAGAAACAGCGTGCGCCCGTCGCCCGGCTCCCAGCCCGCGGTCAGTTTTTCCAGGAGCTGAACCTGGGTGAACGACGTGTCTTGAAACTCGTCGACAAGGATGTGCTGAATGCGGTAGCCCAATGCCAGGGCGAGATCGGTGGGAGACTCGGGATCGCCTAGCGCTTCGGACGCGCGGATGGCGAGCTCGGGGAAGTCGACGCGGCGCTTTTCGCGAAAAACGAGGCGCAGCTCGGCGACCGCGAGCGCTAAAACTGAGACCGCGGCCTCCAGAGCTTGCCATTGCGAATCGGAGAAGCGCGGGGCGGGCAGTTCGCGAAAGGTTTTCAGCGCGTCGAGCAACATCTGGTTTGATTGCAGGCGTGCTAGCAGTGGCTCGCAGCGGCGCTTGAGGGATGGTCCTAGTCCAGTTTCTGCCCGTTTGCGCCATTTTCCGGCTTGCGTTAACAGCAGGCCGGCGATGGAATGCCAGCACTCCAGATCGTCCAGGCACGCGCTGGGAAACCGATCCAGGTCCCGCAAGAGCGAGATTTCCGCGGCAAGATCGGGCTCGAAGGCGTCACGCAATTCTTGGAGGTGACGAAGAATCACTCGTTGGAGCGACGTTTCCAGCTCCCGGCGCACGGCCGCGAAGTCCGGCTGGACTCCGGTGTGCCGCAACCATTGGTCGCGCCGTTCCAGCATTTGTACGATCAGCTTCTCGGCGACATAGTAGTCGTTGTCCAGGTGCAGGAGCAGATTGGCGATCGGCTGGTTGTCTTCCTCGACGTGGCGCAGAGTGTTTTGCGCGGCTTCGCGATACAGGTCTAACGCTTTTTCGGAAATATCCGGCATGGCTCCGAAGCGCGCGAGCCACGGCATGCGGCGCGTGATGGAGGCGCACAACGCGTCGATAGTGTGGATGCTCAGTTGAGCCGGGTTGCGAAGTAGACTCCATCCCTTGCGGCGATCGGTTTCGAGCACGCGGCGCGCAATTTCAAAGGTCACACGGTGG
>Ga0302325_10008354_pt1 | contig 22746 bp, 19 predicted proteins | sample Palsa_T0_2_FD_201948 | JGI IMG/M metagenome (GOLD analysis project Ga0302325, IMG submission 201948) | Peat permafrost microbial communities from Stordalen Mire near Abisko, Sweden - Palsa_T0_2 | ecosystem: Environmental > Terrestrial > Soil > Palsa > Peat permafrost | place: Sweden: Abisko...
CCATGTCCGCCTGGTCCCAGGGCCCGGACCCGGTACAGGGCGTGAACCAGCACTCGGTGCCGAAGTTGATCGCATCCATGTGGCCATTGCCGTTGTCGGTGCCGGACGTCTCGGCGTTGCCGAAGTCAAAGCAGCACAAGGCGTCCACGTGCGTGCCACTGGTCACCATGTGCGCGCCCTGCGCCTGGCTGCCAACCGGGACGCCCCGCGTGACATCGTTGCGGTAGCCCACGCCGGCCTGCACCGAGACGCCGTAGACCTGGTGGCCGCCGACCGTGACCGGCAGCGCGTTAGCGATCGCCGCGGCATCCGGTCCGCCGTTCCCGCCGATCGGCCCCACGCCGAGGTCGTTGTGGTCAGGGCTCTGGTCGTAGATCCTCGTGATGGTGCACACCGTGCCCGCGCAGAAGGAGTTCTGGGCGGCGGCGTCGGCGTAGCCGCCCGTTTCCAGCACGCCGATGTCGGCGGTCTGGCCGTCCGACGCGCGCGTGACCTGGTAGAGCGGACCGCGGTAGGTCCGGTACAGCGCGCGCACCGTGCTGTAAGCGGCGACGCAGGGGGTACCTCCCGCGGCGTAGATGTCGCAGGGCCGCGCGGAGGAGGCGAGAGCGGCGGCCTGCGCCGACCCCGCCGTGCCGGGAGTGCAGGCCAACGCGGCGAGGACCACCGCGGCCACGGTGGACGCACTCCACAGTGCTTTTCTCAGACTCGGAAATCGCTTCTGGACCATGGGAGCCATCTCCCGAGCCGGCTGCTAGGCGACGACGCCGCGGATGCCACACCGGGCGCGAGCGGTCATAATTGTTAACGCTAACAATCCACGAGAACCACCAATATCCAACTAATCCGGGCGGGGTGTCAAGGCCCTCGCGACCGCCGCCGGATCACTCCTTGTGGTGTTCGTGCTGGCCGGCACCATGTTGTGGCTCATCGACGTCCGCCGGGATCACTGACCCGGCGTCTCCGGCGAGCAGCTGCTGGGGAATCTGACCGAAGGTGTAGCGGGCCGGGCCGGGCCCCGGGACGAGGGTGAACGACCAGATCACGTCATACCGGTCGCGCGGCCACTTCCGCGGGATGGCGGCGCCGCCGACGACCGGCAGCGAGGATGCGATCACCGGAATGTGGCTGTGCTCCCAGCAGATGAGCACCACCCCGGCGGAGCTGTGCACCAGGCTGTCGGCTAGCTGCTGCTCCTGACCCTGGGCGAACTGGGTCGCTACCGGCACCCCCAGCTGCTCGCTCAGACCCTGAATGGTCTGGTAAGACCGGTGCGCGGCCGTCTTGCCCGGATGCCCCCAGGAGGGGGCCACCAGCACCGTCGGAGTCCGCAGGCCAGCCCGCATCGGACCGAACTCCGGGTGGAACAGCGCGGCGAGGGCACCAGAGCGCTGCCATCCGCGCGGCAACAGCGAGTGCTCGTTCTGGCCGCCCTCAAAGTCCACGCCAGACGACGGCGGCTTGAGCGGCTTCTCCGCATGCCGGATGATGTAGATGACTTCGGGCGACAGGTCCACGTCGTAAACGTAAGGCATGACGTGGGGCTTGGTCGCCCTAGCCGCCACCGGCAGGCCCGTGACCCCCCGCCCGCTGGCTCGTCGGGCCGGGTTTCCTGGCCCTGGACAACAAATTTACTGCGCCGGACTTCTCGGCCTGCAACTGGGACGGCGGGGCGCGGAGCAGTACGATAAATGCATTGTGCTAGCAGACCCTAAGTCCGTTCGTCTTTGTCGTTGCGGGCATCCATATGCCGCGCACCAGCACTATCGGAGCGGATCAGAGTGCTCGCTCTGCTCAGGCTGCCCTCGTTACCGGCCAGCCCTTGGGGCTATCCAGCTGCTAGCCGACCGCTTCGCCTTCCGGCGAAGGCGCCGGAACATTTGACCAGAGCCTCGGGCCTGTTATGCTGCTGCTCGATGTTTCCGGCATCGGCAGTAGCGATGTCGCTAGAATTAGCGTTCCATCCTTTGTGTGAAGTATGTCCGCTTCTGGATTACTTGTTACCAGAGTCCTTAGCTTCGAGCATAGGCGGATCCATGGGGAGAGCAATCTTAGCGCATTCGGTGATGACATCCGGGTGCTTCGGGTCATTCTCACCGAACGCCGGACAAAGAGAAAGATTGCTTCTCAAAATGCCGCCGAACATTATATCTTTTCCACCTTCGGCTGTCGCTCAGCGGTTTTATGACAGCCGGATCGGTGTTCCGCACCAACTGCGCAGCCGCTCACCCGCCCGTGCGGCCGGGTGGCACACGTTACAAGCTGAAACCGAGAGGGACGCAATGCTACGGATCGGCCGGAGGGAACTCCAGGCGCCCGCCCAGGTAATAGATCTGGAACTTAGCCCGGCTAGCCAGCCTAAGGTAGGCGCCATTTCTGTCGCGGCTTACCGCAGCGCGTGGTGCCTATCGCGGGTGAATGGGGCTCCTCGTGCCATTTCGTTCTGGGATGTGGCTGCCGACACAAGTGTTTCCCTTGAGGATCTGCGCGACCGGCTACGTGCCGAGAGCGATGCGGATCCGCAGCCTGAATACAATCCCGTCCCGACACCCGCGGCTGGGTTCGACATCACGGTGGTCATCTGCACGCGGGACCGGCCGCAAGGGCTGCGCGTCACCTTGGAAAGCCTCCGGCGCCAGACAGACTCCGGCTTCCGGCTGCTCGTGGTGGACAACGGCTCGAGCTCGCCGGAGACGGCTGCGGTCACGACGGAGCTCGCCCTTCCGGACTGGGAGTACCTCTTAGAGCCGCGGCCAGGATTGTCGCGTGCCCGGAATCGGGGGCTGGAAGCGGTCCGCACTGACCTGACTGCCTGGATTGACGATGACGAGGTCGCCGATCCCGATTGGGTGCGCCGTCTCAAAGAAGGCTTCGCGCACGAGTCCAGGCCAGCCGCCGTATGCGGGGCTATGTTTCCGGCAGAGCTCGAATTCGAGGCGCAGGTACGGTTCGAACAGTACGGTGGCTTCAACAAAGGACGGGGTGTAGTGCCGGAAGTGCTGAAGGCCGGTACCCCGTCGGTGACAAGCCCGCTATATCCGCTTCCGGCGTGGGGGCCTGGTGGCAACATGGCCTTCCGTACCGGATTGCTTCGCGCGGTTGGCGGATTCGATCCTTGCCTCGGTGCCGGGACCCACACTCACGGTGGCGAGGAAACGCGGGTTCTGTCCTCGCTGCTGTCTGATGGTCATGTCATTATGCACTGGCCTGCCGCGATTACCTGGCACACGCACCGCAGGGAGATGGCAGCGCTGCGGAAACAGTTTTACGGCTATAGTGCGGGAACTACAGCCTTCTATATGAGCACGATCAGGTCCAAGCCGAGTACGATCATCGATATCCTCAGGCTGGCCCCGAATACAATCCGTGACCTGCGGGGCGGCAGTGAAACCCTGAGGTCCGGGCACCTGCCCAGTGATTTTCCAGGCGACTTGCTGAAGGCAGCGCGTCGCGGGCTTCTGGGTGGCGCTCCTATGTATGTCTACGAGGCACTCAGGAACCGGCGCCAAGGCGGATCCATCGCACAGCGGAAGGTTTTGACTATTGCTTCCCGTCCGTGAACTGCACCATACCGACGTGGTAACGTCCGCCATCGGATTCGGCTGCGCAGGCTTGTTTCGCATTACTCACCGCAAGGCTCGCATGGTGATGCTGGACGCGGCCTACGATGCCGGGATCCGGCACTTCGACACCGCTCCGATGTACGGCCTCGGCCTCGCTGAGGCGGAACTGGGCGCCTTTCTGAAACGCCGGCGGAAAGACGTGACCGTCACAACCAAGTTCGGGATCGACCCCACATTACTGACCAGGACGCTGGCACCGGTACAGAAACCGGCGCGCGCGTTCCTCGCTAGGCGGCCCGACGTTACTGAAGGGCTGAAGACAGCAGGGAAAGACCCCCATTCCGGAACGGTCGGGCGGCTGCTTTACGCTGCGCCCGGCTACCACCCGCATGCCGCCCAGAAGAGCCTGGAGCGCAGCCTTCGCAGGCTAGGCACCGACTATGTCGATGTTTTCCTCCTGCACGATCCAGATGGCGACCTCGTGACGAACCCGTCCGGACTAGCTGACTACCTAGACGAGCAATGCAAGACGGGCCGGATCCGCTGCTGGGGTGTGACCGGGCAGCCCTCCCGGCTAATAGGTCTCATGGAACGGCTCCGGCGGCCCGCGGTAGTCCAGTACCGCGATGATGTCTTCGACGAAGCCGCCCGGGAACTGCCAACAGGCGCCCGCATCACCTATGGTGCCCTGGCCCGCGCCATTCCGGCCTTCCGCCAGTTCCTCGCTCGTTCTCCCGCCGACTCTGCGCGATGGTGCGAGCGACTCGGGATGGATCTCCGGGCGGAGTCGGTCTTGCCGCGGTTGCTGCTCACGGCGGCACTGCAGCGAAATACCGCTGGACCGTTGTTGTTCACGACTACTCGGCCCGAGCGGGCAGTGCTGGCTGCCTCTGCCGCAGCGGACTCCGCAACGTCAACGACCGAAACCGCGGCATTCAGCGAGTTGGTTGCTGCGGTCCGGGCAGCGCAGTCACAGTGGCTGGGAGAGACATGATGGAAGACCTGAGCTCGGTCAGCGAAGATATCAACGTCGAGGCGGAACTTGCCGTCATAGGCGCCGGGCCGGCCGGGATCGTCACCGCGCTCGAGGCCGCGAAGCACGGCATCTCCGTGATCCTGCTGGAAAGCGGAGGCCACGCCTTCGATCCGGCCGTGCAGGATCTGTCGGAAGCGGCTGAGTGGGATCACAGACGGCACGCCCCGCTTTCGCTATCCACCCGGCGGCAGGTGGGCGGGACGTCCAACACGTGGGGCGGGCGCTGCGTACCGTTCGACCCGGTCGACTTCGCGTTTCGTCCTTACCTGGACATGCCGCGCTGGCCGGTCGGATATGCCGACGTCCAGCACTACTTCCAGCGCGCCTGCGACTGGATGATGTGCGGCCGCGCCGCGTTCAACCTCGCCGAAATGCCCCACCTGCCGGGCGTGATCGTGCCAGGGTTCACCGACGACGGCGTTCTCGGATCGGCCTTGGAGCGGTGGTCGCTGCCGACCAACTACGGACAGGTGTACCGGAAGCGCCTGGAGCAGTCGGCTCAGGTACGTTTGCTTACCGGCGTCACGTGCACGCAGATCGTGTGCCCCGCGGAATCCGGCATTGCCCGGCACCTGGAATGCCGGACAAACGCAGGAGCCCGGGTCCGCGTCACGGCGAAAGCGTTCGTCGTTGCCTGCGGTGGTCTGGAGAGCACCCGCCTGCTGATGTCCTCCACCGGACCTGAGCGGGAGCAACTGGGCAATAGAGGCGGCCATCTCGGCCGCTGGTATATGGCCCACGTCGAGGGTTCGATCGCCAACATCCGGTTCACCACCCCGCCGCGCGAGACGATCTACGGATATGAGCGCGACACCGACGGTGTGTACATCAGGCGACGCTTCAGCTTCGCGGAGGAATACCAACGCGAGCATCGCCTGCCCAACGTCGTCAGTTGGCTAGGTAACTGGGAGCTACCGGACGCGCAACATGGCTATGGTCAGCTCTCATTCATATACCTCGCGCTGACTTCACCGCTCGGCTCGAAGCTGGCGCCGGAAGTGCAGCGACTCTCGATGACCGGGGCTGAGATCCCTGGCACCCCGTACGGCGGGGCGACTATCACGTCGAACGCTTCGCACGTGCGGAATATCCTTCGACACCCATTCGCCACCGGCCGGTTCGCGGCCGACTTCGGGACGCGCCGCTTCTTGACCCGAGGGCGCCGCGCTCCCGGGTTCTTTATGTACAACAAGGACAACCTGTATCCCTTCCAGTACCACGGCGAGCAGATGCCCAATCCCGCCAGCACGGTCAGTCTGACCCGGGAAACGGACCGCCTCGGACGCAGCCGGCTCGCCATCGACTTGAAGTTCGCTCCTCGAGATGTCGACGGCATCGTCCGCGCGCACGAGCACTGGGATCAGTACTTCCGCAAGCTCGGCATAGGCCAGCTTGAGTATCAGCACGAGGATCTGGAGCAAGCCATCGACCGGCGGTTGGGCGGCGGATTCCACCAGGCGGGGACGACTCGGATGTCCACGTCACCTGCTGACGGGGTGGTGGACCAGAACCTGGCCGTCCACGGAGTGCCGAATGTGTACGTGGCGAGCAGCTCGACCTTCGTCACCTCCGGGGAAGCGAACTCGACCTTCATGATCGTGGTCTTCGCCGTACGCCTCGCTGACCGGCTTGCCCAGCAGTTGCGGTCCTAGGGCTGTTCGTCAGCCCATTCCACTCATCGCCGAGCTCAGGTTCGGATTGCGACCGTCGCGACAAGGTAACGGTGGTCGCTGCCGAACCCCGGCCTGGCGGTGATATCGGTAACGGCCAGACCCGGTCCGGTCAGCACGTGATCAATGCGGACGAAGGGTGGCACCACGGCACCATTGGGCCACGTCATGTCGGCCGCCTCCCCTCGTGCTGCGGCTCCGTCGGTCAGCCCGTCGTGCAGCAGGGCGGCGAACCCGCTGTTGTCCCAGGTGGCGTTGAAATCCCCGACCATCAGCATGCGACTGTCGCCGCTGGCGCGCACGGACCGGCCGACAGCAGCCAGCGCCGCTGACCACTCCCGCCAGGACACGGGAAACGGGGCCAGGGTATGCACCAGGCGCAGCGCAACCGGCCCGCCGGGCGACCACAGGGTGGCCTGGACCATGTACGGCGTCCACGAACCATCCGAGAACACGGTCTGTACCCGGCAGCCGGTCAGGCGCAGCCTGGATGCGATCAGGAAGCCGGTCGCGCCGTCGGCCGGCGCCGCGCACCGGTAGGGGAAGCTCGTCAGCACGCCCGAGGCCACCATGGCCTGCAGCGCCGGTGGCGTGAATTCTTCGAGGGTTACGAGGTCGGGGCGGTCCTGCTCGATGGCTCGCAGGTAACCGGCCTCGAAACGCAGGCTCTGGTCAACGTTCGCGTCGAATACCCGTATCGCCGGGGCATGCCGAGCCCAGGCAGGCACGGGAGCCGCAGCGAGTGGCTCCGGCGCGACAAACGCCAGTTGGGCGGCGACGATGAGGGCAGCGGCCGCGGCCAGCCACCAGCGCCGCGCTATGAGCGCCCCGGCGGTCACCACCCAGGCCGGCAGGTAGACGACCAGAGTGAGAGCGTCGAGCACGATCAGCGGCTCGGCCGAGTCCCAGGCCACGAGTCGCAGTAGCGCGACTAGCCCGAGCACGGCGACGACCAGCCAACCCACGGTGAGAAGGCCCACCCGCACGAAAGCCGGTCCGCGCTGGCGACGGCGCGACGGGCAGGTCTCTCCCGCCTCGGCGAGGCCCGACACTTTAGGCATGCGCGTCAACGTACCGCGCGAAACGCGTCCCCCTCGACGCGGCATAGAGCGCTGAGGTATCTGCCCCGTGCTGAGACAATTTCGCCTGTTTGCCTTCTGTGCACTTAAAAGATAACCCATGACAAAAATCCCAAAATTCGCATTCACTAATGGAATCCTATATGGGTCTCGAAACCCTATCCGCCTACCACAAAACGGTACAGCCGGACATGAGGAAAGAATGGCACTAGTGAGGCTGAATTGACAATAGAGGCAATCCCTGCTTAAGTGGAAATAGATCGCGAGATAGCCATTCCAGACAGCAATCCGCTGGGCGCGGCCGTCGCGACTAGTGGGGTCCTCGCCTTCGGCGCGACCTCAAAGGAGATCGATTCACGTGAGCGACCAGACCGCGCAACCCGACAGCACCACGCCCTCGCGGGAACGTCCAGGGCGGACGTTCCCTCCAGCTAGGAGTGCCGGGGGCGCCAGCCGACGCGGCCTGCTGCGCGCAGCTGGCGCCAGTGTGGCCGTCGTCGGGGGCGGCGGGTTGCTCGAGGGATTTACCTTCAGCGGCAAAGGCACCAGCGACCGTTCCACCTCAGCCGCCACGTCCGAGATGGCGATCAGCCCGTCCGCGGATACGACAGGAGCCGCCGACACCGCCGCGATCAACGCGGTCGCCGGAGCCGGAGGGACCGCGCTGCTGACAAACGGGACTTACTACGTCACGCACCTGCTGCCCGGCTCCTACGGGGCGATCGTCGGCACCGGCCCCAATACCATCCTGCAAGCCGTCTCCGGCACCAGCGGGTACGCGATCGCGCTGAAGACCCCCGCATCGACCATCCAGGTCTACCTGGCGAACTTCACCCTGAACGCGAACGTGTCCGGCCTCGGCGGCATTCTTATCGGCAACACGGGGTTCGGGACCAGCAGCGACCCGCAGCACACCCTGGAAAACATCTACATCCTGGACGCAGGCGCCGACGCATTCCATTTCGGGGCAAACGCCAGGTCGATGCGGGTCACGAACTGCCGCCAGTACAACGCGGCCGGCGCCGGGTTCTGGATCGAGGTCGCCGCCACCGACAACGCCTTCACCGGCTGCATCTCGGGACCGTCTGCCGGGCACGGCTTCAACGTGGTCGGGTGGAACAACTTCTTTTCCTCCTGCAAGGGGTTCTACTCCGGGTTCAACGGATCGGCGTTCGACACGGCGCATAACGCGTGGGAGGTTACCGGGTGGTACAACACCTTCGCGTCGTGCTCGGCGCAGAACGGGGCGCTGCACGGCTTCGACCTGAACGACTGCACGAACGTCACGCTGGTGGGATGCTGCGCGGACGCGAATAACTCCGGCGGCGGCGCCGGTGTCGGGATCAACACCATCGGTGCCACCTACTGCGCGGTGATTGGCTGCACCGGGGACAACCGAACGGGCGGCCAACAGCTCTATGGCCTGCAGGTAACCGGGACGCAGACCGGTACCACGTTTTTCGCCAACACGGTTACTGGCAGTACTGGGGCGTTCCATTATGTCTCGGGTGGCGGTTACCTCCTGACCGGCGCGTTCAACGCGGATTTCAGCGGGATTCCCGGCGGTGCGCAATTCGGCAACATAGATGTCAAGGTCGCCGGAGCGGGACTCCAGGTTAAAGAGGGGACGAACTGCAAGCAGGGCACTGCGGTCCTGGTGCGGGGCACGGTGACTATGGCGGATACGGCAGCGACGGCTAGCTCGCGTATCTTCCTGACCAGCCAGGCGGATGGCGGAACTCCCGGGTTTCTGCGGGTATCAGCGCGGACGGCGGGAACGTCGTTCACGATCACCTCTTCCAGCGGCACGGATACCTCTATCGTCGCCTATGAGATTTTCGAGCCCGGATAAGCCGGATGATGGCAGGAGTACTTGGACACGCGGGAGCAGTCCAAGGTTGCGGGTTCAAGCCCATCCGCCCTGTGCGAGCCGGGCCGTTCGCTGAGCCGGACCAGGGACAAGCCACTGCCTGACGCGAGGGTAGGAAGAAGGTCGGGTCGGCGGTCCACCTCGGCCATTATCCGGAGCAGCGCACCGGCAAGCCGTCGGCATAACTGGGTCCACGAATACAACTAGCGTTCTAGCCTGGCTCACTCAGCGCCCGCAGTTTCCGCGGCCCCAGCCGCGTCGAGCGCTGCCATTCGTCGGGAATGTCCGACTTGCCGAGGACCTGAGCCGGTGACCTTGTTGCGAATGAGCCAGGCGGACGGATTGGGCAAGGCGGACTTATGTCTCGTAAGACCCAGACTTAGAATCCGGATCTTTACCATCAGACCACACTAACCTCGATAATCCAGGTGCTGCGGCATAGCCTCGTTCAGTACGTAGGTAAACTCGCCGTGATAACTGCCGGGCTTGGTAAATGTGGGCTGACCTGCAAGAACTTCTAGCTGCTACGGTGCCAGTTCTACTCCAGTCATGGTTTTCTCAGGTTCCGGTAAACCACGGACATGGAAGAGGCGTCAATTTTTCGCGACTAACCACACCTGACATGCGGCTCTGGCATACTGACATCCGGCTCCGACATACGGCTCAACGCGGTTCGGCGCCCTCACGCTAGGCACTTCCGCCACATGAGCTGACGTTCATCTTTCATTGGGGGGGAACCAATGGAATCACTACCCACGCGGCCAACCAGGTCGGGTTGGGCGCTGTCTCGGATACGGCTCTTCTCGCGGATGCAGCTCGGCGCGCCTCGTCGCCACATAGCTCTCCGGCGTTTAAAGTACGTGCTGACCCAGCGCGAGGCAACTTAAAGAAGTGTCTGCACCTTGCCCATGGGTTTCTCAGCCAGGATATCCCATTAGTTCGCGTCTGGTCCACTTTAAAGTGGCTGCTAGATCAAGGCTGCCTGTGGATTACAGACATGGCCTGGGCTTACAAACATAATCGGTATACTCGCTAAGTTTCTGTCCAGTTTTCACGTCGGACGCGATAGTGCTTTACGGCAACCCATCCGATGGGTCTGTACAGTGACGAGGCAACGTGCGACGTGCGCGCCTATTAGATCCGGGATCGCAGGGGAACTAATAATGCTTCAAACCGCTTCCGCTTTGGTTAAGCCGAAAGTATCGGTGGTCATTCCCACCCTCAACGAGGCACGCAATCTGCCTCATGTATTTTCCAGGCTGCCGTCGGGGCTCCACGAAGTCATAGTGGTAGACGGCCATTCCGTTGATGACACGCTCGCGACCGCCCAGCGGTTGTGGCCTGCTGTCCGAATTGTCATGCAGAATCGCCGCGGTAAGGGCAACGCCCTGGCCTGCGGTTTTGCCGTAGCGACTGGGGACATAATCGCGATGGTCGACGCCGACGGTTCAGCCGATCCGGCCGAGATCCCGCAGTTCGTCGATGCGCTCCTTGATGGAGCTGACTTCGCGAAGGGAACTCGGTTCGTTCAAGGGGGTGGCAGCACCGACATCACACATCTACGCCGCCTTGGAAACCGTTTTTTTAGCACCGCATTCAACATGTGCTACGGAGCGCACTATACGGACCTATGCTACGGATTTAACGTCTTCTGGCGCAGGCACGTTCCGGTCCTTGACCTCGACGTTACATCGCCGCCACCAGAAGGATCGGACGGCCGGTTGTGGGGTGACGGCTTCGAGATCGAAACGCTAATACACATCCGCATGGCCAAGGCGGGACTAGTTGTAACTGAGGTCCCTAGCTTCGAGCACCCGCGGATCCACGGCGTCAGCAACCTGAGCGCCTTCGGCGATGGTATCCGGGTCCTCCGCATCCTCCTCACCGAGCGTCGCCGGTCAAGGAGGACGAGGCCTGCGTTCGGGGATGTCACCGAAGCGGTTCCGCCCCGGTATGGCACCGCTACAAACACATTTCATGAGAACCCCGTCACATCGGCCGTTTCAGGCGAGCTGGACTAGTGCGTCCGTAAACCCGGATGGAGATAGAGATATGGACACACATTCGACCGATGCGGTGAGCTTGCCAGCAGTCTCGGTAATCATCCCAGCGTTTTCGAGCGATCGCTGGGATGGTCTGCGTCAGACTGTGGCGTCAGTACGCGCGCAGACCGTCCAGGCCGTTGAGACGGTCGTAGTGATCGATCACAATCCCGAACTAATGGCCAAGGCCGTCAGAGAGATGCCTGGGATCACGGTGGTAGCTAACGCGGGCATCCGCGGGGCCTCGGGTGCGCGCAATACCGGCGCGGCGGTTTCGCGGGGTGAGGTACTAGCTTTCCTGGATGACGACGTTATCGCCTGTCCCAGCTGGCTAGAATCTGTAGTGAGTCACTTTAAGAACCCCGCGGTGGTAGGCGTGGGCGGCCGACTGGAGCCTTTGTGGCAGACACATCGCCCGCGGTGGTTCCCGCCCGAGTTCGACTGGGCTGTCGGCTGCTCCTACCTGGGAATGCCTGAGAGCGCTACCCCTGTGCGGAATGTCTGGAGCGGCAATATGGTCATACGCCGCACCGTTTTCAATGCGGTCGACGGCTTCCGCAAAGGCTTCGGAAAGGTCGATTCCCGGTCCCGGCCGGAAGATACCGACCTGTGCTTGCGAGCCGCAGGATACGACGACGGGGGGATTTGGATCTACGAGCCTGGCGCGATTGTCAGCCACCGGATTCCGGTGGGCCGCAGCACTTTCCACTATTTTCTCAGAAGGTGTTATTACGAGGGCCAGGGCAAAGCGGCATTGGTCTCCTTCAACGGTGGAACGGAGAGCATAGCTGAAGAACGCCGGTACACCAGGCGCATACTGCCTTATGCCATCAAGCGCGGCATTCGAGAAACGGCTCGTGGAGAAGCTTCAGGCATGGCCCGCAACTTTGCTATTGTAGCGGGTCTGTCGTTCGCGGCGGCCGGGTTCTTTGTTGATTATCTAGTCGAAAATATAATGGCGCGCAATAAACCTGCCATGGCGCGCAGTACAGATACAGAGCAAGAGGTTCCCCGCTCAACGCCTTGGCATTCTGATAGTAATGTCCGGGCCGAGTACCAGAACACTGTTCGCCGTAAAGGCGGGGAGCCAAGATGACGGCTCTCGTCAACCCGGGGAAGCATCCGATCGGTACACCGGTCCGTGGCCCGGCACAGTTCATGGCGGCCTGGCGGCACGGCGCCGATGAGGCGCCGGGTGATCGGCTGGTTACGGCCTCGCTAGGTGTCGTCGGTGCCCTGACCGGCGTGGCCGTTGCGCTGTTCGCGAGGGGTACAGCGGCGGCGGTATCGGTCGGCTTGGTGACCTTGTGCGTCACTCCCGGGTGCGCCTTGGCGTGCTGGCTGACGACCAGGGACCGGTTGGCCCGCACGACTACGGTGCTGGCCGCCAGCCTGACTTGGGCGATTCTTGTCACGTCGGTGCTCGCCTGGCTGCAGGTTACAACGCTCGGACTTCTACTAGCGGCGACCGTAGGAGTAGGCGGAGTTGGGTCTGCTACCTTCCTCTTCGCTCAACTGACCCTACATCGGAGGCGCCTTCCGGATGCAGGGTCAATAGACGAGGGAGAGAATAATTCAGGTAACAAAGCTATCGGGAGTGGCCTTAATCCTGGCGTCACCACTGCTTCGGCACGGTCATGGGCTCCGGCGCTTCTCCTAACGCTAACGCTTATGGCAGCAGCTGGCCTGTTTATCTTCTCGTTGCTCCGAGCCCGCGGGCATGTTGTGGGCAGCTACGGTCTATTGCCGCTGCTGAGCGTTCCATTCCTCGCGGCCGCCGTACTCACGGTCGGAGTTCTCGTGGTCGCGCTCCGCTTCGTTCGCACCAAGTGGCCCGCGGCTGCCGTGGCTTTGGGTATGCTGCTGGCCGAGTTTAACGGGACGCCGATGTGGCTTGATTCAACACCACTCTCGAGCTGGACGTATAAGCACTTTGGTGTTGTCGATTACCTGGTCCACGGAGGGGCCCTTAAGGATCCATTTGACATCTATCAGCAATGGCCTGGTTTTTTCGCATCGGCAGCAGCGCTGGTCCGCCTTAGCGGGCGGGGTCCTCTCGCGTATTCAAACTGGGCGCAGCTATTCTTCGAGTCACTGAACGCGTTGGTGATATTTGCAATCGCTCGCCGCTTCTCTCAAGGGCACCCGGTGGTTCCGTACGTTACGGTCCTGCTCTTTGAAACGGTTAACTGGGAAGGTCAGTTTTACTATTCGCCGCAGACGATGGCGTTCCTGCTGGCGCTGTTCTTTCAGTTTTTCCTCCTGTCGTTCCTCAAGCTAGCACGACCGCGGTCGTCTTTCCTCCGCCGAAGGTGGGCCGATACCTTTCCATTGGAGATTCAGGGAGCGCAGCGGATTGGTACCATCGGCGTGACGGCACGAATCGTCGGCATCGTCGCTGTGTTCGGGGCGATAACAATCACGCACCAACTGTCACCGTATATCGTATTGGTCGGTGTCGTTGGCCTGTGGGCAGTAGGTGTAATGCGCCAACCGCTGGTGATTCTGGCCCTTGGTGTCGTGCTCATAATCTATCCCTTGCTACACCTGGCAGCTATTGATCATAACCAGTTTCTTACTGGCTTTAGTGTGTCTAATGCTGCCGGCAAACCAGGCTTTGCGGCGACGAGTCCAGAGCAGGAGATGGCGGGCATTTTCGCCAGGACGATTTGTCTGGGATTCTGGGGCGCAGCCGCTATCTGTGTTCTATCGTATCGCCGGCGTCTCGGGGTCGTCGCTATTCCCGCGATGCTGGCTGCTGCGCCGTTTTTGTTCGTCCTGGTGACGAATTACGATGGCGAAGCGATCTATCGCGTCTTCTTGTTCTCCTCGCCTTGGTGTGCACTGATCATCGCGATACGATTGGGGAATCTGGTCCGCGCGCCGATGCTGTGGTTGACGGCTGTCGGATTCTGGGCTGTGTTCGCTGCCTTGGGGAGCGCTCAGGCTCAGGACTTCGGCATGTATCCCATGCTGTATGTACCGCCGGGAGAGATAGCGGCAAGCGCCTACTTCTTGGACCATGCTCCACTGAATTCCACGCTGGTGCTAGTAGGCGCAAACTTCCCTTCGCGCTTGACCGGCAATTATGTGCTGCACAACGTAACGCAATCGCAGAACGATCTCTCATTGGACGGGGTTCCGGAGTTCGACGGAGACGGACTCGACCGCGCGAGCGCAGAAGATTTGGCACAGACGGTCTCGTCCCTCGCGAAGGGTACGGGTTACCTCGTCATCGCGCCGTCAATGTACGCCTATTCCGATTACTACGGCGTCTTCACGCCGGGCACCTTGGCGGCGCTCGTGCCACGCCTAAAAGAATCGCCCTATTGGCAAGTGTGGTATAAAAATGACGGAACCGTTATTTTCCGCGCGTGGCCGCAAGGGCGTCCCGCGGAGAGGACAGGTCCGGTCCATCGTCGCGAGGTCCGGTGAGTCGCCCGCTGCCGGTGGTTTCGCCAGAACCGACGACGCTGCCCCGGGTTCTGACGCTGCTGAAGGATCCTGCCCTTCGGGGAGCCCTTGCGTTGATGGTTTCTGCCGTGGCGGCCGGTGGCCTGGGCCTCGTGTTCTGGTCCGTGACCGCGCACCACCAGGATGCTTCGGCTGTCGGTTCCGTGTCCGCCGAGGTGTCCTCGATCACGTTCCTGGCTGGCGTGGGTAGCCTCAACCTGATTAATGTTTTCGCGCGGTTCCTGCCCGAAGCGGGTTGGCAGGCCCGGCGACTGATTCTTGTGAGCTACGGGGGATCCGCCGTGGCCGGCCTGGTCGCGGCCACCATCTTCCTGCTGACGCCGATGGCGACTGGGCTCGTCCTAGGCGGCGGGCTCGGCCGGCTCGCTTTCGCGGCATGTGTAGTGCTCAACAGTATTTTCATGATCCAGGACGGGGGACTGGTCGGATTCGGTCGGTCCACCTGGGTTCCAGTCGAAAATATCCTCGTCGCCATGGCGCGCCTGGCATTGTTGCCTGCAACCGTCGCATTTTTTTCGCCGTCGATCGGAGCCCTATGGTCGTGGGCTGTGCCTATGGCGATGGCGGTTATAGTCGTGAATGTACTGAACATTGGCGTACTGGCTGGCCGACAGGCAAACCAGCAGCCGAGTCTGCCGACGTTTGGCGAGCTCGGGCATTTCGTCGCGATCGAATCTGTCACCACTGCGATATCCTCTGCCGTGAGCGCATTCCTGCCCGCCCTCGTGACGTTGCGACTCGGGCCCAAGCAGGGTGGTTACTTTTACGTTCCTTGGATCATTGCGACAATGGTGTCCCTACTGCTTTCCAGCCTCTTGATCTCCATGGTGCGGGAGGCCGTGGCGAGACCTGAGCAGGTGGATTCCACGATCCGCCGGTCCATGCGGTTTGGCCTGCTGGTAATTGTCGTCGGTATGACGATCTGCTTGCTTTTGCCGAAATTGGCGCTCCTGTCGTTGGGTCCCGACTTTGCCGCTCACGGCGCCCCGTTGCTACGTTGGGTCGGTCTCGCGCTGCCCGCGACGGCTGTGAATCTCCTATTCTGGGCCACGTGTCTGGTTCGTCGGCGTCCGTGGCCGGTTTTCGCGGTTAACTTCGCTACAAGCGGGGCGATTGTGGGCGGAGTCCTGCTTCTAGGGCATGGTGCCAGCATCAGTCGAGTCGGCATGACGTACTGCGCTGTGCAGTGGTTGATTGCTGCAGTGGTCTCATTCCCCACCATTACGGCGCTGCGCGTCGTCCGCCAACGGAAGGAATCACCATGAAGCCCTGGACCCCGGTGCCACGTGGGCGTAAGACGCACCCCGATGGCCTGACGCTGTATCCGGTGGAGAGGCTCGGTAACCAGTTGTTCACCTACGCAGCGGTCTTTGCGCAGGCACGCAGGCTATCGGTACCCTGCTACGTCAACAAGGCGTTCTACGAGCACGTCCGCCCGGAACGTTCTTTCGATCACGAATACGAGCTCGACGTCTTTGACAACGGTCTGGTCGCTTCGCCTGAGAACGCCTACCACCTTCCAGTCTTCCTAGGGTTCCCGGCGGTCCCGGCGGCGCGGTGGTGGCACAACCGGATCTCGCCGATTCTCCCGGAGGGAAGCGGCCCTGTTTTTATGGAACGATCCTTTAGCTATGACGCAAGGCTACGCGCTGTCCGGCCAGGGACTACAGTCCTTGGATTTTTCCAGTCGTGGCGATACTTTGATGACTGCGGTGCCGAGATCCGCGAGCGGATGAGCCGTCTGACAAAGCCGTCGGACTGGTACCTTGAGATGTGCGAGAAGATTCAACCGGGCGCGGGGAACATCGGGCTGAATGTTCGACGTGGCGATTATCTGCTACCGCAGCATCAGAAAGTCCACGGACTCGCCACGCGGACCTATTATCAAAGGTCGCTTGGATATCTGCGCAGGTTGGGGCTCGACGGGCCTGTATACGTGGCGACCGACTCGCCCGATATCGTCCGTGCGGAGTTCGAGGGAATGGACGATTTCGTGCTAATTGATCCCCCGCCGGGCTGTCATCCGCTGGAGGTTATCCTAATCCTTTCCCGGGTCGACGGGTTGGTGATCGCCAATAGCTCGTTCAGCTGGTGGGCAGGCTTTATCGGGGAGAGACCAGACCAAGTTGTGATTGCTCCCCGGCCATGGTTCACGCACCCGAGCTTTGATACTCGCGACTTGCTGCCCCCAGGCTGGCTGAGTGTCGACCGGGAGAACTAGAAGCGTTCATCTGGTGCGGCTCCAAATATCGAGGTTATCGGATGGCACGGAAACCGGAGGTGGATAGTGACGTCGGATTTTCGGTTGCGGGTGCCGATCCTGATGTATCACGAGATTGCCCAGCCGGCGGATACTACTAGCCGCCTAGCTGTTTCCCCAGCTGTCTTCGCCGAGCAACTCGCTTACCTCCATGAAGAGCAGTTCGAAACAATTACTGTGGCCGAACTCTCGGCTGCCTTAATGGAAGGCACCGAGAAATTCCCGGAACGGCCGGTTGTACTGACCTTCGACGATGGTTACGAAGATTTTCACAGCCAAGCCATGCCCTTGCTGGAGCGCTACGGATTTACAGCCACGGTGTTCGTTACTACGGGCTGGATCCAGGGTGCCGGTCCGCCATTGGCTGGGCGAAGGCCAGGTCGCATGTTGAGCTGGAGCCAGATCGCCGAGGCGGCACACGAGGGCATCGAGATCGGGGCACACAGCCACCAGCACCAACAGCTAGATCAGTTGCCCGAGAGGTTGCTTCGCGAGGAACTGTATACGAGCAAGGCGCAGCTCGAAGACAAGCTCGGTTCTGCGGTGACTGGACTGGCCTACCCGTTTGGCTACTCCAATGCGAGGGTCAGGCAGCTAGCACGCGATGCTGGTCACGCCTATGGCTGCGCGGTCAGCAACATGGTCTTGAACTCGACATCAGACTTGTTTGCGCTGCCGCGGCTCACTATCCGGCGTTCAGTGACACCACCAGCCTTCCAGCAGGTCGTTCGTGGCCGCGTCCCCATGATGTTGTGGAGGGACCGAGCACTGACTAGAGGATGGGCCATGGTCCGTCGCACCAGGCAGCGTTGGATGCGGTAACGCCGCTGCCACCACCAGCGACAGCAACCACAAGATCACTAAGTACGGCCAGAGTGCCACCGCCAGGACAGACTGTCCCGGCGGAAACCCAGATGGCACCGGCACGCCAGCTGGATAGGCTCGGGCCGTGCCAAAGTTGCAGCGGCTGCGTCCCGGCCATGCCCCGGCGGTCCTGGCCTTCGAGCTGGCCAACCGCTCCTACTTCGCCGCCTTCATCTCCGACCGCGGCGATGAGTTCTTCGACCAGTTCACCGAGCAGCACAGCGCCCTGCTGGCTGAGCAGGAGGCCGGCGCCGGCGCCTACTACGTGCTCGTTGCCGAGGACGGCTCAGTCCTGGGCCGGTTCAACCTGTACGACGTCGAGGACGGCACCGCCGTGCTCGGCTACCGGGTCGCCAAGCACGCCGCCGGCTGCGGCCTGGCCACCGCGACCGTAGAGGAGTTGTGCTGGCTGGCGGGGACCCGGTATGGGCTGCACACGCTCAGGGCTGCCACCTCCCGGGAGAACACCGCGTCCCAGAAGGTGCTGACCAAGGCCGGATTCGTCCCGGTCGGCCCGGCCGATCCGACCCGCATCGGCGGTAAGCAAGGCACCTGGTACGAGCGCGACCTAGCCGCCGGCGACGCGACGCGGCAGCGTCCTGCGGAAGGGGATCAGGCGGGCGCCTGAGGACCACCACTTCCGCATGCCGCTCCTCGCCGCAGCCTGTTACCACCGGGCGCGGTGCACCAGCTCGTCCAGGCTCTTACGGGCAGTCGGCCGCCCTGGCGGTACCGGTTCGGCTCCCGGATTCGGGTGGCCGATAGCGATAGCGCCAATCGGCGTCCACTGGTCCGGCACCCCGAACCGCGTCCGGAAGCCCGGCATCATCTCCGGCGGGATGCCGAAGAACACGGCACCTAGGCCTTCGTCAACGACCGCGAGCAGGATGAGCAGCGCGGTGAAACCGGTATCGATATACCAGTAGGGGACCGGCCAGTGTGATTCGTCTCGGTCCTTCCAGCCCTTGTCCGGCCGGGCATACCGGTCCAGATAGATGTCCTTGGAGGCCAGCGTCACGATCACCAGCGGTGCGGGGCTCAACGCCGCGATCTCCGCCTGTTCCTCAGCCTCCCGGGTGTCGGCGTGACTCGCATCCCCGTAAAAGAGCTCCCACAGCGGGGCGGTTTGCGCCGCGCCCTCCAAGAGGAGGAACGAGTACCCCTGGCTGAAGCCCGCCGAGGGTGCCCGGTTGGCCGCTCGTAGCAGCCGGTCGGCGGTGCCCGGCGCCAACGGCTCGCCGGTGAACGCACGGACCATCTTGCGGCGCTTGATCACTTCACTGAATTCCACGCCGCAAGCGTAGGGCCTAAACAGTCAGTGGTCGCGAGCCAGCTAAGGTTCGGTCATGACCACTGCGATCATCGGCACTGGGGGGATCGGATCGGTCATCGCCCGCCAGCTCTCCGCAGGCGGCGAGGGCCTGCGGCTCTCGAGCGCCGACACTGAGTCGGCACGAACGCTGGCGGCAAAGATCGGTCGCGGTGCGGTCGTCGCCGCCGGCAACGGCGATGCGTTGCAAGGCGCCGGTGCCGTCGTCCTGGCGCTGCGGTTTACCGTGCTAAAGGGCGTCATAGACGAGATCGCCGACCTGCTCACCGGGCAGGTCGTGGTCGTTCCGAGCAACCCGTTCAGCCTCGACGCGCACGGTAACGTCTACCGTGTCCTGCCGGAAGGGCAATCCTCTGGCGAGGTCGTAGCCGGGTGGTTGCCGGCCGGGGCGCACTTGGCCATGGCGTTCGGATCAATGTCGGCCGATATCTTCGAGTCCGCTAGCAACCGGTCGCCGGAACCGGCAGCCCTGTTTTACGTGACGGACGACGACCGTGCTGGCGAGGAAGTCGAGCGGTTGATCCGAACGGCCGGCTTCGAGCCGGTGAAGGCCGGCGGGCTCGGACAGTCGGGTCGACTCGAGGTGGGCGGCGACCTTCACGATCGCGTGGTCAGCCCCGCCGAGGCGCGGTCATTGATCGGTGCGGCCTGATCGCTTCGCCGCGGCCGTGGCGACGTAATGGAAGCGCGCTGGATCAGTCCGCGTGGGCGACCAGCGCTGGCTGGGCGTCCGGAGCGGCCTCGGCGGGCGGGGTGCGCTGGGCCCCCGGTAGCCAGAGGGCGAGCAGCACGACGACGGCGGAGAACCCGGCCGACCACCAGAACGCCACGTGGAACCCGTCAGCGAGCGATCCGTGATGCGCGGCGATGGCGCCCTCGAGGATCACCGCGAGGACGGCGGTGCCGAACGACCCGCCGATCTGCTGGGCCGTGCGGGTCAGCACGCTGGAGTGGGGGATCTGCTCTTTGTCCAAACCGACGTAGCCGGCGACCAGTAGGGGCATGGTGACGGCGCCGAGGCCGCACCCCCGGATGATCATCCAGAGGGCGAGCAGCCACGAGCTGGTGTGCGGTCCGGCGAAGGCGAACGGCACGGTCGCGGCGGCGACGACGACGCAGCCGGCCAGGACGATGCGGCGCGGGCCGAACTTGTCGATGTTGCTCCCGGCGACGGTGCGGGACAAGACGGCGCCGACGCCCTGCGGGACGAGCACGATCCCAGCCGTCAGCGCGGTGGCGCCGCGCACCTCCTGGTAGAACAGCGGCAACAGGAGCATCGCACCGTAGAGGGAGAAGCCGGAGAAGAACAGCAACGCGCTGGAGGAGGCGACGGACCGCTTGGCCAGCAGCCTGATCTCGACCAGGGGGCGGGCCTTCCTGAGCGCGTACCAGGTGAACGCGGCGAGCAGGGCGGCCCCGATCACCAGGGGGATGATGACGTCGGGGCGGCCGAACCCGGCGGAGGTGCCCGCGTTGGCCAGGCCGTACAGGAGCACCGAGGTACCCGGTGCGATGAGGAGCAGGCCGGGCACGTCGAGCTTTGCCTTGGGGCCGCCCGCCATGCCCTGCGCGTGGAACGGGGCGTCATCGGCGAGGTACCGCCAGGCCAGCAGGAGGCCCGCGACGCAGAACGGCACGTTCACCCAGAACATGAACCGCCAGCTCAGGTGGGTCAAGATGGCGCCGCCGATCACCGGGCCGAGGATCGGGCCGAGCAACGCGGGCAACGCGACGTAGGTGACGAGCCGGCCCAGCGACTTGCCGCCCGCGGCCTGGAAGATAAGCGTGGCCAGCAGCGGGAGCATGAGGCCGCCGCCGACGCCCTGGACGAAACGCCAGCCGATCAGCGAGCCGACGTTCCACGCCAGGCTGGACCCGATCGACCCGATCAGGAACACGGCCAGGGAGAACATCCAGAGGCGCTTGCCGCCGAAGCGCTGCAGGCCCCAGGCGCTGAGCGGCACCGCGATGGCGAGCGCGAGCAGGTAGCCGGTGGTCACCCACTGAATCGTCGCGACCGAGGTGCCCAGCTTCACGGCCAGCGTGTGGAGGGCCACGCTGACGATGGTGGTGTCGAAGATGACGGCCATCGCGCCGACGATGAGGATCAGGGCGGTCTTGACCACCTTCGGGTCCAGCTTCTCGACCGGGGGCTTCACCCGCGACTTTGGTGCCGTTGCCATGACGCGCCTCCTTCCATAAGAGATATAGGCTTCTCTTATGAGAGTAAGGTACGGAGTTAAGGAATGCAAACATCTCTTATTTTCCCGGTTCTATGCTGGTTGGCATGACCGAGCAGGCCCAGCGGACCCGGCAGCGGCGGCGCGGAGAGGAACTGGAGGCCGCACTGCTGGAGGCCGCGTGGGCGGAACTAGTCGAGGTCGGCTTCGCCAGGCTGACGATGGAGTCGGTGGCCGCCCGCGCGAAGACGGGGGTCGCGGTGCTGTACCGGCGCTGGCCGCGCAAGGACGACCTCGTGCTGGACGCCATTCAGCACTACGCCGCGACGCACCCGGTGGAGGTCCCCGACACGGGGAGTCTGCGCGGCGACATGATCGCGATGCTCAGCGGCTTCAGCAGCGTGCGGGTCAGCTTCGCCGCGGTCATCAGCGCCGTCTTCTCCGGCCTGCTGGCCAGCAGCGGCCTCACCCCGGCCCAGGTGCGGGAAAAGCTCATCGCCGACCGCCCGCTGTGGTCCCTGGACATCTACCGCCGCGCGGCCGAGCGCGGTGAGATCGACCTCGACCGCGTCCCCCCGATCGTCCTGTCCATGCCGTTCGACCTGATGCGTCACGACATGCTGATGACCTACCAGCCCATCCCCGAGGAGCGGGTCCTCGAGATCGTGGACGACCTCTTCCTGCCCCTGATCGCCGCCGCCAGCGGTAGGCGCTAGTTCAGCTCGCGCCGGGGATCGGGGTCACGCGGACGTGGTTAGAGTTTGCTTATGTCCCAGCCGGCTGGCGAGATCGGCCATCTCCGCGATGAGGAACTGCCTGCTGTCCGGGTGATCGTCCTGCCCGATCTCAACGGCCAGGTGTTCGAGGACGACCTCGATCCGGGCGACGCGGTGTTCGACGGCAACCGAACCCCGATGCTCGTCTGGCACGAGCGCTACCCGCTCGGCCGCGGGTGGCGATCCGGCTGGGTGCTGACCTATGACACTGACGGCCAGGGGAACCCGGACGATTACATTGTCGGCCTCAGCCTGGCCGACGTCGACGCCGCCGTGGCGCAGGCCCGCGACTACTTGCGATCCGTGGGTTATCGCGCCCACGGCTGGCCGCGGTCGTAACCGCCGCAGCCCGGACATGGAAGCGTGATGGATCACCCAGAGGGCTCGCGTTCGCCGTTTACGCAGGTCGAGCTGCGCGAGATGTGGACGTACAGCGATGGCGCCCGCACGGTCAAGGGGTCCTGGCGGCCGGGTGGCGCCGCCGCGGCCGGGAGCTGGGTTCTGGTCGAGCCGGGGACCGGGAACGTCCAGGGCGTGGTTCCGGCGGGGGAATTCTCCGGCCGGTTCCGGCCGGTCGACGTGTTCGCCGATGTGCCCGGGCT
>Ga0302325_10008356_pt1 | contig 22738 bp, 22 predicted proteins | sample Palsa_T0_2_FD_201948 | JGI IMG/M metagenome (GOLD analysis project Ga0302325, IMG submission 201948) | Peat permafrost microbial communities from Stordalen Mire near Abisko, Sweden - Palsa_T0_2 | ecosystem: Environmental > Terrestrial > Soil > Palsa > Peat permafrost | place: Sweden: Abisko...
CGGTTCCCGACAAGGACACGACGGCGTGCCTCGTCCAGGCGATGCGGGGGATGGAGTTCCCCAAGAACCCGGGTCCGCTGGTCAGCGTCTTCATTCCGCTGGAACTGACCACGACGGCGCTCCCCACCCCGGGCGCCGCGGGGGCGCCGAGAGCGAGCGCCTCGGGTACGCCCCCGTTGCCCTCGGGCGTGCCGTCGAGCCTCGCGCGGCCGTAAGGGGCAGAGGTCCGGAAGACGAAAGGAATACGCGCCGCCCCGAGACGGGACGAAGGGCGAGGACCTGCGCGAGGCCCGGAAGCGCACCCCCATGGGTGGGCGGGCGCATGGCGATGGGTGGGCGATCGCCCCCTGCGTCAGGATAGTTGCCCGCGTTCCCAGGCCCCACTCCGCGGCGCATTCCTTGTCCCCTATCCCCACCAGTACGACACCTTGAGAATGATCACGTCCGCCGCCGGTGCTCGCCGTGCCGCTCCGAGGTCGAGCGTCGCCTCTTCGCCCGGCGCCAGGGAGACGTTGGGCACCTGCGAGCGCGTGTAGACGAGGTACAGCAGCGAGCCGAGGCGGTACTCCCAGCGCAGTACCACGTTCACGTTCAGCACCCCCTGCTCGAAGTCCGGATTGCTCGGGGGCGGAGGGGCGGGGCGAAGGTCGGCCAGCCGCACGATGGGCCTCGGCCCGGTCGGGTTCGACAGGTAGCTGAGAAAGCCGTCGTAGTGACCCGATGCGAGGAAAAGCTGCGCGTACCCGGTGAGCGTGAGGCGCGGGGCGAAGGTGTATGTCGCGCGCAGCGTCGCGCCGAGGCTCTTCGCGTCCAGATGGCCGAGCAGATACTCGCCGGCCACGGAGCCGGTGGTCACGTAACGCGGCTCGCCGACGTTGGCGGTGAAGGTCGGCGCGAGATCGAAGTCGAGCTGCGGCAAGGCGCGGAGGAGCAGATCCGCGTCGGAGTAGAAGTTATACCCCCCGTGCGCCAGAGCCTGCGGGCGCACGTGGAGCGCGACGGCGATGGCTTTCGTCGGGTCGCTCTGGATGCGCGTGTCGTTGCCCACCACGATCGCGGCGTGCTGGAGCGCTGCGCCGTCGCCGAACTCGCGGTCGTCGTAGAAGGTGGGGCGCCAGTGGAGCTCGACGGCGTACTGCCAGAAAACGTCGAGCTTGCCCGAGGTGTTGACGTTCACACCGCGCGAGATGGGAAGGGTGCTGGTGTTCTGGTTGTCGAAGTAGTTGAGGCGCGTGTGCGTCTCCAGGAGCTTCCACCAGGGGACCAGCGTGCGGTATTCCAGGTCGAACCCGTCGTAGATCACGTTGCCGCGCGGATTGAAGCCCAGGTCGTTGACGTCGAGCTTGCGGTCCGCGTATCCGCCCCAGACGTCGCCCACCCAGTGCTCGCCGCCCTCCTTGCCGACGTAGGCGGTGGCCGCCGTGCCCACCTGGCCGGGGCGGATCACCGTGCCGTCCGGCACCAGGCGCGGCGGACCGTGGTCGAGCATCGAGGCACCGACCTGGCCATTGCTCGCCCAGTCGCCACCCGGCGAGCGCCATCGCCAGTCGCCGGCAAGGACGTAGGCGTCGTCGAAGCAGCGTGCACCCGGAGCGACCAGGGTGGTGCTCCGCGCTGCATGCGCCGACGTCGGACACACCGTCTGCCCGGCGGTGCCCGGCGTACCTGGCGCCACGCGCGGGTAGCCCGCGGCATCCTCGGCGCGCGTCACGTTGGTGGCCAGCAGCCCGACGTAGGCGCGATCACCGAGGTCACGACGGAGCCGGAGCACGTTCCACGCGGACAGCGGTTGCACCACGCGGGAGACACGCGACCGGTCGGCGGCCAGCACGGGCACGGTATCGGGCGCGGTCAGGGCCTGCAGGGTCCCCACCGTCCAGCCCTCGGCCAGGCGTCCGGTGAGCTTGCTGGCGCCGTAGATGGTGCTGGGGAGAGGAACGTCGAGGAGCCCCTCGTTGGGGCGCAACGTGGGGAGCGGCGGCACGCGTCCGATGCGGCGCGTGTACACGAGCTGCCCGGGCGTGGCGAAGAGGTCCGTCCCTTCCAGGAAGAAGGGTCGCTTCTCGGGATAGTAGGTCTCGTAGGTGGTCAGGTTGAGGACGATCTGATCGGCCTCCACCTGCGCGAAGTCCGGGTTGATGGTGGCGTCGAGGGTGAGGTCTTGCGTGAGGTGCCACTTGAGATCGAGCCCCGCCGAACCCGCGAAGTCCGTGACCGCCGGGAGGTTGCTGGTGAAGGTGGTGTTTCCCAGGGTGGGGACGGTGAGGCTCGTCGCGTCCTGACGGCGTGCCCGCCCGAGGACGAAAGGACGCAGCTCGAACGGGGTGCGCGCAGAGAGCCCCGCCAGACCGTCGAGCGTCCCGTAATGGGAGACCTCGCCCCCCGCGGTGCGGGAGACCAGCGCCCATTCGTCGGTCTCCTGTTTCATCGAGAGGTAGCGGCGCACCTCGAAGCCCCACGACTGCACCGGGAGCGACTGGTAGCGGAGGATGCGAAAAGGGATGCGGTACTCCGCCGACCAGCCGTTTTCCCTCACCGATACGCGCGCGTCCCAGTTTTCGTCCCAGTCGATCGAGAAGTCCGTGTCGTTGAAACGCACCCCGTCGAGCAGCGCCCCGCCGGCGTTCACCTCGAAGACGAAGGCGCTCTTGCCGTCGTGCCGCGTGTCGAGCGCCACGCTGACCCAGTCTGCCTCCACCTCGCGATCGCGCCGGGTGAGGCGCACCGTCACCGGGGCGCTGGTCTGCTCGCAGTCGACTCCCACCCAGAGCGCCTGGTCGTCGTACACCACGCGGACAGTGGTGCGCTCGGTGGCGGCCGCCCCTTCCATCGGCGCCTTCTGCGTGAACGCCTGCGCCGCAGGGGCCCGACGCCACGCCCCGTCGTCCAGCCGGCCGTCCAGCACCGGCGGCTCGGACACATGGACGGCGGTGACGTGCGGCGCGGGGAGAGGCATGGCCGGCGGATAAGACGCTTCCACCCGTTTCGCTTTGGGCCCCTGTCCGCTCCGATCAGCGCTGCGGGCTGGTGTTCGCCGAGGCGGTCGTGAGCGTAGGCTCCAGCTTCGCTGGGGGGGTGGCCTCGCTGATGGCGCGCGGGATGCGCCCCCGGTGATAGGCGAGATCCTCCGCCGAGCTCTCGGCCGGGAAGCTCATGCCCATGTACGCGACGAACTCCTCCGCGAGGTCCTCGTCTTGCTGACGGTCGTACCCGAGGACGTCCCATACGCCCAGTCGCGAGCTCAGTACGTGAGAAATCTCGTGAGTCAGCGTGCGAACGAAGCGCGGGTTCGGGACCAGGACGCCCGCGGCGTTCCTGATGAGCGGGTCGTTGCGCAGGAAAAGATGGTTGAGCGAGTCGACGTAGAGGCCCCAGTAGCAGCAGCCCGGCGCCACCGCTTCGAACCGCGACGGAATGTCGTTGAGCGCGCGGGTGGACTTGCCATCGAGCAGCGTGTTGCCTGGGAGCAGCGAGATGGCCGGGAGAAAGTCGGGCTGCGCGTGCAGGCGCGGGAGCCTCTTCGAACGGAGGAAGTCGCCGTAACGGTCGAAGGCATCGCGGCAGGTGTCGTCGATGGCGGCCAGAGACTGCGCGGTGGGGGACGTCTCTGCACGCAGCGCGTCCGTCGACCGCCACTCGACGATGCGCATCTGACAATGAGGCAGCCAGATGGGCTGGGTGAGGCGTTCATCCGGGCGCGGCAGCGCGTCGAAGCGAGAAAGGGAGGAGCCGCCCGACGAGGGCGTCGCAGCGAACGCGACCACAGCCAGCGTCGTGCACGCCAGGAAGCGCGCGATGCGCGACCCGAGGACGAAAGGGGGGCGCTGTCGGCTCATGATTCGCGTCGCGATTTCGGACGAGACGCATGTGCGGTCACGTAGGTCGAGGACAAAAGCGCCACATGTGCTCGCGTTCGCACAGCTTCACGTTAGCGTGCTGTACGGCGTTGACCGCCTGTAAACGCGCGGCCGAGCTACATTTCGGTCGCATGTGCGCGCATGGGGGCGACAACCGCCCACAGCGGGCCGCGGAGTGCGACGTCCACCCACCATTCGACGCCACCCCACCCAGGCGCCCGCTCGGGGGCGCGTTAGCCTCTGGCTCCCATGTGTCGGAACATCCGCGTCCTCTACAACTTCCAACCGCCGTCCACCCGGGAGGAGATCCGGGCGGCCGCCGTTCAGTACGTGCGCAAGGTGAGCGGCCTGCAGAAGGCCTCGAGCGCCGACGAGGTGACCTTCCAGCGCGCCGTGGAGGAGGTGGCGAGCGCGACCGAGCGCATGCTGGCGTCCCTCCAGGCGCGGGCTCCCCTGCGCACCCGGGAGGGAGAGCGGGACAAGGCGCGCGAGCGCTGGAGGATCCGCGAGGCCCGGCTGCGATCGCCCGGCTGACGACGCGGTCGCTTGCCGAGGGTCGGTCCTTGGTGGAAACCTCCAGGGGCCCCTGGTCCATCCATGAGCGAGAGCGACCCCCCCAAGCGGCGATTCGATCCCAACGCCACCATCCAGATCGACCTGGATCAGGTGCAGCTCGAGGACGCCCGGGCCACGTCTGCCAGGGAGTCCTCGGCTCCGGCCTCGCGAGGGACGACCCCGCCGCCGCTCCCTCCTCCCTTGCCCATCGTCACCCTGGCTCCGCCGCCGAACCCGGCAAAGACCGTGGTCTACGTGGCGCTCTTCGTCGTCCTGATCGGCCTGGGGATCGCGGGCGGGCTCCTGGTCGGGATGCGCGCGCGACGAGGGGTGGCACTGGCGCCCGCGGCATCGCCGGCGAGCACCGCCATCGCGACGTCGTCCGTCGCACCTTCGGCCTCCAGCGCGGCCCCCACGCTGACGCTGCCGACCATCGAAATCCACTAGCCGACCAGCAGCACGGCGTCCAGGATGCCTCAGTTCGGCTGCGCGGCGTCGCCCTCGGGCTTCTGCCCCGAGTCCACTTCGCGCGCGAAGTGACGCGCGAGCTCGGTCGCCCGGGCGATGGCGGCCAGGGCTTCCTCCGGGGTGAGCATGGCGATGGCCGTGCCGATGAGCCGGTGCTCCTGATCGATGATGTTCTGCGGCGCCTTGATCTCCCGGAGACGCTGCAGCCGCGCCGCTCGCATGGCCAGGCGCTCGATCCAGTAGCGAGGCTCCTCCGGCTCTTCCACGCCGTCGGGCAGGGGCACTTCGGGCGGCGGGGGCGGCAGCGGAGCCGGAGCCTGGGCCGGGGGCTTCTTGCGCCAGAACATGACCCTTCCATCTGTACAACCGATCGAGCGATCGCGCAGCCCCGGCGCGGCCCTCCCTTGCAGATCGCGATCCGCGCCGGCCGGGAGCCCTCAGCGTTCGAACCGTCTGACGCCCTTCCGCAGGCGAAAGCCGACGACGACCGGCGTCGAGGACGCGGCGTGCCGCGCGTGGGGGGACCTCGCGAGCGCAGCGTTCGCTGGTGCGCTCGGATCGAAGGTCCTTTCGCCCAAGCCCATCACCTGCAGATCGAGCGCGTCGAAGAGCGCACGCAGCGCCGAGACGGCGTGCGCGTGGTGCTCGACCTCGAAGGTGCGCCCCTCGTGTCGAAACGTTCTTCGCATGCCGGCGCGGAAGGCGTCCGGATGAAAATCGGTGACGACGATCTCGCCTCCGCTCCGGAGGACGCGCGTCCATTCTCGAAGCTCCTCGTCGACCGCGCGCACGTGGCCGAGCATCAGCGTCGACACGACGACGTCGACGCTCGCGTCGGCGAACGCGTCGAGCCGCATCCCCGCACGCAAGTGCAACGTCGCTCCCGGGTGCCGGGCGCGCAGGCGTGAGAGCATCTCCGGCGAGCTGTCGACGCCGTGCAGAAGCCGCGGCCGGCGTGCGAGAAGCCACCCCCAGTGCCGCCCCGTCCCGCAGCCAACGTCCGCCACGACGCCGCCCTCGACGGGGGCTTGCGCGGCCAAGCCCGCGAAGAGGTCGGCCTCGAGGAGGAGGAGCACGTTCTCCGCTTGCGCGTCGTACGTCTCCGACCAGAGGCGGTACGCATCGCACGGCGTCAGCCGCGGCACGCCGCGACGGGGCACGAGGAGGGCGCGCAAGCGGCGATAGAAAGACGTACTTTCGGCCCTACCACGCGCGCGAGCGCATGCCCACGCGCAGCGAGCATACGCACCGCTGGCAGGTCGCGTTGCACGCGACGTCGAGGCCGCGGCGGAAGCGGACCATCTCGTCGTCGAGTAGCGCCCGCAGGCCCTTGTCACGCACGCTGCCGACGGCGGGCTGGAAGAAGCACGGGCGGAGGGTTCCGTTGGCCTCGATGACAGCGCTCGCCCACGGCGCGTTGCACTGCACCTCGGGGAAGGCCCCGCGGCCCTGGTGGGCGCGGTAGTAGTTCGCCAGCTTGTGGAGCTTGTCGCCGCTCTCGGCGACGCGGCCGGCGCGAAATGCGTGCGCGTGCGTGGAGAGCGCCTTGTCGATCACGCGCTCGAACTCGTCGGCCTCGGCGGGCTCGAGGAGCAGGCCGTGGGGGTTGGGCGTGGCCCCGGACGGGCCGCGGCCGAACGAGTCCGAGCTGACGTCGGCGGCGAGAAACGAGATCTGGTCGACGCCCATCGACTGGGCCTTGTCGATGAGGTCCGGCAGCACGCGGAAGTTTCGTGCCTGGAGGGTGGAGCGGGCGCGGACGGGAAGGGCGGGGCGGAGCGCCTTGAGCCGACGGACGCCGCGTTCGACGGCGTCCAGGCCGTCGACCCCGCGGATGGCGCGGTAGAGGTCGCGCGTGTGGCCGTCGAGCGAGATGGTGACGGCGGCGAAGCGGTCGGCGATCGCCTGCGCGTGGCGCTCGAGCGCGAGACCGCTGGTGAGAAGGTGGAGGGCGACGCCCTGCGCGAGAAAAAGATCGGCAAGGTCGAAGACGTCGTCGCGCACGAGGGGCTCGCCGCCGGTGAAGACGACGAGCTTCGTGCGAAGGGCGGGGAGATCGCGGCAGAGGGTGGCCACCTCGTCGCGCCGCAGGTCGGTGGCACCGTCGGTGCGCCACCAGTCGCACGAGACGCACCTCGAGTTGCAGCGGGAGGTCACCGCATAAAGAACGATGGGGAGCGCCCACGTGCGATGGGTCCTCACGTTGAGCTGCACCAGCGCGTTCCCAGCGAGACGCGCGCCGGCGAGCGCGCGGGCCGCGTCCGCGGCGCGGTCGATGGCGCGACGGGCCCATCGCGTCGTGCGCTCTCGGTGCATCCGAGCTCGTAGCCCGTCCCGCCCGGCGGGGCAATGCGGCCTTCCCACCCATCGCCGATGGAGCTCTCAGGGCGCCCCGTGAAAGCGGAGCCAGGTGCACCCGTCGCGATTGCCCAGATCGCAGGCGCGCGACATGGCCCGCAGGCTCCGTGCCTCGTCGCGGGCGTATCCGTCGGGGCCGTCCTCGAAGAGGAGACCGATGAAGGCGCACGCTCGACCGTCGCGCCGGTCGCACGCGCGCTGCCAGTGGTCGACGGCGTGCTGCGAATCCCGGGGAGCGCCCGCATCCTCGGCGGCCATGAGCGCGGCGTGCAGGCAGCCGTACACATCGCCCCCGGTGCAGGCATCACCGAACAGGGCGCGCGCGCGCGGCACATCCCGCGCGACCCCCTCGCCGTGCTCCAGCAGATGCCCCAGGTTCGAGCAGCCCAGCGCCTTGCCCATGCGGCACGCGCGCTCGTAGAACGAGGCGGCGCGCGACAGATCGCGGGGCACGCCGGAGCCGTATTCGTAGGCGTCGCCGAGATTGCTGCAGGCGAGCCCGTGGCCCAGATCGCACCCGCGCTGGTAGGCGGACGCCGAGAGCGCGAGGTCGCGCGGGAATGGCGCGGTGCCCGCATAGAAGGCCAGACCGAGCTGCATGCAGGTGTCGGCCGCGCCGGTCAGGCACCCGTGCTGGTCGTCGAAGCGCTGGTGCAGCGCCGGCGCGTCCTTCGCCGGCGGATTGGCGCGAGCGTCGGAGAGCCAGCGCAGACCGGCCATGCACTCCAGCGCCACTCCTCCGTCGCACGCGGTCAGCACCATGGCCAACCCGCGCTCGGGGTCGGGCGCGACCCCCCGGCCATCGATCCACATCCGTCCCGCGTAACCGCAGGCGGGCGCGTCGCCGAGCGAGCACGCTTCGGTGAGCATGCGCGCCACGCAGGCGACCTCGCGCTCGTCCCCCGCGTCCGCCCAGGCAGTCAGCGCGCGGGCCGCGCACTCGGCGGCGGAGGATCCCGCGCAGGGCCCCGCACCGGCGCCGGGGCAGGCGTCGGGGGCCCGCTGGAGCGCCATGCGGGCGGCACGCACGCCGTCGCAGCCCTCCAGCGGGCAGGCGGGAGCGAGAGGAGCCGACGGCTCGAGGCTCACCGGAACGCGACCGCACGCGGCCAGGGCCAGCCAGAGCGTCGTACCCAGCGTGTGCAGCCAGCGTCGAGGGACCAACCCCGCCCAGCATAGCTCGAAGCGCGAGCCCGGATTGTGAAGCTCGCGCACGCCGCTGGTGAAGGGTACCTTCGGCCCCTCGCCCATGAATGAGGTCGCCATCCTCGGTTACGGACGCTTTGGTCGCGCGCTGGGACAGGTTCTGGCCGAGGGGGGGCTCTCCCATCGCGCGTACGATCCCGCGGCCGGCCCCGGCTCGGAGATCCCGCGGGAGCTTCGCGCGGATTCGCTGCGGGATCTCACCTCTCGAGCGACCTTCGTCGTCGTGGCGGTGCCCGTTCCACGGATCCATTCGGCGCTGGTCGACCTCCGGCCGTACCTGCGCCCGGATCAGATCGTGCTCGACGTGGGGAGCGTGAAAGTGGGGCCCGCCGCCGCCCTCGCCGAGGTGCTGGGCGACGCCATTCCCTGGGTGGCGACGCATCCGCTCTTTGGTCCCCACAGCCTGGCGCTCGCCGAGCGGCCGCTGCGTGTGGTCCTCTGTCCGGCGGCGGCGCATCCGGCGGCAGCGGCTCGCGTGCGGCAGCTCTACGAGCGCATCGGGTGCGAGGTGGTGGAGCAAACGCCGGAGGGCCACGACCGGGTGATGGCGCACACCCACGCGCTGACGTTCTTCGTCGCCAAGGGGATGATCGACGCCGGCGCGGGGATGGAGGTGCCCTTTGCCCCGCCGAGCTTCCAGGCCATCGCCCGCACCATCGCGACGGTGCGCTCGGATGCCGGGCACCTCTTCGCGGCCATCGCCCGGGACAACCCCTTCGCCGCCGAGGCGCGCAAGGAGCTCGTGGCGGCGCTCTCGGCCATCGATCGCGCGCTGGACGCCCAGGCGGCACAGGCCGCCTCCGAGGGCGAGCACGACTCCGCGACCGACTCGACGGGGCGGTTCGCCATCCCGGATCTGGGCGAGCGGTCGCCGGAGCTGAAGCAGGCGCGCGAGCACATCGATGCGGTCGACCGCGAGATCGTGCGGCTCCTCGCGCAGCGGACGCAGCTGGCCCAGCGGGCCGCCAAGGCCAAGGCGAAGCTCGGGGCCCCGGTGCTGGATTCGACCCGGGAAGCCGAGGTCATGGGCGCGCGTCGTGCGTGGGCCGACGAACTCAAGGTGGACGCGGACGCGGTGGCGGACGTGTTTCGCGCGATCATGACCATGGCGCGCAGAGCGCAGCGCGTGTAGCGGCGCTTCAATGCGCAAGAAGCTTCTCGAAGCGCTCCACCGCCTTCTCCATCACGCTCATGCTGGGCCCGAAGGAGAAGCGCACGTGCGACTTGAAGCGCGAGGCATGTCGCCGTTTGCCCGGGTTCACGTCGAAGAACTCCCCCGGGACGACGATGACCTTCTCCTCCAGCGCGGCGCGGAAGAAGCCCATCCCGTCGCTTAGCGGCGGAGGAAGCTTGTCCACGCATCCCCAGACGTAAAACGTCCCGTCGGGAGCGCGGTCGACGCGGACCCCCAGCCGCTCCAGCTGCGAGAGCAGGTAGTCGCGCTTGGCGCGGAAGGACGCGTGGATGGCGCGCGTCTCGGCGACCACGTGGTCCTGAGAGAGCAGCGGGACGGCGGCGCGCTGCAAGGGCTTGCTGCCCCCGCCGTCGAGGAAGGACCCCGCGCTGGAGAGCGCCTCGACGACGTCCTTCGGCGCCAGCGTCCAGGTGACTCGCCAGCCGGGGTAGCGCCAGTTCTTGGTGAACCCGTCGAAGAGCACCACCGGATCGCGGTCGACGTCCTCCACGTAGCGCGCCGCGCTCTCCACCGGGAGCCGTCCGGGCGTGGCGCGGTAGATGTAGTGCGAATAGAACTCGTCGAGAACGAGGGCGCAGTCGAGCTCGCGAGCCGTCGACACCCAGCGCGCGAGCTCCTCGCCCTCGACCAGCTTTCCCGTCGGGTTGCAGGGATTGCTCATGAGGATGGCGGAGAGACCCCGGCCGAGGATCTCGCGACGCAGCTCGTCGGCACCGAAGGCGTAGGCGCGCTCGGCCTCGAGGAGAATGGGGATGGCGGTGAACGCCTTGAAGATGTCGAGGAGCTCCTCGTATGCCGTGTAATCCGGCAAGAAATGGCCGAGGTTCACGTGGCCGAGGCTCGCCGCCGCACGCGTCAGGGCCGCCCGCCCGCCCCCCGAGACGCAGACGTTCTCCGCGGAGTACTGGGAGCCCATGCCGCGCCGATAGAGGCCGTTGTAGAGGGAGGCCACGGCCTCGCGCAGCTCCCACAATCCGGCGATGGGGGCGTAGTCCTGATCGTCCAGGCCGACCTCGACGTGCCTCACGCGTGGCGGAGCGCCCGGCAGGTCGCCGGTCTCCGGCTGCCCCTGGCCCAGGTTGCACCACTCGGGATCGCTCGGCGAGAAGCCATGCTTCTGCGCCTCGGTGGTGACGTAGATGACGCCGGTGCGCGGGACGGGGCGAAAGGCGCTGTGCTCGTAGGACATCGCCGGGGCGGCTTTAGCCCAGTGCGCGGGATCGGTCTAGCGGCGGCCAATGCCGTCCGCGTCCCGGATCGTCACGACGGAGTCTGGCGGGGCTTTGACCGAAAGTCTCCTAGGCGTGGTAGCGCACACGGGGTCCCAATGCTCCGCGCGCAGGTCGTCGTCATCGGGGGAGGCATCGTCGGCCTGGCGACGTCGCTCGCCCTGCTCGCGCGCAAGCCCGGCGCATCGCTCATCGTGCTGGAAAAGGAGAACGTGCTCGCGGCACACCAGACGGGGCGCAACAGCGGCGTCATTCACAGCGGGATCTACTACAAGCCAGGCTCTCTCAAGGCCGCCACCTGCGCGCGCGGGCGAGCGCTGCTGGAGCGCTTTTGCCAGGAGCACGGCGTGGCCTTCGAGCGCTGCGGGAAAGTCGTGGTGGCGACGCGCGTGGAGGAGCTGCCGCGACTGGACGCCATCGAGCAGCGCGGGCGCGCCAACGGCCTGAGCGGTGTGCGCCGCATCGGCGTCGAGGAGCTCCGCGAGCACGAGCCGCACGCGGCCGGCGTGGCCGCCCTCTTCGTGGCCGAGACGGGCATCGTCGACTACGCCGAGGTGGCGCGCGCGTATGCGGCCGAAGTGACGCGACGAGGGGGAGAGGTGCGCCACCAGGCGCGCGTGACGGCGATCGAGCGGCGAGGCGCGCGCATCGTCGTCTCGACCGGCGCGGGCGAGGTGGAGGCGCAGGTGCTGGTGGCCTGCGCGGGCCTGGAGAGCGATCGCGTGGCGCGGATGGCGGGCCTGGCCATCGACGTCGCCATCGTCCCCTTCCGCGGCGAATACTGGATGCTCGCCCCCGAGCGCGCGCACCTGGTCAAGAGCCTGATCTACCCGGTGCCCGATCCCTCCTTTCCTTTTCTGGGCGTGCACTTCACCCGGCGCCTTCGCGGGGGGATCGAGGCCGGACCCAACGCCGTCCTGGCGCTGGCACGCGAGGGCTACAGCCGGACGCGCGTCGACGCGCGCGACCTGCTCGACATGGCGCGCTGGCCCGGCTTCTGGAGGATGGCGGGTCGCCACTGGCGGGCCGGGGTGGCCGAGCAGGCGCGGTCCCTCAGCCGCAGCGCTTTCGCGCGCGCCTGCGCGGCGCTGGTGCCAGAGATCGTGGCGCGCGATCTGGCACCTGGCGGCGCGGGCGTGCGGGCTCAGGCGGTGGCGCGCGATGGTGCGCTGCTCGACGACTTCGCCATCGCCGAGGGCGAGCGCATGGTGCACGTGCTGAACGCCCCCTCGCCGGCGGCCACGGCGTCGCTGGCCATTGGCGAGGAGATCGCCGCTCGGGCGCTTCGGTGGCTATGATTCGTGTCATGCGCCCTTTTCTCGTTCCGCCGCTGGTCGTGGTCGCTGCGCTCGCTGTTCCCTCCACGGGATGCAAGAGGCTCGCGGAGAGAGCCGAGGAGAGGGCCATCGAGAAGGGCACCGGCGGTCAGGTCCAGATCGACGACCAGAAGGGCACCTTCACCGTGGTCACCGACGCCGGCACCATGACCATGGGATCGGCGGCGACGCTTCCCGACGATTTTCCCAGGTCGGTGGCCATTTACCCCCACGCGACACCGAGCTTCGCGGCCAAATCGCGGGACGCCAAGGGCAAAGAGGCGTGGTCGGTCATGCTGCAGACCGCCGACTCCAAGGACCAGGTCGCCGCCTTCTACAAATCCAGCCTGACGGGGTTCACCCAGGCCAGCACCGTGGATATGGGCCAGTCGACCATGAGCGTCTACCAGAGCGCCAGGTACGACGTGTCGCTGATGATCGCCAGCGAATCGAAAGCCAAGACGGCCATCACCCTGAGCGTTGCCTCGAAGTAGACGAGGAGCCTCTATCCGGGGATTCAGCGATACGTCTTCGCGAAGAAGTAGGCGGTCATCGTCCAGGCGACGCCGATCACCACCCAGCGCACGTACTTCGGGCTGACCCGGCGGGCGATGGCGGCGCCCGAGTAGCCGCCGGTGATGCCGCCGACGATCATGAATACGCCCGGTACCCAGCGCACGGCGCCGGCGATGACGAAGGCCACCACCGCCACACCGTTGATGAGCGTCCCCAGCGCGTTCTTCAGGGCGTTCATGCGGTGGATGTGGGTCATCCCCAGGAGGGTCAGCACGGCGAGCATCATGATGCCCATCCCGCCGCCGAAGTAACCGCCGTACACGCTGATGGCCAGCTGCGCGATCACCACCACCGCGAAGGGTGCGCGAGCGCCGTGGGTGAGCTTGCGCGACACCGCCCCACCGAAGGTGAAGAGGACGGTCGCGAAGAGGAGAAGCCACGGGATGAGGAGGACGAAGGTACTCTCCCGGGTGCGAAGAAGGAGGACGGAGCCCACCAGGCCGCCGGCCAGTGCGGCGAGCGCCAGCGGCAGGAGCTCGCGCTTCACCTCGCCGAGCTCGCGGCGATAGGCCACGACGCTGGCGATGGCCCCGGGCCAGAGCGCGATGGTGTTGGTGGCGTTGGCGGGGATGGGCGGCACGCCGGCGAAGAGCAGCGCCGGGAAGGCCACGAAGCTTCCGCCCCCGGCGACGGAGTTCATGGCTCCGCCCACGACGGCGGCGAGAAAAAGGAAGAACCCCGTGGTGAACGTCACGCGGGCAGGTCACCCTCGGGTGAAAAGGAGCAGCTTGTAGTCGGCCAGCGGCGCGAGCCAGGGAGCGCGGTCGAGCAGGCGCTCGCCGGCGCGGAAGATGGCACCCACGACCGGGCGCGGCAGGTCACGCACGCTGAAGATCAGGCGAACGGGGACGAAGCCCATGCGGTCGCCCGCGACGAGCTCGAGGCCCGCGCGATTGGCGCAGGCGATCCACTCCTCGAGCCCGAGGTCGAGGACGCGGCGAAGCAGCGGCGAGCGATGGATGGGCTCGAGCACCAGCACCCGGCCGCCTTTCCGGACCAGGCGAGAGACGTTCCCCATGGCCCTCTCCAGCGACGGGCGGTCGGCGCACGCCACCGAGAAGCAGCCGAGGACGATGGCGTCGTCGAAGGATCCCGCGCCGATGGGGTCGAGGCCCTCGACCACGTCCCCCTGCTGGAAGCGCACGATGCCGGAGGACACCAGCGCAGACGACTCCTCGCGCGCGGCCTCGACCGTCGCCGGCGAGAAGTCCACACCCACCACCCGCCGGGCGCCGCGCTGCTCGGCGAGCCAGCGGGTGACGCGCCCGGTGCCGCAGCCCACGTCGACCATGGAGCGCCCGTTGACGTCACCGAGGGCCCTCTCGAGGAGCGCGCGTTGCCGCTCGTCCCACAGGGCGTTGTATGCGTTGGAGGGCCAGAGCGAGCGCGCCATGCCGCGCCGGGCGGAAGCGCGTGCATCCCAGTACGACGAGACACCGTAGAGCGCGTCGCGGGTGCGCCGCTCTTTGAAGAGCTGCCACACCGTGGACGAGCCGGTGCCGCCGTTGCGGCCTTCGCGGACGGTGTGCGCGGAGGTCACGGCCCCTCCGTCTCGATGCGAATATGGGCCAGCGCCGCGTCCGCGCGCGCCACGGCCTCGTCTCGAGTGCTCCCGTGCGAGAGGACGTACGCCGCGCGCTTCGCGCTGTCGGTCAACGGCAGCACGTGCGCTCCGGCGGGGACGAACACCTCCGCGTCGTCGATGCCTTGGAGCGCGCGCGCTTCGGGCAGGCCCAAGACCGCGCGCACCGCACCGGGGCGCGCCACGAGAAACTTCGCCACGGCGCCCCCGTGAGCCGGCGCGACCTGGCCCTGGTGCTCGAGGCCCGGGTCGCCCACCGCGACGCCGAGCACTCGATCGTACAGGTCCACGCCGCTGGCCAGGCGCGTCACGTCGGCGTCGAAGCCGCCTCCCAGGCGCGCGGCCGTCTCGAAGAGGACGCACCCCGTCAGTCCCAGCGCCACCTGCGAGTAGCAGGGGCCGCGCAGGTGCCCGAGGGCTGCGGCCCCACGGCGCGCCTCCTCGACCACGCGCGCTTCCTCGTCGAGCGTGAGACCGGAGGGGTACGCCTCGGCCAGCATCACCCCGAGGGGCTTGCGACCCGGGACGGTGAGGCGTTCGGTCACGCAATAGCTCACCAGACGCCCCTCCTCGATCCAGCCGTTGACCGAGTACTCGCGCCCTTCCAGAAAGGACTCCACCACCACCAGCGACAGGCCCACGCTGGCGGAGTGGGCGCGCGCCTCCTCGAAGGCCTGGGCGAGCTCGTCTTCGTTCTCCACCCGCGCGACCCCGCGCTGTCCCCAGCCGCGCGAAGGCTTGACCACCAGCGGGTAGCGGCGATGGCGAGCGAAGGCCCGCGCCTCCTCGAGCGTCGAGCAGCGCGCGAAGTCCGGCACCGCGACGCGGTGAAGGGCGTAGGCCGCGCGCATGGCGTCCTTGTCCTGGCAGCGGCGGACCGTCTCGGGATCGGCGTAGAAGGGAAAGCGCTCTCGCGCCGCCACGTCGGCGGTGGCCTTGAGGGAGACCTCGCTCCCGGTGGTGGTGACGGCGTCCGCGCGCACGCGCCGGACCAGGCCGGCCAGGCCGTCGACATCGCGGGTGGAGACCTCGTGGAACTCGTCGCACAGGGGGACGGCCACCGCGCGGGCATTCATGTCCGCCCCGATGACATGGAACCCGCGCCGCCTGGCGGCCCGGATGAGGGAGAGCTGCGGGAATCCGCAGCCCACGACCACCAGGCGAATCACTGCGCCGGCTCCTTGGCCAGGGCGGGCGCGGGGGTGCGAAGCGGCGTGGAAGGCAGAAGGGGTGCGTGATGGGGCGCGGGCGCGGGAACGAGCGAGGTGCGGTGAAGCTCGTCGGGCGCCTGGTCGTCCTGAAAGTTGAGGCGCTCGCCGATGTTGTAGAGGGGACGGCCCTGGGCCTGCACGTAGATACGCGCGATGTACTCGCCGATGACGCTGGTGGCGATGAGCTGCATCCCTCCGAGAATGACCACCGCCGCGAAAAGCGAAGGCCACCCGATGAGCCCGTAATCCCAGAGCATCTTGCGCGCGATGACCCACAGCCCCAGACCGAAGCCCACGATGGCGAAGAGAAAGCCCAGCGTCCCGATGTAGCGCAGCGGTTTGCTGGAGAACCCCACGATGAGATCGAAGGTGTGGTTGAGGAGCTTCGTGAAGTTGTAGTGCGTCGCGCCGGCGTGCCGCGCCTCGTGCTTCACCCGCACCGTGCCGATGCGCGCGCCGCTCCACACCAGCAAGGCGCTGAAGAACTTGCGCCGCTCGGGCAGCGTGGCCACGAGGCGTGCGATGGGCGCGCTCATCAGGCGGAAGGTGGACACATCCTCCGGGAGCTCGATCTCCATCATCGAGCGCATGCCCCACTGCATGGTGCGGGACGCCGCCACACGAAAGAGCGTGTCCTGCCGCCCTTCCCGTACGCCGTAGACGACGTCGTAGCCCTCGTTCTTCTTGGCGATGAGCCGGGCGATCTCTTCCGGGGGATGCTGGAGGTCGCCGTCCATCTGCACCAGCCACCGGCCGCGGGCGTTCAGGTAGAGGGCTTCGACCGCCGCCTCCTGCCCGTAGTTCCGCGTGAAACGCACCACCCGCACGCGATCGTCGCGCGCCGCGAGGGCCCGGAGAAGGTCGGGGGTGCGGTCGCGCGAGCCGTCGTCCACGAAGAGGAGCTCGAACGGCTCGCCCACCTTGTCCATCGCCGCGAGCACACGCATCGCGAGCTTCTCGACGTTCCCCTCCTCGTTGTAGACGGGAACGACGACGCTGTAGATGAGGCGGTTGCTCGAGTCGGCGTGCGGCGGGACCACGGACGGCGGCCGAGCCTAGCACGAGCCCGCGAGGTGAAGACGAGGTGCCCATCAAGGGGGAGCAACCTGCCCATCTCTCCTCAACAAGGTGCCGTCAACGGTCAGCAAGGCTGCCGTCGCTCGAGAGCAAGGCTGTTGTCGGGGTGCCCGAAGGCGGTAGCCTCGACCCTGCGATGTACCTGATCGAGCGCGTCGTCGAGAAGCCTCACCCTTGCGCGTACTTGGAGCAGGAGCAGGCCAGCCTCGAGGTGCAGGTGATGCTCGACGTCACGTCCGGCGAGATGGACGCGCTGCTCGACCGGGGATGGCGTCGCTTCGGCCCGGTCTACTTCCGGCCGGCCTGCGCGGCCTGCAGCGAATGCGTGAGCTTGCGCGTCGTGGTGGATCGCTTCGCCCCGAGCAAGAGCCAGCGCCGCGCCGCGCGCGCCTGCGCATCCCTTCGCCGCGTGGTGGGCGAGCCGCGCGTCGACGCTGCCCGTCTCGACCTCTACGCCCGGTGGCACGCCACGCGCGAGGAGAGCCGCGGCTGGGAGCCCAACCCGCAGACGCGCGAACGCTACGGCCTGGAGTTCGCGTTCCCTCACCCCTGCGCGCGCGAGGCCGCGTTCTACGATGACGCCGCAGGCGGAAAGCTGGTCGGCGTGGGCCTCTTCGACGAGACGCCGCGCGCGCTCTCGGCCGCCTTCTTCTTCCATGAGCCCGCCTACGGCCGCCTGTCCCTCGGGACCGCCAACGTGGTCGCGCTGGTGGCCGACGCCCGGGCGAGCGGCCGGCCTCACGTTTATCTCGGGTTTCGCGTGGCGGGCTGCGTTTCCCTCCGTTACAAGGCGACGTTCCGCCCGCACGAGCTTCTCCTCGGCCGGCCCGGGCCGAACGAAGAGCCCCACTGGGGATGACGGGCGGGATGAGGCGGGAAGGCGCGTCGCTGCCGCACCCTTGACAGGGACCCCCCTGCCGCGTAGCTTCCCGCGCCCCTTCGCCCGAAGAATAAAGGTCCTCCCGCTATGCCCTCCCCGGAGACGACGCAGGCCCCCACGCGGCCGCGCCACAAGACGTTCGTGATGACCAAGGCCCAGGCCCAGGCGTCGCGTGCCTGGTGGGTGGTCGACGCCACGGGCAAGCCCCTCGGGCGCCTGGCCAGCCAGGTCGCCCACGTGCTCCGCGGCAAGCACAAGCCCGGCTACACGCCGCACGAGGACACGGGCGACTTCGTCATCGTGGTCAACGCCGACAAGATCGCCCTCACCGGCGGCAAGCTCGACAAGAAGTTCTACTACCGTCACTCCGGCATCCCCGGCGGCTTCCGGGCCGAGAGCTACCGCCACCTGCTCGCGCGCGACGGGACGTTCCCCGTCGAGAAGGCCGTCAAAGGGATGCTCCCCAAGGGAGTCCTCGGCCGCGAGATGCTGACCAAGCTCAAGCTCTACACGACGCCGGACCACCCGCACGCCGCCCAGAAGCCTCAGCCTCTGACGCTCAAGTAACGTCAAGTCAAAGCGGCCCCCCCGTAGACAGAAGAAGACTCCATGGCCTCGACCGACACACGCACGTACGCCACCGGCAAGCGCAAGACCGCCATTGCCCGTATCTGGCTCAAGGCCGGCACCGGCGCCATCACCGTCAACGGGCGTCCTTGCGACGACTACTTCGAGCGCGAGACGTCGCGCATGGTGCTGCGCCAGGCGTTCGAGCTGCTCGAGGCGCAGGACCAGTTCGACGTGTGGGCCACCTGCCAGGGCGGCGGCAAGGCGGCGCAGGCCGAGGCGATGCGCCACGGCATTGCGCGCGCCCTGGTCACGCTCGACCCGGAGAAGCGCAGCGTCATCAAGCGCGCTGGGTTCCTCACGCGCGACGCGCGGAAGAAGGAGCGCAAGAAGTACGGCCAGCCGGGCGCACGCAAGCGCTTCCAGTACAGCAAGCGCTAGGGGAGGGGCGGCGAATGCCGTCCCCGTCCTGGGACGTCACGACGGAGTCTGTCGGGGCTTTGACCGACAGTCTCCTAGACAGCGGGCCACGCTCGCTTTGTGGCGGGGAGCTGTACTAGAAGGGCCAGAGCGACCATGCGGTGCTCCAGGCTCATTCTTGGCCTTCTCTTGCTGCTTGCGGCGTCGAGCGCCATCGTCTCCGGCGCGACGGTGGCCCACGCCACCATCGTGGAGCGGGTGGTGGCGGTCATCGGCGAGCGTCCCTTGCTCTGGACCGAGCTCCTGCACCGCGCCGTGGCGACGCGGGTGCAGATCCGCATGCAGACGCACGACGCGAACGTCATCAGCGTGCAGGAGCAGGAGATGTACAAAGAGCTCCTCGACCGGATGATCGACGATCGTCTGGAGGAGCAACAGGCCGAGAAGGCGCACATCGCCGTCTCGCCGCAGGAGATCGACCGCGGGATCGCCAACGTCGCGGCGCAGGCGCAGCAGCAGCAGGGCCAGCCGGTGACGGCGGCGGCGGTGCTCGAGGAGGTGGCGCGCCGCGGCCTGACCGAGCAGGACTTTCGCGACGAGATCCGGCGCCAGATCCTGGAGGGCAAGCTCATCGAGCTGCGCGTGCGGCCGCGCGTGCGGGTCACCGATCAGGACGCGCACACCGCGTATCAGCACTGGCTGAGCGAGCTTCAGAGTCAGCGCCTGATCGACGTGCGGCTGCTGGTGAAGCGCGTGCTCCCGGGCTCCACGCCGCAACAGACGCAAGCCGTGCTGACGCTGGCGCAGACGCTCGCCCACCAGGCGCAGTCCGGGCAGGACTTCTGCGACCTGGTCCTCCAGTACAGCGACGATCCTTCCACGCGGAGCACCTGCGGGACGCGCGGCCCGCAGCCGTACCGCGACCTCTTCCCCGCCATCCAGGAGCTGGTGGAGACGGTGAAACCGGGCGCGGTGTCGGACGCGACGCCGGTGCGGATCGGCACCGACGACGTGGTGGTCATCGCCATGCCCATGGCGCAGGCGCGCGTGCCGCCCTACGACGAAGTGAAGGCAGAGATGAACCAGCGCGCCGTTCTCGAGGGGCTGGAGCGCGGGCGCAAGCAGTGGCTCGGGGAGCTGCGGCACAACGTCTACATCGACGTCCGACTCTAGCCCGCTAGGGGCGCGAATGCCGTCCCCGTACTGAATCGTCACGACGGAGGCAACTCGTGCCTTGGCCCCTCCTCTCGTGTCTCGATCGCAACAGGCGGAGTCTGCTTCTCGCGCCTTGGGGCGAGCCTGTATCGGCCTCCGCCGCAGCTCTGCTTATCCTTCTCGCAGCCAAGCCCCATCTCGGCGAGGCCGCGACCGCTCTGGCCCGTAGGGTCGGTCCTACCATCGGCTCCACGGTCCCACGGCTCGAGCCTTACTCGGGCTTCCTTGTTGTCGCATTCTGCGCGCTCGGGGGTATCGCCGTCGCCGTCGCTTCCTGGAGGGTTCTCCACCGGCTGCGTTTCTCGTGGCTGTTGCCTGTGGCTCTCGTCGTAGCAGCTGACGCCGTGGCGTTTCTTCGGGGTCGTTGGCTAGGATGGGCGGTCCCCGTCGCCGTTGTCGCGCTCGCGCCGCTCGTCTACGCCGGCGGCATCCGCCCAGTGCCAGTTGCGCGTTACGAGGCGCTGGCGGGGCTCGTCTGCATCGGCTGCGAGGCGGCGTGCCTGGGACTAGGCATCTGGTTCCCGCTGTCACGCTTCGTGTCCATGGATGTCATGTTGGGCTTGATGGCTGCGCCGGCCGCCGTGGCCGTTCTTGGCTGCGGCTGGCTCGTTCGTGGCAATCGGCGCGCGTGCGCGGCGTGCGCGGGACTACCTACGTTGGCCCTTCCCTTCGTTGGACTGTCGCGTAACCCCACGATCGTGCCCACGCTGCTGGACGCGACGGCCTGCATCGTCGCCCTGCTTCTCCTGTCGCGCTTCGCGTCCGCCACTCAGCGCTTGGTCGCCTGGACGCGCCGGAGCGCGATCGGCCTCGCTGTGCCGGCGGTCACTCTCTGGCTGCTACTTCCCTGGCGTTTCCGCGACATGTCCACCGGCGACTCCAACGGCCATGAAGGCCAGCACCTCGGATGGTTGAACAGCATGTCCTTCGGCAAGTGGATGATGGCGGATGCGGGCTTCACCTACGGCCCGTTGCGTGAGTACGCGCTCGCGGCGTTGACCGTCCTGCAGGGGAGCTTTACCCTCGAGCATTTTCGGATTGCGTACATCGCCGTGAACATTGCGGGGTTCGCGTGCCTGTTCACCGCCATGCGGATGGTGTGCGCCCGACAGATCCTCCTACTCCTGGCGGGCGCGGCGCTCCTCGTTGTCCACTCGACCATTGCGTACTTTCTCATTTACTACGTGAACTTCGGCGCGTTCGGCTGGGCCGACGCGACGCGCGCCGGCCTCGCAACGGTCGCCATCGTCGTAGCGCTCCCGCCCGACGTCGCGGCCATGAGCGATGTGCGGGCCTTGCGCCGACGCGCGGGCGTAGGCGGGTTGCTGGGGGGCCTGGCGCTCCTTTACAGCCACGACTTCGGGGCGCCTGCAAGCCTTGCGACCCTCATCGGTGTTGCGTCGATCGCGCTCGTGCGACGTCAAGGGACGACGGTGGCCGCGCGCGTCGGCGCAGTTGTCCGGTACGGCGCAGCATACGGCGCGGGGATCTCCGCGGGGCTCGTACCGTTCCTCGCGATTTATGCCGCGGGTGGCCGCCTCGGCAAGCTCTTGCACGGCTACCGTTGGGCGATCGCCGTGTCCAAGGGCGCGACCCCTTTCTCGTGGACCGGCGGCGACTTCTCGCTGAGGGAGTCTAGCTTCGCGTCATTCGCAGCGTTGACGGCGAACGCCTACGACGCACGCCTGGGCACGAAGATCCTCGACTACGCGTTCGGCCCTGCAATCGTCGTCGCTGGCCTAGGCCACGTCCTGTCGGCGCTGGCGCGGCGGCAGTTCCGCCCGCGCACGGCGGTCATCCTGGCGCTCACGGTCTTTCAGGCCATGGTTCTCTACTACGCGTTCGTGATTCCGGACCCGTCGCATGTGGTCAACTCGACCACGCCTGGGCTCGTGCTGCTCGTCGCCCTCGCGACCGGCGGCGGTGGCCTCGGAACGCGCGTGGGCCGATTCTTCGTGCCGATCGGGGTGTGCGCGGCCACGCTCGTACCCGCGCTCTGGCTCCTCGACGGAAGCACCCAGATGGCGCTGCACGAGCGCCTCGAACACCTCGCCGCGCGGGAGGAGCGACCGTCGTTCGGCGATCCCTACCGCTACGAGCTCGCACGCGCGGGCGACGAGCACGTGGATGACAAGCTGCTGCGGACGGCACGGGCCATCGTGCAACACTCCGCGCCAACAGACCCCGTTTACTGCGCCACGTGGATGCTCGGAGGCGGGGCTGAGGCGTTCCTGTCGGATCGCCGCAACCCGACCTCCTTCGACAAGCCCGACGAGATGGCCTCCCCGCCACTTCAAAGACAGGCGCTCTCCGAGCTACGAGCCGATCCGCCGAAACTCATCGTGGGCACGTTTTTCGATTACATGAGCGACGACGGACGTCGCTTCATCGCCCAGGGGTGGCACAAGACCGACAACTCCTTGGTTCGGGAGCGCAATCCTTGATGCGATGAGAATCGCCGTGGCGCCTCTGGGCGACTACTCGACGCGCCACCCGGACGGCGCCCTGCTGGTGATCGAAGTGGCCGAGTCCTCGCTGCAGTTCGACCGCGACGCGAAGGGCCCCCTCTACGCGGCATCCGGCGTCCGCGAGTACTGGATCGTGGACGTCGCAGGGCGCGTCGTGGAGGTCTTCAGCGAGCCAAAGGGCGAGCGGTACACGCGCTCGCGGCGCGTGCTCCCGGGCGAGAACCTGTTCCCTGCCGCCTTCCCCGACGTGATCATCGACGTCGGCGGCGTTCTGGGCTGAAGAACGGTCGATACCTCACCGCCCCTCGAACCGGCGCTTCCTCCTTCTCGGCCTCGTGCCAGCCCTCGCGGGTATGGCTGTGGTGCATCCTTCCGTCGAGGCTGTAAGGGCAGGACCAAATCAGAACGTACAGCGCGTCCGGTACGCCTTGCCCTAGCCCGGATTATTCACTAGACAAGTGGGCCGGTCGTCTTGTCTTGGGGGCCAGGTCGCGCCGTCACGACGCCAGCGCGGCTGTCTTTTTGCAGTGATGGAAGCCAAGTTCGTGCGCACCGCGG
>Ga0302325_10008357_pt1 | contig 22734 bp, 24 predicted proteins | sample Palsa_T0_2_FD_201948 | JGI IMG/M metagenome (GOLD analysis project Ga0302325, IMG submission 201948) | Peat permafrost microbial communities from Stordalen Mire near Abisko, Sweden - Palsa_T0_2 | ecosystem: Environmental > Terrestrial > Soil > Palsa > Peat permafrost | place: Sweden: Abisko...
CGCAACCGCAAAACGCGCCAGCCGATGGCTCCTTTTAACAGCACGTCCGATGAGATGTCCGCTCTGGGACGCTTTTTTCGTGAACAGGGGCTGTACACCTTTGTCCGCTGGAATACCTTTTTTACCAATCCTCCGCTGTGCATTCACGAGCAGCAGATGCGCGAGGCGTTTGCGATCATCGATCGCGGGTTGGAGATCACTGACAAAGCTGTCAGCGATTAGACCTCATCCCCTCATCCGTCAGTAAGAGCGTGTGCGGGGCGGACACTGCTGTCCGCCACCTGCCATAGGCTGCTGGGAATGCCCAGGCGAGTCCTGCGGCTTCTCCCGCGCCAGATCCGAGATCAAAAAAACACGGATCGAATCCGGTACATTATCTGTAATCAGCAAGTTGAAAATTTTCAATCTGGTTGAATCCCGGCTCAGTGGGCAAGATTATCGCGCCGGACTACCTCCAGGACCAGGACCAGGACCATGACCAGGATCGGCTTTCGCGGCTGTGGATGACAAGGTCAGATGTCACAAGCGCCGTGGAGAGATCAGGGGTAAACCTTCGACTTCTCGCAAGAGACGCGAGAAATGGGCGACCGGTGCCACCAAGCTCAAAATCAACTTCAAAGGCGACGGACAGATGGATCCGTTCCGCACTTCCAAGGCGTCGCTTCGCTCCGCTGACAGCCGAGGCGGCTGTCTTCACATGGGCAGTGGCTACTGTTGTTGCTGCTGTTGTTCGTGGTTGATGCGGTTGGTGCGGTGGAGTGTGGGGCGCGATTGAATGACGACGGTGGGGGCGACGTTTTCCGGAGGCGGAGCGTCGGAGGGGCTGACGGTTACGGCTACGCTGAGTTCGCCGTGGGCTTCGCCTTTGTGGACGCCGCGGGTGGGGGGAACGTCTGCATAGTCGCGACCGACGGCGACGCGGATATGCCGGTCGGCGCCGATCAGGTTGTTGGTGGGGTCGAAGGCGACCCACCCCAGGTCAGGCATGAGAGCCTCAACCCAGGCGTGGGAGGCGCCTTCGAGGGAGCGGTACTTGGGTTCCTCGGCGTCGGCTTCGTCGCGGTGAAACATGTAGCCGCTGACGTAGCGACAGGGAATGTTCAGCGGACGCACCAGCGCAATCATAATGTGCGCGAAGTCCTGGCAGACCCCCTGACGGGTGTTGAGCGCGTCGTCAATGGGAGAATCGACCTTGGTGCTGTTCTTGACATAGTCGAACGATTCATAGATGGCTTCGGTCAGCTCAATGAGCAATTGCAGGGGCGTGTCGCGGCGTTTGCATTGAAGCTGCCGGGCTAAAGATTGCAGACGGGGGCTTGGCTTTGCGAACTGGCTGGGCAGCAGCATCTCCCAGTGATCTTCGGTGTCGACGAGGCGATCGAGGTCGCTCCAATCGCCGGAATCAGCGGGGCGCGGAATGGCAGCCGCCTCCACTTCAACTGTGGATTCTGCGGTGACCTTCACCCGGTTGTGATTTCCGGCGATATCGAAGTGATGAACCGTGTTGCCCAGGAAGTCGCGGTATTGCATGATGTTGGCCGCGGGGCTGACGTCGAGTTGAAAGGTAAGGCAGTGCTGCTGGCCGTCGCTGCGGGGTTGCATGCGAACTTCCATGACGCTCTCGCGGACTGCCGGCTCATAGCTGAAGGTTGTGGTGTGGCGAATGGAGTAGATCAAGCAAAACCTCGATTGGATAATTCTGTAATCAAGTTAAATTGGCAATTGAACTTCAAAACAGCGCCGCGTTTCAATTACACAATTATCAAATTTCTAAATCTCGCTAAGCGACCAGGGCTGACTCGACCGAATAGTCGAAGTAAATCTGATGGATCGCGTTGTGAGCTTGCGTGCATTGCCAGCGGATGCTGTCCACGAAGGCGTTTGCGCCCGAGGCCATGATCTCGTCGATCTGGCTGAAGCTCAGGGTTGCGCGCAGACGGCCCGCGATGCGGACGGGTTGTTCCGCCTTGCGCTCGGTTAACTCTCCGATGGCGCGCAGCGCGGTGTGAACCATGTCGACGGAGAAGCGCACGGAGTGCGGGAATCCAGGATTCAGCAACAGAAACTCCGCGACACGCAGCGGGCGCAGCTCGGCGGTGTGAGCTTTGCAGTAAGCTTGAAAAGCAGCGCAGGACTTCAGCAGCCCGACCCATTCGAGATATTCTTCGCTTTCCACCGCCTGGTCCATGGGATGGGGCAAGCGGCTGAAGTGGGCGCCGATCAACCGGGCGACACAGTCGGTGCGTTCCACATAACGGCCGAGCTGGATGTAATGCCAGCCCTCGCCGTGGGACATGGTGGAATCGGTTACGCCCTGAAACAGGTGCGCTCCCTCCTGCACGGCGCGAAAGAATACATAGGAATCGAGCAGGCCGGCGTCACTCGATGCTGTGCTCTTGACCTGCAGGAAGAGACGATTGAGTTGCTCCCACATGTCGGAGCCGCACTGCTCGCGGACCTGGCGGAGATTTTCGCGGGCCGCGGCAACGCACGAAATAATGGAGGAGGGGTTTGTGCGATCCAGGGTGAGGAGGTAGGTAAGCGTTTCGGCATCGAGCGGAGCATTTTCCGGAGCGGGTACTTGCAGCGCCTGCAGCAGCCCGAGCCATCTTCCCGACCCGGCTTCGGGGGATTGGTCCAGGCGCAGCTGTAGGTCCACGTCGATGAGGCGGGCGGTGTGCTCGGCACGCTCGAGGTAGCGGCTCATCCAATACAGGCTGTCAGCCACGCGCGACAACATGGTTTCACGGTGTTCCGTCATGCGCGCAACACCCAGGTGTCTTTGCTGCCTCCGCCTTGGGAGGAGTTCACCACCAGCGAACCTCGACGGAGCGCTACGCGGGTGAGGCCCCCGGGGACCAGCGTCACATTCTCTCCATAAAGGATGTAGGGGCGGAGGTCGACGTGACGAGCCTGAGCTTCTCCTTCAAGGAAGCACGGGGCGCGCGAAAGGCTAAGGGTCGGCTGGGCGATATAGTTTCGCGGCTCGGCCTCGATGCGGCGGCGGAAGTCCTCCCGCTGCTCGGCGCTGCTCTGAGGACCGATCAGCATGCCATAACCGCCTGATTCACCTACGGCCTTCACCACCAATTGATCGAGATGTTCGAGCACGTAGCTGCGCTGTGTGGCATCGGTGAGCAGATAGGTTGGAACGTTGGGAAGGATGGCATCTTCGCCGAGGTAGTAGCGGATGATCTGCGGAACGTAAGCGTAGACCGCTTTGTCGTCGGCGACGCCGGTTCCGATGGCATTGACCAGTCCGACGTTGCCGGCGCGGTAGGCATTGAATAATCCGGGTACGCCCAGACTTGAATCGCGCTGGAAGCAGAGAGGATCGAGAAAATCGTCGTCCACACGGCGGTAGATCACATCCACCTGGCGGAGGCCGGCCGTGGTGCGCATATAGACGACGTTGTCGTGGACCAGCAGGTCGCGGCCTTCGACCAACTCGATGCCCATCTGCTGGGCCAGAAAAGTGTGCTCGAAATACGCCGAGTTGAAAACCCCGGGAGTTAACAGGACCACGGTCGGTTCGTGGCGACTGGAAGTGTTCACCGGACTGAGCGCGCGCAACGTGGCCAGGAGTGCGTGGGCGTAGTGATCGACGGGGCAGACGCCGTAATCGCGGAAGAGGGTGGGAAAAACCTTCTTCAAAACCTTCCGGTTGGCCAGCATGTAGGAGACGCCGCTGGGGACGCGGAGATTGTCTTCGAGCACGGCGAAGCTGCCATCGGGAAGGCGGACAAGATCGGTGCCGCAGATGCTGACGTAAATTCCGCGGGGCACGTTCAGGCCGCGCATTTCGCGGCGGAAGTGGCGACAGCTGTAGACCAGGTCCTTGGGGACGATGCCGTCCGCCAGGATTTTTCCGGCGTGGTAAATGTCATCGAGGAACAGATTGAGAGCCGCGATGCGTTGGGTCAGGCCACTTTCGATCTTGCGCCACTCCTGGTGCGGGATGATGCGGGGAAGAAGATCATTGGGAAAGACCCGCTCGGTGCCTTCGGAGTTGCCGTAAACCGTGAAGGTGATTCCCTGATGCAGGAATGACAGGTCGGCGGCTTGCTGGCTCTTGCGCAACTCTTCGGGAGGCAGATCGAGCAGGGTCTGGAACAGAGGCCGATAGTGGGGGCGGGGTACGCCGGGCGATTCGAACATCTCGTCATAGGCGCCGTCGAACTGATAGTTGCGGAAGGGAGGGCGCGAAAGCCCGAGAGCGGACTCCGGCATGGTCATCCGCCGCAGAACGGCGCGACTTCGGGTACGGCTATGGGGCACTCTAGGACTCTAAGTGGCAGGCGTTGCCAAGTCCAATCTATTTTGTTTATGGGGTGGATCTGGTTTTCGGGGCGCGCAGTCAGTCGACTCGAGGGTCGGTTGTCAGGCGCGCCACACGCGCTGCTGGATGTCCAAGGACGAAAACATTACGGGTTCGTGGTGCACGCTGGTGGCGTGGCGGTTGATCGCGGTGGCGGCTTGAGTGCGGAGGTTTCCATCGCGGGCATCGAAATCGAGAGTGCTGACGTTGTGTGAGCAGCGGGTGCAGGTAAACTTCATGCCGCCCTTGATCCGCCCGATGGTGTAGTGTCGCTTCACAATTCCGAGTGTAGTCCTTTGATCAAGCAGTGGCGCGCACGTCGGTGTCGCGGCGAAGGTAATAATGGACGAAAGAGTTCCAAACTGGGAACGGGGATGAAGCGTGGAAAGCGTAATTCAAAAACTTTCACGCCCACAGGGAACGCGCAAGAGTGGTGCGCCGGCAAAGGGCAAAAGCAGGTTCCTCGCTCCGCCGTCGCGGTGCTCCGGCTCTGGTCGGAACGACAGAGATTATTTAGCGATTTTCAATTTCATTTTTTCACTTCGAGGCGGTTGTGATTTCTTAACACTTCGCGGAGGCGGTCATGGGGTAGAGCCATAACTTCGTGATCGTCGATGCCCTTCATGGTTTCGGCGGCGATCATGGCATTGATCACGGCTTCTTCGGTGGCCTGGACGGTGGCCAAGAAGATTGGGTTGAGGGAATCGTTGGGGAGCATGGTGAGCTGGCGCAGACCGACAGAGCTGACGGCGCCGGGGTTGGCGGTGGAGAAGGCGAGGAAGATATCGCCGGAGCCGTCCCCGGAGTAGCTGCCGTCGCGGCCGAGGCCGAGAGAAACTCTTTTGGCGATGCGTTTGAGCTGTGTGGGGATGAGCGGGGCATCGGTGGCCACGATCACAATGATGGAGCCGACGTCTTCTTTGAAGACGGTATGCTCGGCGATTTCGCGGCCTACGTTGATTCCAGCGACACGGAGCTGATCGCGAGCTCCGTAGTTGCACTGGACCAGGACGCCGACGGAATAGCCGCCGGCTCCGGTGTCGAGAACCCTCGACGAGGTCCCGATGCCGCCTTTGAATTCGTTGCAGATCATGCCGGTGCCGCCGCCGACGTTGCCTTCTTCGACCGGACCGGAGCGGGCGGTGTCGAGGGCGTGGAAGGCGTCTTCGGGACGAACGTGAAATCCGTTAATGTCGTTGAGATAGCCATCCCAGGTTTCGGCGACGACGGGAAGGGACCACCAGTAGCCCTCCATGTCGGGCGTGCCGTTCTTCACCTTCCAGGCGATGACCGCGTCGCGCACAACGCCCACGCTGTGGGTATTGGTGATCATGATCGGACCATTCAGGAAGCCGGAATCGTCGACCCAGGTGGTGCCAGTCATTTCGCCGTTGCCATTCAGGGTGAACCAGGCGGCGAAGACGGCATCGTTGGAGGCCTTGCCGCGGGGATGGATTGCGGTGACTCCGGTTCGCACGGGACCTTTACCGACTTCGAGTTTGCCTTTGCCGGAGATGAGCGTGGTGTGGCCGACCTCGACCCCTTTGACGTCGGTGATGGCGTTGTTCGGGCCGGGCGTGCCGTCGAAGGGTACGCCCAGATCGCGGGCGCGCGGCTTTTGGGCCTGGGCGGTGAAGCTGAGAACGAGGGCGAAGACAACTACGGCGAGGGGCTTCGGGCCCGAGCATTCCGGCTTAGCCGGGGTCATCGCGCGAAGTGGAAATGGCATCCTAGAATCGTGGGGAATTGAGTGGTATGACATAGAGTCTCCGAAAGAACGAAGAAGTATAATCGCTTTTCGAAGCAGACATTTCACGGGGGTGAAATATGGACGGGTGGAAGAAGGCGGTGATTGCAGGTTCGCTAGGGGCGGCGACGGCTCTATTCTTGAAGAAGAAATTTCCGGCGGGCGTGCTGATGACGGGAGTGGGACTGGCCATGCTGGCCTCGGAGTTTCCCGATAAGTTCGAAAGAGTAAGAAGGCTGCTGCCGCAATATTTTGACCGCGGCATGCAAGTGATGGAGATGGCGGCGCGGGCCGGCAAGCGGATCACCGAGGCCGCGGGGCAGAGCGCGATGGACGCGTGGGAAGAGGTTGGCGGGTGAGGAACCGGCGTCTGTCTTCCGTCAGCCGGCCTGCGGCATTGTCCGAGCAATCTGTTGGAGAGTGCTAAGGGTATGAAGCCGGAAGCCGAGTGCCGGACGTCGGCCGGCGGAAGCCGTCTTCTAATCGATGCCCAGTTGTTTTTTGGCGTCCGGGCTGAGTCTCTCGGGAGTCCAGGGCGGAGTCCAAACAACATTCACGGATGCGTTGCGGATGCCGGGCAACTGCTCCAGGCGTGACTTCACCTGGGCACTGATATTCACGTGTTCGGGGCAGCCCTGGGCGGTGAGCGTCATGTCGATGATTACGTCCTGCTTGGCCTGTTCCGGAGTGTCGGCCGGGGCAGGGGCGAAGTTCACGTGGTAAATCAAGCCGAGGTCGACGATGTTGACGGGGATTTCGGGATCGTAGCAACTCCTCAGCGCGCTGAGCACGTCTTCTTCTGTGACGGTGGGCATGATGATTTCCTTCCGCAAACTCCGGTTCCGGCGCCGGGCTTCCGGCATACCGATCCGCGTTCCTACCTTCTTCCAGTGTAACCCAGCATCCGATGCGGGAATAAGCCCCACCCCTGGGCTGACAATCTGGTAGAGTTTTTCCGGATGATGAGCGAGGAAGCGAAGCAGAGGATTCAGATTGCGCTAACGCTGGCGGTTGTGGTCGCGGGTTTGCGCGCAGGGTACATTCTTTACCGGCGGCATGAAGACAATCTGGCCGGGCAAAAGCAGCAGCAGGCCAAGAATGCCGGCTACTCAGATGCCGACTATTATGTGGCGCCGAAAAAGCTTTATCCCTTCGACTTGAAATCGGCGAAGCAGTTGACGCTGCAGCCGGTATGGACAAAAGAAGGATATCGCTACACCTATTTTCGATATGATGCGGCTCGCAAGCGGACAGAATTCACGCATGAGGCAGGGTTGCTGTTGCCGATCGAAGAGCTGCAGATTAAGGATGTCGTCTCGGACCTTCCGGCAGGAAGCGGGAGCCGGCGGCAAGTGATGGCTGTTTTCGAGAAAGAAGGGAAGAGCTACGCGGTGCCGATCGGATTCGAGAGCGAGGGACGATACAAGATTTATTCCGATGAGATGTTTTATGTGGAAGATCCGCACGAGTTGTACAAACACTGGCCGCCGGATGTTTGGCAGGCGGTGGCGCAACATGAAGTGAAGCCGGGAATGAATGAACTGCAGGCGGATTTTGCGGTGGGGATGGGAGTTCCGGACGCGGGGGCCTCGTCGGAAGAGAAAACCGTCCGGTATCCCAATGGAGGAAAGCCGCTGGTGGTGAGTTACCGCGACGGTAAAGCGGCGGAGATCAAGACCGGGTCGTAGAGAGACAAAAAGTAGAAATTCCCCACTTCTCGCAAGGAGGCGAGAAATGGGGCGGCCTCTTCCTACTCACATCGCGATGATTTACTTGACCGCCGCGAGCGCTTTAGAAACCTCATGGATGTCGGGCACGACGGGGATCTCGTAGTCCTTGCGCCAGGCTAGTTTGCCGTCGCGGTCGATGATGAAGATGGAGCGGCCGGAGATGCCCTTATCTTCGAGGTATACGCCGTATTTGGCGGCGACGGCGCCGCGGGGATGGAAGTCGGCGAGCAGCGGGTATTGAATTCCCATCTTGTCGGCGTAGGCCTTGTGGGACCAGACGCTGTCGACGCTGAGTCCGAGCACCTGCGCGTCGAGCTGGTCGAACTGTTTCTTGTCGTTGACCATGCAGGCGTGCTCTTTGGTGCAGACCGGGCTCCAGTCGAGCGGATAGAAAACCAGCACCACCGGCTTTTTACCCCGGAAATCGCTGAGCTTTACTTCCTTCTGATCCTGATCCTTCAACGAGAATTCGGGCGCCGGGGCGCCGACGGTTGGTGACATGAGTTCCTCCTATGTATTCGACGATGGCTTAACTTTGGCTTTGCGTGTCTTACAGTATTGAATCACAAAAATCTGATTTGCGACGAGAACGGATCTGTGCGTCGTTACAGACTGTCGGCAAATATTTTCTTGTAATCGCGATACCAATCGCTCTGGAAGCGCTCTTCGGGATCGTAATGTGTCTTTAGCTGCAAGAATTGCGCGAACTGCGGATAGCATTTTTCGATTTGCGGACGCGTGGCATCGCGATGGTAGGTCAAGTAAGTGCCGTTGCGTTTGATCGCCATGTCGATGAGCCTGCGGAAAGCGTCGCCGGAACGGCGCAGGCCTTCGGGGCTGTGAACGGGTGCAGGTTGAAGATCACGCAGGCGTAAGGCTGCTTGGCCCAGGGCAGAAATGGCGGGAAGCGACCCCATTTCCCGAATCCATAAATTTGGGCTTCGAGTCGATCGCAAAAGCACATATTTCCTTACTTCACGACCGGAGAATCGGGGCCGGCAGCCTTATCTTCTTCCGCGTGAATTTTGCCGTCATCTTCGGCGTAGAAAGAACGGTGCTGGGCGTCGAGTTGTTTCGGAGTCATGGTGAGCATGAAGCTGTCCTTCTTGCCCTTAAAGGCGGCAGTGTAGTCGCCGCGATTGGGGTCGACCATCCGTTTGGTGAATGATCCGGAGTGAACCAGTTCGGCCAGGGAAGTTGCGAAGTGGCCGTATTGTTTCTGGAAACGATGCTGGGCCCGGAGAACAACCCGCATGTAGGCGAGGGCGGCAGCTTCGGAATCAGAGCGGGCGGGGTCGCCGGGAAACTTCGGCTGATAGGTCGTAGCGGGTGACTGAGCGGCGAGCGCGGGGGCGACTGCGGATAAAGCGGAGGCGGCCAGCGCACAGACGGCAATCATGGCTACAGACCAAGTGCAAGGTTTTCTCATCCTGAAGTCTTCTCCGTGTAGCGGAACAGCGGGAATTGGGGCGCAATCCCCGATGAAGAACGCCGTTTCACCCTTTTTTTCATGTTACTCCCGTAATTTCCCTTCGGTCACCTTCTCTTTGCATCGCCGCCAAATGCCGCTATGCTCTATCCAGAGCCTATACCCTACAGGGAAAACTATGAAAGCAGCCGTAGCCAGAAAGCCGATCATCCGAATTGCAGTGGTGGAGAGCGACCCGCTTAGGTTTGTGGGATTTCGCGCGTTGTTCGATACTGAGCCTGAGTTCGAACTAATCTCCGCCAGCCTGCCCGAGATTTCAACGCTGCAGAGCGTGGATCTTATCCTGTTGGGAAACCGGTCGGGCCAGAACTTGTTCGACGTGATGGCAAGCCTGAAGGCCACGCGGCCGGATCTGCGCATTATTGTCACCGGGTCCGGGGTGGATGAAGAGACCATTCTGAAAGCGATCGCATCCGGCGCAAAAGGCTATGTGGACGAAGCTGCTTCGCCATCAGAATTCGCGCAGGCGATCCGCATTGTGAGCCAGGGATCGGTGTGGGCGCCGCGGAGAGTGCTTTCGATGTTCATTGAACGGGTGTCTTCGTCGCCAGGGAGGATTTTCCCCGCCGGACGGGTGACCTTCACCGACCGCGAAAAGGAAGTACTGGAGATGCTGGTGGCGGGGCGCTCCAATAAAGAGATTGGTGCTCAGTTGGGGATCGAAGAGCGCACGGTAAAGGCACACGTGGCAAAGCTGATGCGCAAGGTGGGCGTGCAAAACCGGATTGCACTGTCGGTGCACGCGATTACACATTCGCTGGTGGCGGCGAAGTAAAGAAAGCCAGTACCGAGTCGCTTCGACCGAGTGACGAATACTTGGCGTTAAGCCGATTCTAAGGCGCTGAGCTTGGGTTACTTCGGGACACTGACTTCGGTAATCTTGCCCGGCCTCGGCCTCCAGGGGCATACTCGCCTCACCTACCACAGAACCTGGGAGACGGGGTTGAGAGTTGCGATTAGGGTCACTACTCTCAGCCCCGATTTTTTTGGTCTTCCACCTCGCTTTGATTTCTTCCCGGTGTTTCTTCCCTCTGATTCCTTTCTGCTGAATTCTTTCTGCTGATTGCTTAATTCGTGGTTCGCGGTCCTGACATACCCCTGACACATCATTTACAATCCAGGGCATCTCCCACATTCAGATTGAAGAGGATTATGAAAAAGCTAGTTCTTCTGACCCTAATCGCATCTCTGTGCTCCCTATCATTTGCAGCCGATGATCAGCCGAGGGAAACCAAGGCATCGGATCGTGTGCAGGCCGCGGCGGACGTGCTGGACGATATTCAGGCCGCACCGGATAAAGGTATCCCGCAGGAGGTGCTGGGCTCGGCGGAGTGTGTGGCCGTGGTACCGTCGCTGTTGAAGGGTGGTTTCATTGTGGGCGCCAAGTACGGCAGGGGGCTGGCCAGTTGCCGCACTCCGAAGGGATGGAGCGCTCCCGCATTCTTCGTGGTCACCGGGGGAAGCTTTGGTTTCCAGATTGGCGGGCAGGCGGTGGATCTGGTGATGCTGATCATGAATAAAGATGGCATGAAGCATCTGCTGTCAAGCGAGTTCGCGCTGGGCGCGGATGCTTCGGTGGCCGCCGGGCCGGTGGGGCGTCACGCCGAGGGCAATACGGATTGGAAGATGAGGGCTGAGGTGCTGACCTACTCGCGCGCCCGTGGCCTGTTCGCGGGCGTGAGTTTGAACGGGGCCGTCATAAAACAGGATAAAGACACCACGCGCGAATTTTACGGCCGCATGGTTCCGTTCCGGACGGCGCTGAGGGGAGGGATTGACCCGCCGGGAGGGGCGAATGCATTTCTTGCATCGCTGGCGAAGTGGGCGCAAGAAGCGGCGAAATAGACAATCTTTCTCAATGAAGTAGGCGACAAATCACGAAGGGCGCAAGGTTGCACGAAGGTCTTGAATCTTCTCTTTTCGAACCCTCGTGCCCTGAGTAGTCATTTCGGCTCGCTTCCTTGATCTGTTTGCAAATGATTTTTGACGGTGGTACCGTCACGCTTCCCGATGCGGCAGCGACTTGAGTACGCGGCAGCCTGGCCGTTCATCAAAATTCTGGGTATTTTGCCCCGCCCTCTGGGCCGAGCCATGGGCTTCGGTCTGGCCTGGGTGGTTTATCTTCTGCACGCGCGATTGCGGCAGGTAGGAATGCGCAATCTTGCCCTGGTATTTCCGGAAAAAAGTGAGTCGGAGCGGGCGCGGATTTTGCGCGGGGAGTTCGCTTCGCTGGGACGGCAGCTGGCCGAGGTCTGCAAATTTCCTGCGTACACTCTCGAAAACGTCGAGCAGGTCGTTGTTTACGACGGGCTGGAGAACTACGAGCGGGCCTATGCGCGCGGCAAAGGAGTGTTGTTCCTGACGGCGCATTTTGGGGGATGGGAGCTCTCTGCCTTTACGCATTCGCTCCACGGGCACTGGATGCATGTTGTGGTGCGGGCGATGGACAATGTTTATCTGGACCGGCTCATCCGAAAGTACCGGACGATGCACGGCAATCAGATCGTAGAGAAAGACGATTTCGTGCGCGGGCTGCTGGCTGCCATGAAGGCCGGAGAAGTGGTGGGCATATTGATGGATACGAATATGACTCCGCCGCAGGGGATCTTTGTGGATTTTTTCGGCATCCCGGCGTGCACGGCGAGCGGGCTGGCTCGAATTGCGCTGCGCACCGACGCGGCCGTGGTGCCGACGTTCACCATCTGGGATCAGCAGCTGGGGAAATACCGGCTGCGCTTTGACCCGGCCGTGGAGCTGGCGCGCACGGGCGAGCTGGAATCCGACATCCACGCCAACACGCAGAAATTCACATCGATGATTGAAGACTACGTGCGGAAATATCCGGAGCAGTGGCTGTGGGTGCACCGGAGGTGGAAGACCCGGCCGCCGGGGGAACAGGGGCTGTACTAGGGTTGCGGCAACTCCAACAATGGGATGTCAAAACGGCGTTTGGATTTCGTCCCGAAGCCCACTTCTCGCGACGGCGGCGAGAAGTGGGGCACGAGCCCGGAGACTTCGTTTTTTTTATGCGGCCCGGGCAGTCGGTGGACGATAGCCGCATTCGGACGCTTGCTTCATGGCCCGCAAGGCTTCTTCCTGGGTCAGCAATGGAGTGGTTTGTACACTCTTGCAGGCGCCTCCTCCGGCGAAGGCTATGCCGATCGCGGCCGCGCCGACGTGATCCGGCATTTCCGTGATAACGACGACGTCGTACTCTCCGAAGGAGAACCATCCGCTGACCACTTTTCCGCCCAGCTTTTCGATGGCCGCGCGAACGGCTTCGACGCGGTTCTGGGGGCTGGAAATTACCGCGCCCCAGCCCTCGGCAGAATACGCTACCTGATGCATAAACAGTGGCATAAAACCTCCTTGATTTCGGTCGCCGGAAATCATCCTCCTGGTGCGAAGGTAAGTCAAGCCGCCGAAGCCCGCTTCTCGCGATGGCGGCGAGTAGTGGGGCACCCGGCACAGGGGTCGAATCCGCTACAATCTAGACTTCCTATGAAAACATTTGAACAAATCGCGGACCTTGAAAAGCGATATTTGCTGGGGACTTATCAACGGTATCCCATTGTGTTGACGCGGGGGAAGGGCGTGTTTCTTTACGATCTCGACGACCGGCGTTATCTCGACTTTGTTTCGGGGCTGGGGGTGAATGCGTTGGGGCACGCGCATCCGCGGATCGTGAAGACAATTCGGGAGCAGGCGGGGCGGTTGATTCACGTCTCCAATCTTTATTACCACGAGTATCAGGGGGCGCTGGCGGAGAAGTTGTGCACGCTCCTGGGCGTCTCTTTTGGAAATGCGCGGGCGTTTTTTTCGAACAGCGGGACGGAAGCGATCGAGGGGTCGATCAAGCTGGCGCGGCTGGCGGGGCATCGCGCGGGCGGTGAGGAGAAGTCGCGGCTGGTGGCGCTCGAGGGGTCGTATCACGGGCGGACGTTTGGGGCGCTGTCGCTGACCGGGCAGGAGAAGCATCGCAAGGGATTTGAGCCGATGCTCGAAGATGTGACGTTTGTTGCGCAGAATGATTTGGAAAGCTTGCGGGCGGCGGTGAACGACAAGACTTGCGCGATCGTGCTGGAGCCGATTTTTGGCGAAGGCGGGATCTATGAGTGTTCGGTGGAGTTTCTCGAGGAGTGCCGGGCGTTGGCCGACCGATTCAACGTGGCTTTGATCTTTGACGAGATTCAGTGCGGGCTGGGGCGTACCGGGACGATGTTTGCGTTCCAGAGTTTTGGCGTGACTCCGGATATTGTGGCGATTGCCAAGCCGATCGCGGCCGGGTTGCCGTTGGGGGCTTTTCTGGCGAAGGAAGAGTTTGCCAACGCGATTTCTCCGGGACAGCATGGGACGACCTTCGGTGGTGGTCCGCTGGCTTGCCGCGTGGCGCTGGAGTTTCTGGCGATCGTGGAAGATGAGAAGCTGCTCGAAAATGTGAATCGAGTTGGGGCGTATCTGCAGCAGGAACTGAAAGCAATCGCCGAGAAGAGCGCGGTCGCGAAAGAAGTACGCGGCCGAGGATTTATTCAGGGGATCAATCTGGAGATTCCGGCCCGGCCGCTTGTGGATGAGGCCCTGGCGGAGGGCGTGCTCTTCAACAGCACGCACGATACCGTGGTGCGGTTTCTGCCTCCATACCTGCTGGAGGAGAAACATGTGGATAAGGGGATCCGGGTGCTGAAGAAGCTGCTGAAGAAGAAGCGGCCGGTGGCGGCGTAGGCTGTGCTCGGGATGGTGAACTCCAGAAATTTGGGGAGCGGGAAGCCTTGGCTGTGATGCCGGGGGACGGAGAAGCTTGTGTGTCGCTCCATCCCGAGTTGAGCGGCGGCGCGGACGAATGCTGGATGGATATCGAGGGCGGGCGCATGCGTTATCTGCGCGCGGGTGCTGGACCGGCGTTGATTTTGCTTCATGGGCTAATGGGATATTCGTTTTCCTGGCGGTTTACGCTGCCGGCGCTGGCGCCATACGCAACCGTCTATGCTCCGGACATGATGGGCGCGGGATTCTCGGATCGTGTGGCGGGGATCGATTACTCGATGCGCGGGACAGCGCGACGGATTTTGACCTTCATCGAACGGCTGGGAATTTCCTCGTTTGATCTGCTGGGGACTTCGCATGGCGGGGCGGTCGCGATGTTTGCCGCCGCGGAGTGTCTTGGCGGAAATGTTCGTCCTCAGTTGCGGCGGCTGGTGCTGGTGGCGCCGGTGAATCCGAACTCGGCGCATGGCAAGTGGTTGGCGCCGTTTTTCGGCAGTGATTTTGGCGCTGCATTGTTCCGGGCCAGCATTGCGCGCATGAGCTTCTTGTATCCCTATTGGCACGCTCGCATGTATGGCGACCGCCGGCGAATTCCTCCGGGCACGTTGGAAGGGTATGTGGCGCCGCTGGCGAAGCCGGGGCTGTTCGAGCACGCCCTGCAAATCGTGCGCACCTGGACGCAAGATCTGCGAGAGCTGGAGGCGACTGTTCCGAAGCTGGCGAGCATCCCTACACTTTTGATGTGGGGCAGTAAGGATTCCGCGGTGTATGCTTCGTCGGCGGAGCCGTTGGCCACGCACTTTCCGAACTCCGGGCTTATTACTTTTCCCGGGGTCGGACATCTTCCGTACGAAGAATGCCCGCAGGATTTCAACCGGGCGTTGATCGATTTCCTGATGAACGAGAGAGTTGACGTCTGAGCGGCGGCCGCGTTTTCTGCGTGGTGGCTGCGAGCGCGTGAAGGCGGGTTTGATGAGGCTCGGTTACGGTATGCCTGAAGACATACCCTGATGCGAATCTGGAAGCATCTATTCTGATATAGATAAGAAGGCATATCCTGATTCGAATCCTCGATCCCTTTGCAGACGATGTTGGGCGCGCGAACCTAAGGTTTTCAGATCATGACCCACCACATTGTCGATCTGTTGCGCATGGCGCTACTGCACTACGGATACTGGGCGGTTGCGGCGGCGCTTTTGCTGGAGAATGCCGGCGTGCCGCTGCCGGGGGAAACGGTTTTATTGCTGGCGAGCTTTCTGGCCTATAGCCAGCGGGACTTGAAACTAGGCTGGATCATTTTGGTGGGAACGTTGGCGGCGACTGTGGGCGATAACGCCGGCTATGCCATCGGGCACTACGGGGGAAGGCCGGTGCTGGAGCGCTACCGCAAGCTTTTTCGGATCGGCGATTCCGCGTTGCTGCGAGGGGAGAGGTTATTCAGCGGCTATGGCTCGGTCACCATTTTGTTTGCGCGATTTGTTTTCGGCATGCGGGTGCTCGCCGGGCCGCTGGCAGGCGTTTTGCGCATGCACTGGAAAAAGTTTGTGGTTTTCAATCTGCTGGGCGCAGTTTTGTGGGTGAGCGTGATTTCGTGTGCCGGATATTTTTTTGGGAGTCAGGAGAGACTGCTGATGCATTTCGTCAAGCGATTCGACCTGGCGCTGGGAGCGGTATTTATTCTGGTGATCATTGTCTTGTGGGGGAGAAGGGGATCAAACAGGGTTAAAGCGGGAGCGCGAGAATCAACTTAGACACCGGTCGATTCGCGGCAGAGCTTCTATACTGGGCCGGGTCGCGGTTGTTTCTATGCCAAGCCGCTGCCCGGGGCATAAATTGTCCGGCGCAATCTGCTCCTGAAAATTCAGTGGAGGAGGATCATGTGCAGAAAACTGGATTCCTGATCGTGCTGATTACAGTAACTCTGTTGTTGACTCTGGGTTTGTCGGCAGCCGCTGGACCGAAAGCGCCCGCGGCATCCGCAGTTCCCGTGGCGGCCAGTCCGGCGACTGCTGCCGCGGCCCCAGCTATGCCACCGCATCCGCGGGTGCATGAGGCGATCGAAGCGATGCGGGCCGCGCGGGATCATATGGCGCACGCGGAGGGCGAGTTCCATGGCCATCGCGACAAAGCGATCGAGCATCTGGATCGCGCGATTCACGAAGCTGAGATCTGTGAAAGGGAGCCGTAGCAGAGATCTGGATCGTAAAAACAAAGGCAGCGTCCGCGACGACGCTGCCTTTTTTGTTTAAGTTTTTCTGCTATGGCGGGAGCAGTTACCTCTTGTGTTGGCGATTCTCATCGCCGGAACTTATTCCGGACCGATGGTATAGCCGATGGAGCCGCCGACACGAACCACACTGTTGGAGTAAAACTCGTCGGTATTGTTTTGAATGTGGTAGTAGTGCACCTCGGGTCGGACAAAGAAATGGTGCCAAACGTAGTAGCGGACACCGCCGCCGAGATGTTCCATAAAGTGATCGCTGCTGGTGTAGTTGATGCAGCCGGAGAAGAAGCTGCATGAGGTGGCGAACGGTACGTAGAAGCGTGTGCTGGCGATTCCGATGCCACCCATCAGGTCGAGGCCCAGCTTCTTTCCAAGACGTGGCTGGAAGAGCGCGTTGAAGTCAGTCAGGATCGGGCGATAGCTTTCGTAGCCGTAGTAGCTGGCCTGAGTCGCTCTCCAGGCGGTTTCGACGTTAAAGCCGATACGGCGCTTGAAACCGACCACATCTCCGCTGACATTGAGGTACGTGCCGCCCTTTTCCGCAAGGTTCTGAAACGCCTGCGAGGTACCGCTAGGGGCCGACGAGAGCAGCGTGCCGCCGCCGAACATAATGTCCCCCTGTTGGGCAAAGGCAGAGTTAATGGAGAGGAAGGAAGCGCAGACAGCGAACAGTAAAGCCAACTTTCTCAAGAGAGACCTCCAATAAGTTCGTTGCACGGGATAAGATGCACTGGCGAAATCGTTAAGATGCGCGCCGGCGTCCCATAGCTCATAATAATTTCAACCAGAACCAAGATTCAACTGCTTGTAAAGAAACGTCAAGGAGCCGAACCTACGGTATGGCTGCCATCGCCAACAAACCCGGAATGCGCTAATAAGTCGCGGAGCCGGAGTGATTTTTTGCAGCTTCCGCGGAAGGCCAAAGACGCCTTTATTTGGATTTCGCACTAGCTCCGGGAGCGCGGATGTGATCGAAGGCAATCGGGCCACCACCGAAGAAGATGAGCGCGAAGGCGAGTGCGGCTAGAGCGAGGGGAAATTCGTAACCGCCATTTCCCATCAATCCGTTATGGAAATGCACCTTGGCGATGGCAACGGAGAGGTCAATGCAGATGGCGAGCGCGGCGATGCGGGTGAACAGGCCCAGGAGGATAAGCAAGCCGCCAAGGAATTCGGCGAAGGCGGATAGATAGGCGGTCCAGGCCGGCAGGCCAAGGCTGGCGACAAACTGAACGTGATGGTGCAGGCCACCGAAGACCTTTTGATAGCCGTGGCCGACCATGACGGCGCCAAGCGCGAGGCGCATGACAAAAAGGGCGAGAGGCTGCAGACGATCTAAATAGCGCACGTGGGTCCTCCAACGGAAAGAGGAATATACAGCAGTGATACAGAAGGAAGCCAGGGAGCGGCAGGGGCAATTGTGCGTCGTCTCTCAACTTGATTCGCGGAACCTAATTCAACGGATTGCGCCGGGTGCCTGTCTTCTGGTAACGTTCTTTCGCCCCAGTATGCGCGTGCTGGCGGGTTCTCAGCGCGACTTCCGTGTCCCGGTATTCTCTCTCGTTCTTGGAGTCAGGTTCGACCGCGCGGGGAAGTTGGCGTCCGTTACTTGGCGATCGTAACTCGGCGATTCTGGTCGTTTGAGGCAGGGGTTTGATCGGATGTCGCCGAGGCAAGCCGCAACTTCACAGCAGCGGCGGGGTTCTTTGGAGTACGTAGGATTAAAACTATTGAGGTTGAGTGGCCAGGAGGCTGTAAATGGAACGCACTTTGGGAATCGAAAAGGCGCTGCGGTATTGGGCAGCGTTTCTGGTTTGTCTGATGGTACCTGCGCTGGCATTTGCTCAGCACAAGAATGAGTCGGCGCCGAAGGCAAGCGCGCCAGCACATCAGTCGGCGCCGAAGGCGAGTGCACCGGCACATCAGTCGGCGCCGCATCAATCGGCACCCTCCCATGGAACCACCCAAACTCACAGTTCGACGCCTTCGCATTCGACGACCACCCATCCGGCGACCACCGGCCGCACGAACACCACGAACCGTCCCAGCGGGACGACCGGGCATACGGGAACGGCCGCCCGTCCGAACACGACGACGGGCCGCGGCGCAACTACCAACCGCCCGGCAACGACAGGGCGGCCGAACACGGCAGCGGGGCGTGGGAACACACCTGCGGGCCGCACCAACGCGGCCGCCAGCCGGACTAGCCATACTCCTCCCGGCCGAACGGTATCGCTGAAGGGTGGAGGAACGGCAAGCGTTCGCCCCAACGGCCAGATTCGCTCCATCAATCGCAACGGAATGCAGATCAGCCATGGCGTCAATGGGGGCCGGACGGTTGTGAGCGAACACAACGGAGCTCGCATCGTGACCACCGGACATGGCGGGTACGTGCAGCGCGCCTACGTGACACGCGGCGGAGTGAGTTTCGTGTCGAGAACGTATGTGTCGGGCGGCGTCGTGCATGTCGGAGTCTATCGCTCTTACTACTTCGGCGGGCATGCTTATTACGGTTGGCATCCCGGGTTTTATTTCCACGCAGGGTTCTATGGTTGGGGCTGGCATCCCTGGGGAGCTCCGCTTTACTGGGGCGTTGGGGCCTGGGGCTGGGGAGGAGCGCCGTGGTGGGGTTTCTATGGCGGGTGGTGGAATCCGTATCCGTATTACGCGGCACCGTACTACTGGCTGACGGATTACATGATTTCATCCAGCCTGCAGGCGGCTTATGCGGCGCGCGCTGAAGCAAATGCCGATGCGATGGCAGCCGACGCGCAGGCCAGTGCCGGCGACAGCGGCGGGGGCGGAGGCGGCGGAGGAGATGCCGCTCCAGCGCCAGCCTCGAGCGGAGTGGCGCTGACTCCCGAGGTGAAGGAGGCGATCGCCCAGGAAGTGAAAGCGCAATTGGCTGCCCAGCAGGCCCAGGTGGACCAGAACGGTGGGCAGGCATCGGCAGCTCCTGCGGCCCCAGCCGGCGGACAAGCAGCACCGGCGGCGGCGAACGGGGCGGTTCCGCCTGCGTTGGATCCATCGCAGCGCACGTTTGTGGTGAATTCGGACGTGACGGTGGTGGCAAACGGACAGGAATGCGCGCTGACCTCGGGTGATGTGATCACGCGCCTTACTGATACTCCGGATGCCGACCAGACGGTGAATGCCAGCGTTGCGGCGACAAAGAAAGGGGATTGCGCCTCGGGACAAACCGTAGCCGTGAAAGTGGACGACCTCCAGGAAATGTACAACCACTTCCAGGAGAACCTCACCAACGGCATGAGCGAAATGGCGAAGAAACAGGGCACGGGCGGCATGCCGAAAGCGCCGGACACCGGCACTCAGGCTTCGGACGTGCCACCTCCACCACCGGACAACACTGCTGCCAAGGCTCTGCAGGACCAGCAACAACAGGCTGATCAGACGGAGTCTCAGGTGAAGCAGGAAGTCGCTGGCGGGGGGCAGTAGCGCCGACGCCGGGTCGCGGCTGTAGTTGATCATCGTCAATCGCAGGGAGCGTCGGAGACGGCGCTCCCTGTTTCCAGTAGAGGCGCTTAAGCTTCCCTGGTAAAAGGGACGACCCTGAACTGCCTGACTATCTTTTTAGTGTGCCCTTTGGGTGCGAACTGAATGAAGAATCAAATCGGAGGTTTCACGATGTTGCGGAAATACCGAGGTCTCGTCCCAGGGAGTGTTCTGCTAGCGGCTGCAATCCTTACCGCCGTGCTGGCGCAGGCGCAGGCGCCCACCCTGCAGGAGCAATTGGCCGCGCAATACAAACTGGCTAAGATGGGATCGGATTCGAGTGGATATTCCGTCATCGAGGAAGGCACGACCCTGGCGATTCAAAAGGGTGGAGTAATGGGGCTGCCCTATAAGAGCACGATCTGGCCCAACACGACGTATCAGGATGGAACCGTTCATGCTTCGAGCGTGCAGACGGCGACTTCGGGCAAGACGGCCGACATCGGAAAAAAATTCTGCGGGCTAACCCACAAGTGCCCGAGCAAGCCCGATTCGGCCAGTGACGAAACAGCAACTCACCTGTTCAAGGTGGGGGATAAGGTGTATCCGACAAAGATCGACGTGAAGCTGGACAAGGATCTGGTGGTTCTCAGCATTGTTGCCTGCGACACCTGCAACAAGACCGACCCTCCCACCTACAATAAGGCGAACGTGGTCTTCCAGTTCGCGAAGGGCGCGCTGGCCAAGGCGAGCGCCGGCGAGGTGGAAGACACAATCGGACAATTGCTCTCGATTAGCAACGATGACTCACAGCAGGCTCAGGGCGGCCAACAGCAGAGCGGAGATCAGAGCGGCGGGCAGCAGCAGAACGGAGATCAGGGCGGGCAGCAAGGGGCGGCGCAAGACCAAGCGCAGGCCGAACCGCAGAGCATCGATAAGGGGATGACGCCGGACCAGGTTCAGGCTGCGATGGGAAAGCCCGATAAGATTGTGAATCTCGGGTCAAAACAAATCTACGTGTACAAAGACCTGAAAGTGACCTTTCTGAATGGCAAGGTTTCTGACGTGCAGTAAGAAGTGGCGGAGTGGGTCGATTTTGAAAATCGCATTCCCTCGGCGGCTTGACGCCGCGATTGAAACCGCGCCTTTCAAGACAGATTCAAACTGAGCCACCACCAAGACCTGCTGTAGGATGGATCTTGGTAGGAAAATCTTATTGCAGCCTGGCGTATTCTGCCTTGGCCTGCTTCAAAATGGGGATATCGGGGTCTGCATCTTTCCAGAGCGTCAGGAAATCTTTGTAAGCGACGAGCGCGCGGACGCGGGCGGCATCGGCATCGGCCGGGCTTTGCCCGGACCGGACAGCCGAGGCGGCTGTCCCAACATGAGCATATCCGGCTTCCAGGGCATTTGCTCGCGCCACTCCCAGATGAGCTAATGCTCCCGTCCAGCAATTCCAAACGATGCCGCTGTGATCGATAATTTTCTGGAACTCGGCGGCGGCAGGCCGACCTTGTCCGGCCGCCAGATAAGCCTCTCCCCGTACGTACACCGGATACATACAGGAGAGGTTCAGGACAAACTCAATTTGCCCCAGCTCGAGGGCAGAACCTATCGATGATCGCTCGCCGCTCGAGCCGGCCTGCAGCGCATCCAGCGCGGCCGCCGGATGCTTTCGCTCCAGCGCCAGCTGTCCATGGATTGCAGGCAGCCAAAGCCGCTGCATCTGCGTATCCAGTGGGAAGCGCTTCGCGAGGTCTTGCGCCAGGGATGCGGCTCGTGCGGTATCGCCCGCCAAGGCCAGAGCCAGCGTTGCTTCGCTCTCCACGCCTTGACCTGCGGATGCCAGCTTTAAGGCCGCTTCCGCAGCCTGACGTGCTTCCCCGGGATTGCCGTAAGCTGCTTCCCTCTGCGCCGCAATCGCCAGCCCGATCGCGCCGCCCTCCTTATTGTCTGATCGCATCGCGGAGTCGACAGCCCGCCTGGTCAATTCCCGCGCTCGCTTCAGACGACCGCCATACGCTTCAGTATCAGATTCGAGAGAATATCCCAGACTCTCGTACTCGGGCTGATGCGCAAACCATTGTTCCTGTTCAGTCATGGCTGCCGCGTCGGCCCGCAGAAAAGCCAGCGCGTAGAGCGCATAGCGCATCACAAAATCATCCATCTGTCGGCTCTGGGCCCCCTGGATGATCTGCCGCGCCTCATCGAAACGCTGCAAAGCGAATGTGGCGTTTGCCAGATTCTCGTACCACCCCACAAAATTCGGCGCCAACCCGACCGCCCGCTTCGTCATCTGCGCTGCTTTGTCATACTCCCCCTGAGCGGCGAACACGTTCCCCAAACCTCCATACGCTTCCGCCTCCCGCGGGTAGCTCGCGATCTCCTCTTCAAACGTCTTCGCCGCTTTCTCCAACTCCCCGGTAACATTCAGGTAGTAGTCGGCCGTGATCGCGAGCTTTTCCCGTTCGCTGGCCCGATCGCGCAACTGGAACGCTTTCGTAAAATACTCGCCGGCCCTGCCTTGTTCGCTCATGCGATAGTAGTCCCAGCCCACCGCCCAATAGCCCAAGGCAAAATCCGGGTCAAGCTCAATGGCGCGATGATCGTAAGGCAGCGCCGCGGCTGAAGTTTGCTCGCGGCTTGCCTTCTGTCCCAGACTGTAAGCTTTCAGCGATTCCAGCGATGATGTGGTCGCCTCGGCCAGCGGAACATCGAACTTCTCGACCGTAGCGAGCGACTCTCCCAACTCCTCGCGCAGCTTCGAGGCGGCGCCTCCTAACGAATCGAGCACCTTCTCCTTCGCTTGCGCCGTCACCTGGTCCTGCGCCAGCGTATCTCCACTCGCACAATTGATCGCCTTTAACCCCAGCACGTACTCACTGCCCAGGCTGCCAATCGATCCCGCCACGTATGCCTTACTGCCCGACCGCTGGCAAAGCTCGCGGGCCACTTCGGGCGTAAGTTTCGTGCCCGGCGGACGGGTCATTTCCTGCAGCGTCTTCGCCA
>Ga0302325_10008358_pt1 | contig 22734 bp, 17 predicted proteins | sample Palsa_T0_2_FD_201948 | JGI IMG/M metagenome (GOLD analysis project Ga0302325, IMG submission 201948) | Peat permafrost microbial communities from Stordalen Mire near Abisko, Sweden - Palsa_T0_2 | ecosystem: Environmental > Terrestrial > Soil > Palsa > Peat permafrost | place: Sweden: Abisko...
TCTGACGCTTGATAATTTTAGTCGGTTGATCTGGCCTTCGACCTGCCCGCTGCTCCAAGGCGACTCGAAGGCGGCCCGCACCGCCGATAGATCCGCCGTCATGCTGCCAGCAAAGCGCCGAGTCTCGGGAGCTTTAGTGTCCCGCGCGCGCGCCAACCAACGGTCGAAGCCATCGACATCGCAACGCAGGATCAGGAGCTTCGCGTCGTCGGCGGACCGTCTAATTCTCTTCGTTGACTTCACGTGCTTCCACACAAGGAGTTAATTTTAACTTGACAATCCCATGCCACACTACTAACCATATGCTCAATAGCGAGAAGAGAGCGGGGTATATAGGCAACCATCGCTCTTTTCCCGGGGCGAACAAAGACTTCTCGGGGGTTTTGGCGTGGAGAACGCAGCACTAGTGGGACGGACGGCCTTCGTTACGGGTGCCAGCAGCGGCATCGGCCTTGAGTCTGCGCGCATTCTGGCCCGGGACGGAGCGGCGGTGCTGCTGATGGGTCGGCGGGAAGACGCCCTGCGCCAGGCGCGCGACAACATATTGAAGACCGTACCGAAAGCACGGCTCGAAATCTATGCCGGCGACGCCTCGGATGAGGCCGCCACCAAAGCGGCACTGCAGCGCGCCCACGCTATTGCAGGGCGACTGGATATTCTGGTGCCGGCCGTAGGTGGGGACGACAACTACTATCCCTTCCTAATGGAGACGAAGGATCACTTCCACTACGTTCTCAACCGAAACCTGATCAGCGCCTTCCTTGTCATGCGCTACGGTGCACCCATGATGCACCCGCACGGCGGCTCTATCGTGTGTATCTCGACCACGACTGTGACGCAGCAGGCGACAGGGCTCGCCGCCTATGTTGCCGCCAAGGCAGGGCTCGAGCGGCTGGTGAAGCTGGTGGCGTTAGAGCTGGGCGGCGCGAAGATCCGGGTCAACGCCGTGCGACCGGGGCTGACGCGCTCGGCTGCTACCGAGTTCATGTTCTCCGTGCCGGGTACCGAGGAGCGGTATGCCGCCATCACCCCGCTGGGTCGCGTCGGCGAGCCCGAAGATCTCGCCAAGGCAGTGCGCTTCTTCGCTGGGCCGGAATCGACCTGGATCACTGGCCAGAATATCGCCTGCGATGGCGGCCAGGAGCTAACGGGCGCCACGCCCGATTTTCTCGATCAGGCCTACGGCAAGCAGCTGATGGATCAGATTCGCGCGGGAATAGTGGCTGAATAGCGTCAAGCACAGCATCTACAGACATCGGAGAAGCACCTATGGCATCTGAGATTTCGCACACTGGGATCGAGCCGTTCGGCGTCGAAGCGAGGGTGGATCTCGCACGCGGCTTGACGGCGGAAGACCAGCTGGAGCTGCGCCGCCTCTATGCGCGAGAGGGGTTGCTTCTCGTCCGCGGACTCAAGCTCTCAATGGAGGATCAGCTTTCGTTCTGCAGCAATTTCGGGCCGGTGCTGCGCGGCGAGCACGACAAATATTTGGTTTCGAACGTCGCCAAGGGCGGGCTACTGGGGGATCTGGAGCTTCTTTTTCATCACGACATTCCCTATGTGCCCGCGCCGTTCCTTGCCGGCACGTTGCATGCGCTCGAAGTCTCCGAAGGGGTCAGCGGGACGAAATTCGCTAACGGCTTTCGCGCCTACGAACGCCTGCCGCAAAAGCTGCGCGACCGCGTCGAGGGCCTGAAAGCGCTCTTCATACGACCCCGCGACGAGAGTAGGCGCAACAAGCTCTCGGATTCCCTTCCCGGCGACAACTGCGCCGTGCACGCCGTCGTACAACGACAAAAGGGAACAGGCCGCCCGTATATCTTCGTTAATGGCCAATCGACCGCGTGCCTCATTGGCGTACCGGAATCCGAAGGTGACGCATTGATCGAGGAGCTGCTGTCTTACCTCTATGCCGAGGACAACATCTACGAACACAAATGGAAAAATGGCGACCTCGTCATTTGGGACAACCTCGCCTTACAGCACGCGCGCGGCAAGGTCATGGGCGGGACCCGGACACTCCAGCGCGTCACGGTCGCCCGGTTCAGCTATGAGGATCAGTACCCGGCCGACGGCGTCTGGTTCAGCGACCTGCAGGAAGACCGCGGATTCGGCGTACGCGCCAACTAGCCCTGATGCAGTCACGTCAACGACAATAGGAGGGACGAATGCAAAAAGTGGCGCTTGTCACCGGAGCTGCCGCCGGCATCGGGCGTGCCTGTAGTGTGCGCCTCGCCAAAGAAGGTCACGCGGTGGGCGTGCTAGATCTCGATGAAGCGCGCTGCGCCGATACCGTTAAGGAGATCACAGCGGCCGGCGGCAAGGCGATCGCGCTTGGCGCGGACATCACCCATCGCGCTCAGGTTCAGGCGGCGCTCGCCAAACTGCGCCGAGCGCTGGGGCCTATTACTGTTCTCGTCAACAACGCGGGCATGTCGGAGTTCGTCCCATTCGAGGAACTCACCGATGCGCTCTGGGACAGGATGTTTGCTGTCAATGTGCGCGGAACCTTCATTGTGACGCAGGAAGTGATCGCTGATATGAAGGCGGCGAACTGGGGACGTATCGTCAACATCTCCTCCTCGAGTGCGCAAACCGGCACCCAGGTGCAGGTGCACTACTCGGCATCGAAGGGCGCGATCATCTCCATGACGCGCTCGCTCGCGGAAGCGCTCGGACCCCATGGCATCACGGTCAACAACATCCCGCCCGGATCGGTGACGGGCACGATCATGTTCGAGGCCAACCGCAGCCGCTTGCCGGTGCCGGTCGCGCAATTGACCGCGAATATGCCCGTGCGCCGCCTCGGCGTGCCGGAAGACATCGCCAATGCCTGCGCTTGGCTCGTCAAGGACGAGAGCGGATATGTCACCGGCCAGACCATTGGGGTGAATGGCGGTCGGGTCGTATCGTGAACACTGCATAGCGGAACTAGCATGAACATCGAGATTGAACTCATTAAGCCGCTGGTCTGGACGCATGAGAATGGACGAAAGTCGTTGATCCTCGGAAGCCATGCCGACGGTCTGGTGGGCTGGCCTGGTCCGCACGGTCGCGCCGCGCTCTGGCGTCTGCAACAGTGGGCAGCCCAACCCGACTTTGTTTACTGTCACAAGTGGCAGGTAGGCGACCTGCTCGTCTGGAATAATCCTGGAATGACGCACAGAGTCGTGCCCTATACCGACACACGCCGCGTCATGCATCGCACGGTTAGCGCGGGCAAGGAAAAGCCGGGCCGAATCGCTTCAGAGTCGATAGCAAAGATGCTCGAGCCCATCGGCTGATCTGACTCTTTCCATTCTAATCCTGTGCTGCTCGAGGCGCGAAAATCGATAGAAGGAACGACAAATGTCGACAGCGGAACTTGACCTGAGCGACGTCACGCCTCGCATTGGCCAATTGGTTGGCGGTGGCCAGCAGCACTACCCCTGTTCGCATACGGATATCCGGCGCTGGGTGATGGCAATGGACTATCCGAACCCGATTCACTGGGACGAAGAGTTCGCGCGGCAATCTAAGTTCGGTGGAATTGTCGCGCCCCAGTCTATCTCCGTGTGTCTTGATTGCGGTCACGGCGTGCAACCCGCCTGCGTCGGCCGCATCCCCGACTCGCACTTGATCTTTGGAGGTGAGGAGTGGTGGTTCTACGGCTGTCGCGTTCGTCCCGGCGACAAACTGTTTCAGGAGCGGCGCTTCCATGACTGCAAAGTGGCCGACACCAAGTTCGCCGGACCGACGCTTTTTGCCCGCGGCGACACCATTCATCGCAACCAGCACGGTACGCTCGTCGCCAAGGAGCGAGCCACCTCGATCCGTTATCTCGTGTCCGAGGCCGAGAAACGAAAGATGTACGATAACCAGTTAGGTGATATCAAGCGCTGGACCAGCGAGGAGCTTCGCAACATTGATCGAATACGCTACGAGTGGATTCTGTCGAACAGGTTGGGCATCACACCGCATTTCGAAGAGATCAAGGTTGGCGATAAGCTGCCGCGCCGCGTTCTGGGTCCGCACAGCCTCGCCACCTTCACCACCGAATACCGTGCGTTCGTTGACAATATGTGGGGCAGCTACGGTTGGGTTGCGCCAGCCGGCGTCAAAGATCCCTGGGTCAATCAGGACGCCGGCTGGGTCAAAGGATTTGAGCTCGACGATGAAGCGGCAAAAGTTGATCCTCGCTTTCGAGATGGCCTCATGATGGGCCCCTCGCGTGGGCATGTGGACGCAGCAAAGGCCGGTGAGATCGGGATGTCGCGTGCCTATGGGTACGGTGCGACCATGGGAGCATGGAATACCGATTATCTTGCCTATTGGGCGGGTAACGACGGGCTCGTGCGGCATGCCAAGTCCGTGTTTCGAGGGCCTGCATTTGAAGGCGATGTCACCTTCTTCGAGGGCGAAGTCACTGCCAAGGAACCCAATTCGGCGTGGGGCGTGCCATTGGTAACTGTGAAGGTCCGGTTGACCAATCAGGATGGTGCGTTGGTGGTCGAATCCACCAATGAGGTCGAACTTCCAGGCTGAACGATGAGATCGATGTCCTGTGCTCGGAACGTACAAAAAAGCGTGAGAGGTTTTAGAACCTTTGAGTTCTCGATTAATGTAATAAGTTGAACCTGCAGGTTTCAATAGTTCCACCCGGCGGAGATTTCCAAGCGGGCTTATTGGAGCGGGCGAGGAGTGTGGATGGAAATCAAAACATCGGTCTGTAGGAACTGCCCTTCGATTTGTCCGATCTTGGTCACCATCGATGACGGCGTAGTGGTAAAAGTCGAAGGCGACCACGAGGCGCCCATCTATCACGGCTTCATATGTCCAAAGGGACGCGCCATCCCGCAACAACTCGCGCGCCCGAATCGTCTTTTACACAGTCTCAAGCGCTTGCCGGATGGCAGACGCGTGCCAATTTCCAGCGAGGCAGTTGTTGAGGAGATCGCGGCCAGACTTTCGCAGATCCTGGATCAATATGGGCCACATTCGGTCGCCGCATTCATGGGCATGTCCACGCTTGAGCAGCCAGCCGTGTCAGGGATGCTGCTCTCGTTTGTTCGGGCGATCGGCTCGCCGATGATGTTCACCAATGCGACGATCGATCAACCGGGCCTCTCGATCGCTCAAGCGCTGCACGGATCATGGCAGGGGGGCAGGGTTCACCCTGACCAATGGGAGACGCTGCTATTGATCGGTGGGAATCCCGTCATTTCAAAGCAGCATCTACCGCAGAATCCTGGTCGCCAACTGAAGGCGCTCGCGCAACGTGGCGCGCGTATGATCGTCATCGATCCGCGCCGCAGTGAAACCGCACGCCGCGCCGCCGCACATCTGCAGCTTATACCAGGGGAAGACCCGACCGTGCTCGCAGGTCTCATCCACCTCATTTTTCGACTTAACGGCGTTGATCGCCAATTTGTAGAGCAGAATGCCGACGGCCTGCAGCAATTGCAGGAGGCGACACGGGACTTCACACCGGACTATGTCGCTGCACGCGCAGGCATCGCTACGGATCAGCTGTGGGCTGCAGCGCGTATCCTGGTGGAATCCCGAAGCGGCGACAGTGCGCTCGGAGTGGGCCCCAGCATGGCGACGCGTGGTACGCTGTCAAGTTATCTTGCGCTCTGTATTCAGACGCTGCGCGGATTTTGGGCGCGCGAGGGCGATCGAGTATCACGACCGCGCGTGCTCATGCCGCCGGTTGCATCGAGGGCGCAGCCGTCGGCACCACGTCAAGGTTGGGGTTTTGGGTTGCGAACCAAAGCCCGCGGGCTGCAGCAGACCGCGGCGGGAATGCCAGTTGGGGCCTTGCCGGACCTGATGCTGTCAAAAAACGAGGATCGCGTTCGAGCGTTTTTCTGTCACGGTGGTGCTATGTACTCCTGGCCAGAGCAGAGGCGTACTGCCCAAGCATTGAGCGCGCTCGACTTGTTCGTGATGCACGACGTGGAACTCTCAGCCACCTCGGCTATGGCCGATTACGTCATCGCCACCAAGATGCCGCTCGAGGTGCCGGCTTTTTCTCACATGAACGAGGTCAGCGGACTGGTTCATCCCGGTTACAACTGGACCGAGCCCTATGCAATCTACCAACCGGCGCTGCTTGAGCCGCCTGCGGGCTCAGATCTGCTGGAGTCCTGGCAACTCTATTACCGAATCGCGCAAAAGCTTGGACTGGCGCTCGAATATGTCGACTTTCTTGGAGCAACAGCGCCTATCAAGCTCGAAATGGTACGAGAGCCGACGACGGACGAGCTGTATGAGGTTACTTGCAGAGGCTCTACTATTCCGCTGTCGCGCGTGAAACAGTATCCGCACGGTGCGCTTTTCGACGAAGCGCGCCGCGTGGTGCTGCCCCGCGATCCCGCTTGTGACGCGAGACTACAGCTGGCGGACCTCGCTATGATGCAAGAGCTCCTGGGCCTTCGAGCCGAAGACGTGGGAGTTCGCCGGAAGTCTGATGCATCATTCCCATTCCTTTTGATCCCCCGCCGTATGCAAAACAGTACCAATTCTATGCCGCGCGTAGACGGGATCATTAAGACAGGCTACAACCCTGCCTTCATGCATCCGGATGACATGCATCGACTGTCACTTACTTCGGGCACAAAGGTGGAGCTGAGCACCCGCCATGGCGCCATTATCGGCTTCGTCGAAGCCGATCCGGACCTGCGCCCGGGGGTAGTGGCTATGACCCACGGCTTCGGTGCGCGCTACGGAATTCCCTATGATCCCAGGCGCCACGGCGCAAACGTCAATCAGTTGTTGAGCTGGAACGACGATTACGATCCATACAACGGCATGCCCCGAATGGGTGCCATACCGATCGCCGTCAAGGCGGTTCAAGACGTCGCTCGAACGTGAGGGCAGCCCGTCAGTCGCCTTTACGGCTGCCGCGGTAGCTTGGTAGGCGTGGTCGACCATTGGCGGTAAGATGCACCGGCTCTGGACGGCCCGTTATGGGGTCAGATATTTGTTCGGGCAGAGCAACCCGCCGGCCCTGACGTTGGCCGCCCATGATTTGGGAATCATCCAGATGGCTATCGGCAAGAGAATGCCGGAGCGCGGGGTTTTTGACTTCGGCGACCCGCAACGGCGCGGCGGGCTGCAGCCGCTCAGGTGCGTCTTGCTTCAGGCGCCGGTGACGCAGGCTTTCTTTCCGCCAAGATCGCAAGCGCAAGATTCTTCATCGACTCCATACTTCCTCAGGCGACCGGAATCCATACCGCGGTGATGCAATCAGGCTACGACTTTCCAAGCGGCATCGGTACGATCAACGCTGCCAATTTAGTGCGCGCCTGGGGCCGGTCATCGTCAACGCCAGCGCCTGAGCCCGGTAACTGAAAAATCGGATGCGGCGCGTGCGGAATACCGCGTTCGCGCGTAGCGTATTTGCGCGCGCTCAATAATTACGAGCGCACGCACAGCTCGCAGCGGCAATCGAGCGTGTGCGAAATAAAGTCCGATTTTTTCGCCAATCTTACCTTGGGGCCGATCTGACTCGACTCGGATCGTGGTGAGTTCGATGCTCACCGGTCCTCCTTGCTCCACTTGCACCTTACGGCGCACATTTACCAGACAGGGTATTATGCGTAGAAATCGCTATATAAATTACTTGTGTATCAATCAGTTACAGATCGAGTGGGCTGGAGACAGGTGATCTTGCTCGTCTCGCGGGAGTCGCCAAGAGCTCCGTACGGTATGACTCCAGGGTACCCAAGGAAGTTCGAGAACATTTCGAGAACATCGCCAACATCTGTAATTTGGTATTTCAATTTTTTCTCGACGATGTGAAAACTAAGCTGTGGTTGCAAACCCCCAATCCCATGCTAGGAAACGTCAGCCCGCGAGACATGATCCATTTCGGACGGTTTGCCAAGCTGCAACGTTTTGTCACGTTGGCGATGGAAGAAGGCGCTGCCGATGGCGAAGCGAAGCAAACCACGACGCCTTCGGCATAGAGTTTACCGTGGACCTGCAAGCGTCGCTGCGCGCGTCCCGCCCGGTGAACTTCTGCTTGAGTTTTTTACCGATCAGCAACTCTTTCAGTGGCGCGCTCAAGGTAAGGACGCCTCGCGAAGCTTCGCCAAAAATACTCGCACCCGTTTCGCATTCGTACCGGCATCGCCTCCGCCCACACGCGATTCCGATCGCACATCGACACGGCTGCCAGTCGATTCGGCAGTGGCGCGCACCACTACATCATCCTTGAATCCAAAATAAAGCGTCGTATCAGTCGCCTCGAGCCGTCCTTCCGACGGAACGGCAGCCACGATGGTCCAACCCATGTCTCTAGCGACCTGTTCTGCCAACTGAACTGCGCGCGCTGGAGGCTGCGGTAGCACCACCGGTTGAATGTCCGGGTAAGCGCGCCTTTGCGCATCGGGCACATTGATCGTATTACCCTGCATGGACTGGGTGCGCTGGTACTGCACCGGGTTCCTGGCTCCGGAAGCTAAACGCAACGGAATCGTATCTTTGAACATGGGCGGATCGTTCAAGTCAGTCGTCACATCGTGGATGGGCGCAGTACCCATTCCCCGGGATATCCACACTCCGGCAATGATAGTGACCACCAAGGAAAGCGCAATGACCGCAGCGGCAGCGCGCGACCGCGCCACCTCTTGCCGACCTCCCGCGACGAGGCCGATGGCGCCCACGATGAAGGTGATGATGAACAACAGAAAGCCAAGGGCTGTTCCGAGCAGCGCCGGCACGAGCGGGAGCAGCCCCAATCTGTAGGTGGGCCCCGCAAATACGAGCAGGAAAATGGCAACCATGCCGACGAAGAACGCAGCCCTCGTCAACTTGACTGGCCAGCGTGCACCTTCCCGAACCGTTGTGTTCATCGAACCCCCCAAGGCCGCGCTGAGACTCGCCACGCATGGAAAAGCGATATGCTAACACGGCATGATCGCGACCTCATTGGCACAGCAATGTGTGAGTAAGCCCAAGAGAAATGGCCAATAACACATTCGCTACCCACGAGGCGTCCGCTCGCCTGATCGTATTCGCCGCAATTGCAGTCATATTGATCTTTTGGGAGCGCCGGGCCGCCGCTCACACCGCCCGAATTTCTCCGGGGCATCGGTGGTCTGCCAATTTCGGAATGGGAATCATCGATACCTTGATTCTGCGATTGATTTTTCCCGCCGGCGCAGTCGGCGCTGCCATGCTGGCCGCGAGGCAGCAGATGGGGATATTCAACCACCTGTCGGTCACGGGCTCCGAGGCAATCGCGGCGAGCCTGGTTCTATTGGATTTGTCGATCTACCTGCAGCATCGGTTGTTTCATGTGCTTCCTTGGCTGTGGCTTGTTCATCGCGTGCATCATGCGGACCCGGAAGTGGATGTGAGTACGGCGCTACGGTTTCATCCGCTCGAAAGTTTGCTCTCAATGCTGCTAAAGGCGGGTGTGGTGATCTGCTTCGGCATGCCGCCGCTCGGCGTACTCGCATTCGAGATTGTTTTGAATGCGGCTGCGATGTTCAATCACGCGAACGCATCCCTCCCGTCGCGGCTGGAACGCTGCGTACGGTTCGTCCTCGTAACTCAGGATATGCATCGGATTCACCATTCGACCCACATGACAGAGGCGAACCGCAATTTTGGATTTTGTGTTTCTTGGTGGGATTGGCTGTTTGGTAGTTATTGCGCACCGGATCGATCCTCGCTGCAAAGTTCGATCGGTCTTCCCGACGCACCCGCTGCGCCCGAGCATCTACGCCTATTCTGGCTGCTGTCGATGCCGTTCAGGAGATGAGCCGGAGCCTGGCGGTCCGCGTCGATCGTTCTGCGATCGAGCGTGTTCGCTGATATATTGGCGTGCACCGGCGAGAATCTCTCGCACTTAGAACGCTCATGCACGCAACACTGCCGCTCCCGCAGGAATAATGAAGAAAGCGTTTCTTGCTCTGCTCATTCTCGCTGCCATCGCTCTTTTTGTGGCATTCGATTTAGGCCGCTGGCTCACGCTCGACTCTCTGAAGCAGGCCAAAGGAAGCCTCGCCGTCTGGCAGGCCAACGAACCCGGACTTGTGGCGGCCGGTTATTTTTTTCTGTATGTCGCTATGGCGGCATTGTCATTGCCGGGTGCGGCGATCATGACCCTGGCCGCCGGCGCCATCTTCGGGCTTGCGGAGGGCACATTGCTCGTCTCCTTTGCTTCGTCCATCGGTGCGTCCTTGGCATTTGCCAGCGCGCGTTTCCTTCTGCGCGATAGCGTCCAACGCCGATTCGGGAATAGGCTAAAGGCAGTCAACGAGGGCATGGCCACGGGCGGCATGTTTTACCTCTGCACGATGCGCCTGGTACCCGTTTTCCCCTTCTTTGTGGTCAATCTACTCATGGGCCTGACCACTATACGGCTCCGGACATTTTACTGGATCAGCCAGCTGGCCATGCTTCCGGCCACCATCGTCTACGTCAATGCGGGGACACAGCTCGCGCATATTCAGCATCTTTCCGATGTCGCCTCGCCCAGGTTGCTCCTGTCGTTTACGCTTTTGGGGATCTTCCCGCTGATCGCACGGGGAATCGTTCGCGCACTGCAGAAACGCCGCGTCTATGCCCGTTGGCGACGCCCAAGTAGCTTCGATCGCAATCTCATCGTGATCGGTGCGGGTGCCGCGGGTTTGATCAGCGCCTACATCGCGGCCACGGTGAAGGCGAAGGTCACGTTGATCGAGGCTCACAGGATGGGCGGCGACTGCCTCAATTACGGTTGCATACCGAGCAAGGCTCTGATCCGCAGCGCGACGCTCGCACATGAAATGGCGCACGCCGACCTCTACGGAATCGAGCCCGCCGCGCCGCGAATCAACTTCAGGTCGGTGATGGCGCGCATATACGAGGTGATCCGCGCGATCGAACCGCATGACAGCGTGGATCGCTACTCCAAGCTCGGCGTGGAGGTAATGCAAGGTTACGCCAAGATTGTCGATCCTTGGACGGTTGAGGTCGCTCTCAACGAAGGCGGCACCCGGCGTCTGACGACGCGCAGTATCGTAATCGCCACGGGCTCCAGTCCCAGCGTTCCATCATTGCCCGGCCTCGAGCAGGTCGGCTACGTTACGTCCGAGACCCTGTGGAAGGAATTCGCTGGGTTGGAATCGCCACCACGGCGCCTGGCGGTCTTAGGCGGCGGACCCATCGGCTGCGAGCTGGCGCAGAGTTTCGCGCGGCTGGGTTCCACCGTGACGCAGATTGAGATGCTGCCTCGGCTTCTGATTCGGGAAGACGTCGAGGTCTCGGCGTTGGTGCGTGAAAGACTCGAAGCAGAAGGCGTTAGGGTGTTGACTGATTGCAAGGTACTGCGCGCCGAGAGACAAGGGCCGTCCAAAACACTCATCATCGAGCACCAAGGTGACTCAACGTACGTCGAATTCGACGCGCTGATCTGCGCCACGGGGCGCACCGCGCGGCTCCAAGGGTATGGCCTGGAAACGCTGGGCATCGAAACGGGCCGCACCATTCACACAAACGATTTTCTGCAGACGCTTTATCCGAACATTTTCGCGGCGGGTGATGTCGCGGGTCCTTATCAACTGACCAACGTCGCGGGGCATCAGGCGTGGTACGCCGCGGTCAATGCACTTTTCGGCGGAATTAGGAAGTTCAAGGCGGACTATTCGATCATCCCGTGGAGCACCTTCACAGATCCTGAAGTGGCACGCGTGGGACTGAGCGAGCTGGAAGCGAAAGATGGGAACGTGCCTTACGAAGTGACTCGGTACGATTTACATGAATCGGACCGTGCAATTGCGGACAGCGCGGCCGAGGGATTCGTCAAGGTGCTCACCGTGCCCGGCAAGGACCGGATCCTCGGTGTAACCATCGTGGGCAAGCATGCAGGTGATTTGCTCTCGGAGTTCGTTCTTGCTATGAAACATGGTTTGGGACTCGCCAAGGTGTTCGGCACGATTCACATTTATCCCACCCTCGCCGAAGCAAACAAATCTGCGGCCGGAGAATGGCGTCGCGCACACACGCCGCGACGCCTGTTGCCGTGGGTGGCGCGCTACCATGCGTGGATGCGAAGATAATCTTCTTTCATCCCCCTGTGGGTTGTTCGTGTTTGGGTTGGTGCTGCTCGCAGGCCCTGCATGGCCCGGCGTCGACGCCGAATCCCTCGACTCGATTGTCGTCACCGCTCGCAAGCGCGATGAGTCTCTGGCTGAGGTGCCGGCGAGCATCACCGCCTTCACGTCCGAGTCGCTCGCCGCATTCAACATCCAGTCATTCCCGGACTATGCGACCAAGACGCCCAACCTGTCGTTTAACTACGGCAGCGGCCCGACTGGGATATCGGCCGCACGGACCGTGGCGATCCGTGGAGTCGCCGGTCAGAACCTGTTCGGCACGGCGGGCGCGACCGGATTCTATATCGATGACACGCCGGTACCAGGATCGGTCGATCCGCGGGACGTCGACTTGGACGACATCGAAGTGCTGAAGGGTCCGCAGGGCACGCTGTTCGGAGAGAGCTCTCTCGGTGGAAACGTCCGTCTGATCACGAAAAAGCCGAATCTGACGACCGATGATTTCGGATACATGGTGCAGGCCGGTGTCACCTCCGGCGGCGGCAGCGCCGACGGCGGCGGTCATTTCGTGGGCAACCTGGTACTCGTGCCCGGGGAGTTGGCCGTTCGCGCCGTACTATTCATCAATCACGACGCGGGCTATCTGACTCGTACGTACCCAGATCCGTCGAATCCTCCGTCCCCCGGTTTGACCGATCCATTCGCGACCGTGCCGCGCCGCAGCGTGGGTGATCAAGGAGCCATCACCACGGGTGGTGGATCGTTGTCGATTTTGTGGAAGGTCGCGGACAACTTCGACGCCAGGCTACGGGTCATGTTTCAAGACAGCTCCGACAACGGATTTCCCGCAACGTTTGCACCCTTACCCGCGTTTCAGCCGATCTACACGCTCAACCGAGCCTTCAACGTGCAGCCAAAGGCGTCCGATAACTGGGCACTCCCCTCGCTAGACCTGAAATACAGCGGCCAAGGTTGGTCGTTGCTTTCCTCGACGAGCTTCTTCGCCCGCCACTCATCGGATATCGAAGACTCCACCTACGGCACGCAGCAGATCTTCGCGTCTTACTACCAGGTCAGCGGTTTGCCAAGTCAGCCGTACCTTTGGGACCAGGAACACCGACACAAGCAGTTGAGCGAGGAACTGCGACTATCCTTCGATCCGGTCCACAACCTCAGCGGCACCCTGGGCGCCTTCTATTCACGCACGCGGACGACGCTTTCGATCCCACCCACCTATGCCAACGGTCTGCCGGCGGCAACGGTGAACAACACGGTTGTGGGCGCTTGGCCCAACGATCTTATCTGGACAGATTACAACCCGCAGGCGCAAGACGACATGTCCTTGTTCGGCGAGTTGTACTGGAAATTCTGGAGCCGGTTCACAGCGACGCTGGGCGCCCGCCGATACTGGCTCAAGCAGAGCAGTGATTTTACCGCCGACGGTTTCAACAACGGCGGCCCCACCTTGAGCGATCCGCAGGAGAGCAAGCAACAGGGTTTTGACCCAAAAGCGGGACTCTCGTACCAGGCTACCGAGGCGGCGATGGTGTATGCCTCGGCGTCGAAAGGCTTCCGTGCCGGTGGAGCGCAGCCGTTCCTGCCTTTTTGCGCGCTGCCCACGTTGCCCGTGTCGGACATCACCCAGCTCAAGTCGGACACGCTCTGGAGCTATGAACTCGGTACCAAATGGCAGATGCCTCGAACCGGCCTTCTGATCTCCGCAGCCGTGTTCCACATCGATTGGAGCAACTTGCAGCAGCAGGTTGCGCTGCCGTGCGGCGCCTATTTCAGTGTCAACGGCAACGCCGCACGGATCAACGGTACGGAATTCGAAGTCACGGGCCGGGTCACGCCGGAGTTCCAACTGCGCTTCGGCGTGGGTTATGAAAAGACCGACATCACCGAGCCAGGTGCATTGGCGATCGTGGGAGTGTTGCCCGGTTCGCGAGTTCTGGGCACTCCGGCTTGGAACGCCTCGCTCGGCGCCGTTTATAATCGACCGGTCACATCGAAGCTCGAGGGATTCATCGAGGCCGACTATAGCTACACGGGAGACAGCATGTCGCTGCTCAACGGCGGCGGCGGCGCACTCGCCACCCGTCCGTCGTATTCTCTGGCTGATCTGCGCTTCGGAATTCAGCGCGGCAGATCTGAAATGTCTCTCAACATTCATAATCTGACCAATGCCAAACCGAATCTCGGCGACATCGGCTACGTGGGCTACGCGCAGTACAACAGGGCAGGCACGATCGTTCCGCAGGTGGCCACTTTGCAACCGCTGACCGTGCTGCTTCGGTATCAATACAACTACTGAGGCCGCTGACCACCGGCGGCGGCGCGGCCGCTCAGCGAAATGTGCGAATTGCCAGAACAGTTCGTTGCAGGACGGTAAGCACACACAGGCCGGCGGCCGTCCACGCGAGAGCCGCGAATTCCCGCGGCCATACGCACAGGGCAGCGAGGAGCGCAATGGTTTCCGTCCCCTCCATCACGCCAAACGAGTAGAAGAACGATTTTCGGCCCTGCGCAGCCGTCTCCAGGCCGCGCTTTGCGGCCAGAGTGGCGAACGCGAGGAACGACGTACCGGTCACCGCGAAGCCCGCAAGCAGCGCTGCGGCCGGCAACGCATTGTGTGCCGCATCGGAAAACGCGAACGCCAATGGAATCGCAGCATAGAACGTAAAGTCGCAGACAATGTCGAGATATGCTCCTCGGTCGGTGGGCGCAGAGCTACGCGCGACAGCACCGTCGAGGCCATCGAACAATCTCGAGAGCCCGAGCAATAGCAACCCGACACCGAAACGCTGAGTAGCAATGGCGGCGGCCGCCCCGAGTCCGACACCGAGACCGGCGATCGTCATGCCGTCAGCCGCGACGCCCATGGCCGCGAGGCGGCGGCCGCATGTGTTGAGCGGCGGGTCAATCCAGGGGCGAACAAGAGTGTCGAGCATGAGTGGCCTCCTAACCTTCCAGGCAGGACTCAAGCACGAGCGAAGGCCCGCCGGCCGCGGTCACATCCTCGCGGTCGTGCGTAACCAGCAGCGTCGGCAGCCCGCGTCGACGCACCTCGTCGAACACCCGCTCGCGGGTTTGGGCGCGCGTAACGGCATCGAGCTGCCCGAAGGGTTCGTCCATCAGCAGCGCACGAGGCTCCGACAGAAGCACGCGAAGCAGCGCGACGCGCGCACGTTGCCCGCCCGAAAGCGTCGCAGGATCGCGCGCTTCGAATCCCGCCAGGCCAATCGATTCGAGCGAATGCGCGATTGCCTCCCGACGAGCGCCTCGAGTCCCGCGCAGACGACTGCCGAAGCTTAAGTTTCCGCCGACCGACAGATGCGGGAACAGCAGGTCATCCTGAAACAAGATGCCGAGTCGGCGTTGTTCGGGCGGCTGTCCGTCAAGCACTTCTCCATCCATGCGAACCCGTCCGCGTGCTTCGAGTGCGGGCGGCAGCGCACCGGCTAGATGGGCGAGCAGCGAGGATTTTCCGGCTCCGCTCACGCCCAACACCGACAGCACTACTCCCGGTTCCACGGTGAGCGTCAGCGGTGCAAATAGCAGGCGCGGGCGCCGCACCAGCGATACAGTCACTTGCTCGAGGATGAGCCGGCTCATCGCGGGACGCCTTGTCGGCCGCTGAACGCCGCGCGTCCAATGAGTGTCGCGAAGAGAAGTGCGATCAGCGGCGCGAACGCCTGCGCCGCGCCATAGGCGGCCGCCAAGCGCAGATTGCCCGATGACGCAGCACTCGTCGCCTCGGTGGCGACCGTCATCACGCGCCCCCCGCCTGCAAACAGGGTCGGCAGGTAGAGCGCTGCGCTGACGCCGAAAGCCACGGCTCCTGCCAGCAGAGTCGGGCGCAGCAGCAGCGGGAGAGTTACCGCCCGCCACGACCGCAGGCCGCCCGCTCCTAGTGTTCGGGCCGTCAGTATCAGACGCGAGTCGAGCTGCTTGCGCGCGGCGGCGAGTAGCCCCCACACGTAAGGCAGCTCAAACAGCGTATGCTCCCAGCCCACCGCCACCCATGTGCCGTCCAGTCCCAGGCGCACGAGCAGCGACTGGAGTCCGAACAAAAAGGCGAGCTGCGGCAGGAGCAACGGAGCGAACAGAAGCACCCCGATACGTGTGCGCCAGCGAACGTCGTCAATAAGACTCTCATTAATGAGCGTGACCAGTGCAATCGCCGCGATCGCTGTCGAGCATGCGAGCGTCACGGTCGAGCCGAGCGCCATCTTCAGCGATGGCGCGAGCTGCGCCACGAGGCGCAACTCGAGATGATCGCCGACCAGCGCGGGAAAACGCCACATTGCACTGACGGCTCTCAGGGCAAGTGCAGCCATGGCACTTATCGCGAAGGTAAACGGCACCCCGACCAGTAACGCCAGTACTCGGAACGGCCTTTCGGCGCGAAGCTCGCGGTGTCCGGATTCAGCATATGCGCGCAACACCAAGCGCGCGAGGCAGGTACCTCCCCAGGCTGCCGCCAAGGCGCCGAGCGCGACGACGAGGAGAAGCACGGAGCCCGCGAACGCCTGGGCCCGAAGCTCGAGACGGCTCGCGGTAAACCATTGCCAAACTACGACTCCCAACGGGGGCGGCATTGCGGGCCCGAGCGGGATCGCCATCTCGACGTTCGTCACCGCAAACACGAACACGGCTGTCAGCGGCAGTCGAATTCGGCGCTGCAGAAGCGGCGCCACGCTCACCCACCAGGCTTTCATCGGCCCGTAGCCCAGAGATCGTGATTGGAGCATCAATCGGTCTACCGGAAACTGGGCGCGCGCACCGAGCAGCATCAATACAAGAAACGGTGTCTCCTTAACGATCAGACCGAGAATGAGTGAGAGACCCCACGGGTCCTGGACCGTTTGCCAATCGGGCGGAAGGTGAAATCCCGTGGCCCACGGCGACAGCAACCGCAGAATGAGTCCCGAGGGTGACAACACCAACACGAGACCGATCGCGAGCGCGAGGTGGGGCAACGCGATGAGCGGGAGTATCAAGGTCCGCAAACGCTCCGCCCGCGCAGCCGCTGCGGCGAGCCCCACCGTGAGATGCGCGAGGCCGAGAGCCACGATCGTTGCGACGCACCCCGTCCACGCGGAGACGGCGACCGTCCGGCCTATACCCGGGTACTGAAGCAACGCTTTCCACGCTACCGGATTCGCCGCTTCGACCAAGGTGACGCCAACGCCCGCGAGCACGGGAATTCCTGCGAACGCAAAAACCAACGCCAGCGCGACCGGTTTCATCGGACACCGTAGCGAGCAATCCACTCGCGCTCGAGTTCCGCCGACCAGGACGGGTGTGGTTCAGACAATACGCCGCCAGGACCCTGGTCGGATGCCGCCGATTGCTCGCCAAACAAGCGCCTGTCGGACTCCGATAGCACAGTGATATCGAGAACTGTCGGGTCACCCCATACGGATACGTCTGCCTTACGCACTTGTGCTTCCGCTGATAGCAGGAAGTTAGCAACCACCATGGCCCCGTCCGGGTTTCTCGCGTTGGCCGGAATCGCCAGGAAGTGGCTATTGGCGAGTGCTCCGCCGGAAAAACTCGTCCCTCGGACGGTGTCCGGCAACTCATGCTGGGCGATCGCACGCGATCCTTCCAACGGATTAAAGGCCATCGTCCAGTCAAGCTCGCCCACGCCCAGCAACTCGCGCTGCGCGGGGCCGCTCGGCGGAAACAGCCGGCCACGTCGCCACATCGCCGGTTGCGCGGCATCAAGCCACGCCCAGAGTGGACGGGTGACTGCAGCGAAGTCGGACCCAACAGGGTGCTGCACCCGGCCAGGATCCGGAACCAAGAGGAGGAGTAGCTGCTCGATGAAACTGGTACCAAGAAAGTTCGGTGGCCGGGGATAGGTAAATCGGCCCGGGTGCGCCCAGATCCACGCAAGCAGAGACTTAGGATCGCGCGGCGGATCGAGCACCGCGGCACTGTCGTAAAACAGGGTGAATCGGGCCGAGCCCCAGGCGAGTTCGTAGCCGTCCGTCGGCAAGGTGAAGTCGCGGATGGTGGTTGGATTGCCGAGCGTGTCAATCAGCCTTGCATTCGGCACACGGTCGACCCAAGGACCGTAGAGCAGGTTCGCGTTGCGTAGCGCCGCGAAGTTCTCGCCGTTCAACCACAACAGATCCACCGAGCCCTCGCTCAGTCGACCGGCGGCTCGTTCTGCGAGTATTCGCGTCACTGCTTCCGCGATGTCTGCGACCTTGACGTGAACGAGCGTCACACCGTAGCGCCGGTTGATCTCCCGAGCCGCCCAAGCGATATAACGATTAATAGCCTCATCGCCCGCCCATGCATTGAAATAGACAGTCGTGCCGCGACCGCGCCGCTCAATCTCGACAATCTCGGGTGACGCCGGCGAGGAGGATTGCGCGTGGCCCGGGGCGATTGCCCCCTGAAAAATGAACACGAGAATCGCAACTCCGCTCCTTAAAGCGAGCCCCACGCTCACCGCTCGCCTACCGTCAGGACCAGTCGTTTCATTCCCAGCCATTCTGGGGCACGTGCCCATGGACTCGTTTCAGCTGCGCATCTGCGTTTGTGGGGCGATTTGATCGGGAGGCGCCCATGAATAGGGTGACCAGCGAGACTCGGCTCTTTTGCATGGTGAGACATTCGAAAAAATGCGCGTTCCGTTTTCCAAGGCGTTGAATGACGAAGCCGACCGAGCGTGATCCAATCTACCGCAGACGCGCCCTCGACCCGGACATTATCGAGCGGGGCGTCCGTTGTTCACCACGTATCGCCTGCCGTACTAATGGCGGTACAGAGCGTTGAGCGCCAAGTCCTCGCGGAAATTGACCGAAAGATTCCTCCGCAAATATGAACTCAGTGGCTCGATGCACTGCATAGCACGCAGCCGGGTTCCGAAGCGACGATGCTGGAATGCTTGCGCGATCCGCCCCGGCAATTTCTCGCCGAGTTCCATTGAGCGGCAGTCGAAGAAGGTGAAACAATTGCTCGATCTGTTGGTCGAAGCCATCGCACGCCATACGGGCGTCGATGTTGGCAGCAATCATGGTGCACGATCTGCAAGGCGCATGGCGCCGCGTCCTTCAAGCACGCAGACAAATAGCTGCATTGGCATCGATGGGTACGGCCTCCATTACAAGCTCGCGAGTTCCACTCTAACGCAGCTTACTTTTTGTTGGTGGTACTCCTTGTAGATATAGATCTCTGTCCCTGTCTCGGTGAGTTTGTCGGCTGTCGGAGGAATGGTTAAGTCGGCTACTGAAATCGATCGGTTGCCTGCCCGAATTGGCTCACGTTCTTAGTATCCAACCCAGCGGCTCTCTGCGCCATAGGCTGCCCGCACAAATCCCATCGGTTGTGATTTCACCTGAGCATCAACGTTACGGCCCCGAGCGGTGCCCCGACAATAAGATGCTCCGCATCTAGGCCTCCCCTTGATTTATGTGCCAAAAGCGCCGGCAGGGAGACCCTGTTTTCCCGGGATATTTTGGGTGTCATTTCGTAACGCGTTGATTTAAAGGGCCCTTCTGTTCGGTGCGATATTCCGCCCCACTTCGCAGTGCACGATGGTTAATCTTGAGCAATAATCGATGGCGCGGAGCGCACCGGCCCCTTCGCCGTCGGATCGTTAACCGCACTCATTGTGTCATGCTACGCCGAGAATGCCGTCATAAATCACGCGCCATCTTGAAGCGCGGCGGTATGCAAATCATGCCTAAGCCCTTCCAAATGTCAGATCCATGGTCGAGGCGGACGACTAAGGATAGGATGCGGATATCGAGGTACTGACTCGTGGTCGGGACACTGTAGCCTCGGTGAGTAGGCTGGGATCTGGTCTCGAGATCGGTAGGGGGCTCAAGGGCAAGCGCGCAGTGAATTGAGTGCCGCCGTTTCGGGTCGAAGTTACGGAGATCCGACCTTCGTGAGCCCCAACAATATGCGAGCAGATGTGCAGCCCCAAACCAAGGCCGTTGCGGCTCCTGGAAGTGGAGTGCCGCCAAAAGGGCTCAAAGATCTTGTCGAGACTCTCCGACGGAATCGGCTCGCCGGCATTCCACACTTCCAAGATCAGATCGCTATCATCGGTGCGCGCCGTAATCCGGATCGGGCTATGCGGTGCGCCGTGAGTCAAGGCGTTGCCCATAAGGTTGCTCGCCACCTGCTGGATTCTGCCCAAGTCGCAGCGGACCGATCGATTGACCTCGATATTAGAAATGATCTCGCAATCAGGCTGCCCATCTTTAATTTCCTGCACGACCATAGCGAGCCCGCTGCTGATGTTATCGACCTCGGTAAGATCCAGTTCTATTCCGCCGCCAAGATTTGCGCGCGCGAAATCGAATACGTCATTAATCAACAGGGACATCCGCCGCGCCTGCGCTTTGATGCGAGAAGCGATCGCCGACACCTTCGGATCGGTCGATTGACGAGCCAGTGAGTCACTGGTCATGGAGATTGCGTGAAGCGGATCGCGCAAGTCGTGGCCCAAAATCGCTATGAATTGTTCGCGAAGGTGGCCGCCGGCGCGTTCATCAAGGAATACGCTCTGTTCCCGATCCCGAAGCTCAAGTTGATCTATCTGCAGAGCAATCGTCGCGGAAAGGCGTTTAAACATCGAAACGATCCGAGGGTCCGCAAGATCTTGAGCAATAGGTTCAAGGGCACACAACATGCCAAAGCAACGCCCGTTGGCGAGAACGATGGGCGTTGCTATGGAACACTCGATGGAGGTTTTTGGCGCCTCAACTCCAGGCGATCGCCTAGTCGGCGTGATAATAATAGGTCGAGACCTGGGGCCGAATTCCACCTGTAGCCGCTCACCGACGAACAGTTGCTCACGTTCACTCACGCAGAATGATCCGTCGTGCATCGCACCCGCCATCCAGACATCGTCGCTGACGTGGACTAAGACGGCCACACGCGCGATGGAGATTTCGAACGCGAGTGGAAGAATTAGGGGGATTGCATCGATACGAGCGACGGTGGCTACGATTGCCGCCAATGCTTTTTCAATTTCGTCCATGTTGACCTTCGCCTTGTCCGCATCCGAACGGACGTTCAATTGATTAAATGGCCCTTGCACACCGTGCAAGCGGCGCTGCCCAATGCTAAGACGCAGAGTACGAATTTCGCGGTTTATAGTCTGTACGCTGGCCAACATACGTAGGACTTGACCGACAAGTGGGGCCGTAGGTGCTATCTGGGACACCCCACGAAAAGCATTTACGCGCTGCCTGTATTTTTTCGAAAGGTGTGCTTTTGACCCTTCGGCTGCCGGCCCGACGCCGCTAGCGAGGACGCATGGTGCGTTCCTATGCGAACAATGCAACTTCTCACCTATTTTGACCATTGAAGAATGGCCGCTTTGGGGCCGGTGCGCGCGACACCTTTCTGCGCTCGGTCAGCCGCTCTGGCAGCTGATCGCGGCCGACACGCGTGTAGAGCCGCTCACGCTGCAGATCGGCATCGCTACGCTCGGTAATGACGGCGGGATCAGAAGCATCCGTCCATTACACCGGAGAAAGTCGTCGTCAGCGCGAGCGGCAGGATCTGCAGAAGACAGCTCTCGCGACGGCGACGCCCTGGCGGGTTGTTTGAATCGATCCTGCTAGGAAGCGGCATGTCGCCCGCGCATCTTCGGTCCCAGCTCAACTACCCGTCCCGCGTCTCATGTTCAATCGACATGCCCGCGAAATCGCCCTTCTGGCGCCACTCCTCGAGCATCGCCTGAAAGTTGTCCCAACCGAGTCCCCAGCCGCGGAACAGGAACCATTTGGCTTCCTTATCACCCTCATTGGTGAAGTAGCTTGGCGTGCACTCGTTGAGGATCGTTGAAAGGTCGAGCTCCACTTCGTGGAAACGCTTCACGTAGGCGTCCTGTCCCTGCTGCGTCGCCTCGACGGCCCTGATGCCCCGCTTCAACGCCTGGCTGATGATCCAGGCGGCATGGTAGACCTGTTTGCTGAACTGCAGTGTCGTCGTGCCGTTGAGGCCGCCCTGGACGTAGCCGCTGAAGAACATGTTAGGGAAGTTATGCGTCGTGATGCCGTGCAACGTCTTCGGCCCGTTGGCCCAGTGATCGTAGATCGATACGCCATTGCGGCCTTCGACATTGTCTAAGCCCCAGCGCCGCTTGAGGTCGCTGGTCACCTCGAAGCCCGAGGCGAAGACGATGCAATCGATCTCGTATTCGATACCCCGAGCGATGAAACCCTTTTCGGTCATCGCTTCGAGGCCCTGCGTCGGCGAGACGTCGACCAGCTTGACGTTGGGGCGATTGAAGGTTTCGTAATAGTCGTTGTTGGAGAGGGGCCGCTTGCACATGAAGCGGTACCAGGGCTTCAACGCCGCAGCGGTCCCCGGATCCTTGACGATCCCGTCGCAGCGGCGGCGGACGCGCTCCATCACGCGGAAGTCCATCATCTCGCGCCGCGCCATGAACTCTTCCAACTTGAATTCGGGCCAGCCTTGCTTCTCGCGCTCGGCGTTGAGGTTGCGGTTGATTTCGGTCCAGAAGTCGCAGATCAAATCGGGCTCGTCTCGGGCCAGGACCTCGTTCGCCGCGTGCAGGAAGTTCTGCTGCCGCACCGCCTGCCAGCCGGGCTTGAGCGATGCCGCCCAATCGGGATCGGTCGGCGGATTGGGCCGCTCGTCGACGCTCGATGGGGTTCGCTGCAGCACGTAGAGCTGCTTGGCGTATTTGCCGAGGTAG
>Ga0302325_10008359_pt1 | contig 22734 bp, 19 predicted proteins | sample Palsa_T0_2_FD_201948 | JGI IMG/M metagenome (GOLD analysis project Ga0302325, IMG submission 201948) | Peat permafrost microbial communities from Stordalen Mire near Abisko, Sweden - Palsa_T0_2 | ecosystem: Environmental > Terrestrial > Soil > Palsa > Peat permafrost | place: Sweden: Abisko...
GGGGCCCCCGCGGGCGGCCGGCCCCGGTGGGGGCCCCCCGCGACCCTACGCCGTCGGGTAGGTCGGCTCCGGCTGGGCCGCGGTCCGGCGGTGGCGCGGTCCGGTCCACCCGTTCTCGGCCGGGCGGTGGCCGGCTTCCGGCGGGCGAGGGCGGTCGCCGGCTTCCGGCGGGCGAGGGCGGTCGCCGGGCTTGCGGCGGCCGGGACCGCGAGCTCGCAGCCAGCTCTCGGCCGGCTTCTCGATCGCGTAATGAGCGGCCGCGGCGACGACCGTGCAGGCGGCGATGAAGATCAGCAGCAGCACGCCGCCGAGCGCCAGTTCGTGCTTGCTCAGCGTCAGGTGCCTGGTCAGCACCGAGATGATCCCGTCCTGAACCAGGTACAGGGCGAACGACCACTCCCCGAGCTTCACCGGGAGCCAGGCGCCCATCAGGCGGGTGCGCCCGGCCAGGTCGGCCGAGGCGCCCACGAGCACCAGCAGCACGAAACCCGGCAGCACGAGCATGGTCGCGAACGGCCGGGCGACCGGGTCGCCGTGGTGCGTTCGCGTGTACAGCGTCGTGAGCACCACCCAGGCCGCTACCCAGCCCCAGCCGAGCAGGTAGCCGACGGACGGGCGCGGGAAGCGCAGCCCGAGCTGAACGGCGCGGGCCAGCAGCATCCCGATGATGAACTCGCCGATCCGGTAGCCGGGCAGGTAGTAGAACAGCCACAGGTACGTCGCGGCCGAGACGTGCGAGCCGACGAGGGCCGGGACCAGGCCCATGACCGCGACCGTCACCACCGCCGAGAGCGCCAGGCCGCGCGGTCCCAGCCGGCGCACGACGCGGATCAGCAGCGGGAACATGGCGTAGAAGAAGAACTCGCACGACAGCGACCAGGTCGGGCCGTTGCCGCCCGCGTAGACGCGCGGGTTCGGATCCCAGGCCTGCAGCACGAACGGCTGCAGGATCCAGCCGACCGCATTCGGCGGGTGCGTCACGAAATCCCACAGGCAGACGTAGACGATGATCATCATGCTGGCCTGCAGCGGCCAGATCCGGCTGAACCGGTTCCACCAGAACGGCCGGGCGGGCTGCCAGGAGCAGGACCAGGTGAGCACGAACCCCGAGAGCATGAAGAAGAAGCTCACGCCCACGTACCAGTAGGCGGTCGCTTCGCGCTGCAGCGCCGAGGTGAGGAAGAACGGGTTGACGTGCGTCACGACGACCGCCGCCGCGGCGAAGTAGCGCAGGCTGGTCAGGCTGTTCAGCCGCACGGTCTTTCTGGACATCGGGCGCATCTTACCAAAAGTGAACTATTTCGACGCCAAATAGGGCGATCACGCGGCCGGGCAGAGCCCGCGACAGGGCAGGTTTTTGCTACGCTCGGTACCTGTCTGTGATGGGATTGGGCATATGTCGTCTACCAGCGGCGACTTCGTCCGCGCGGCCGACTGGCGACGCGTACGCGAGTTCGCCACCGACGCCGCGGACCGGGTCACGCCGACCGCGCTCGTCGTCGAGGGAGAAGCGGGCGCGGGCAAGTCCAGGCTGTGGCGCGCCGCGCTGGAGGTCGCCGCGAACGCCGGCTGCCGCGTGCTTCGCAGCGAGCCGTCGGCCAGCGAGACCGACTCGCCCTTCGCGGGACTTTCCGACCTGCTGGCAACGACCCTGCCGTCGCTGGCGGACGGCATTCCCCGCCCCCAGCTGGAAGCGATCGAGGTCGCCCTGCTGCTGCGGTCGGCCGGCGAAACGGTGCCCACCGCCCACGCGATCGGCCTCGCGGTGCTCGCGGCGCTGCGTTCCTGCCTGGACGACGGGCCGGTGCTGCTGGCGATCGACGACATTCAGTGGCTGGACGCGGGCAGCCTCGAGGCGCTGGGATTCGCGCTCAGGCGGATCATCGGCGGGCCGCTGTCCTTGCTGCTCGCCGCGCGCTGCCCGGCCCCGGCCGACCCGCTCACCATCGCCGCCCCGCCATTGCCGCAAGGCTGGCGAGAGCTCCCGGCCGCGCTTGCGGCCGCTTCGCCGATCATGCTCGCGCCACTGGACGCGTCGCAAATCCAGCGCCTGCTGCCGGCGACCGTAACTCCCGCGCAGGCCCGGCTGGTGGCTAGCCAGTCGCGCGGGAACCCGTTCTGGGCCGGCGAGATCTGGGCCAGCATGGCGTCGGCCAAATCCGAGGTCCCGCCGCTGGCGCGGGCCGCGCTGGCCGAGCGCCTCGAACGATCGCTGACCGTGGCCGCCACCGACGCGCTGGCGGTGGTGGCCGCAGCCGGCCGGATCACGGTCTCCGATGCAGTCGCCGTCATGGGTCACCTCGACGATCCCGGCGGGGCGCTGGACGCGGCGGTCCTGGCCGGCGTCATCATCGAGACCGAGGGCAGAGTCGCCGCGGCCCACCCGCTGATCGCCGCGGCGGCGGTCGAGTCAGTGCCGCCGTACCGCCGGGCGGACATCTACCGGCGGCTCGCGGCCGTCTCGTCGAGCCCCGAGCGCCGCGCGCACTTCGCCGCGCTCGCGGCCGGGCCGGAGCCCGACGACGACGTCGCGACCGCGCTTGACGCGGCCGCCGACGCCGCCCACGCCCGAGCCGCGAACGCCGCCGCCGGCCAGTTCGCCGCCCAGGCGGTGACGTTCACGCCGGCCGGCCCGCCCGCGGCCGAGGCCACCCTCGCCCGGCGCCGGATCAGGGCGGGCGAGCTGCTGTTCCTGGCCGGCGACCTCAGCGGCTCGCTTGAGCAGCTCCAGGCGCTCGATGCCGACGCGCTGCCGACGGCGGACCTCGAGCGCGCGCTGCCGCTACTGGCCGACGGGACGGATTTCGCCACCGGGCCCGCCTCCGCCACCGCCCTCATCACCCGAGCCCTCGACACCACCGGGACCGATGATCGCCGCCGGGCGCTGCTGCTCTCGCTGGCCAGCGATGTCGCGTACGGCATCCGGGGCGGGCGCCGGGCCGCCGCGCTCGAGGCGATCCGCTGCGCCGAGGCGGCCGGCCCGGCCGCGAACCTGTCGCTGCACCGTGCCCTGATCAACCTGCTAGTGGCGAAGGTAACGGCCGGTGAAGGCCTGGACGCGGCGCTGCTCGAACGGGCCGAAGAGCTCGAACGGGTGGTGCCCCCCATTCCGTTGCACGACACCGCCGACCTGCACCGCGGGCTGTGGTCCTTTTGCGTCGAGGACCTCGATACCGCACGGTCGGCGCTGCTGCGCAGCATCGCCCGGGCCCGGGAGACGGCCGAGGATTTCGGGTTGGCAGCCTGCCTGGGCTACCTGGCCCAGACCGAGGAACTGGCCGGCGACTACGCGGCCGCCGCGGCGGCCCTGGCGGAGGTCGACACGATCGCCGCCTGGTACGACTGGCCGGTGTCACCGTGGATGCTGGAACCGCGCTGGGAGTTGCTAATCGCGACCGGGGAGCTGGACGCGGCGCTCCGCCTCGCCAGCGAGCATCTCCCCGACGACGAGGACCAGCCGGACGCCACGCGCTTCATGGGGGCCTGCGTACGGGGCAAGATGAGCTTCTGGACCGGGGACGCCGTCGCGGCGGTGCGGCACCTCGAGCTTGCCCTCCGGTATGCGGTGCAATTCGACTGGGCCGAGCCCGGAGTGCGCTCCGGGATCGATCACCTGCTGGCCGAGTCCTACGTCGCGGCCGGGCGACCGCAGGACGCGAGCCCGATATCGGCCCGGCTGCGGGAGCTCGGCAGCCGCCTGGACCGCCCCGCCCTGACCGGCGACGCCTGCCGGATCGACGCCCTGACGGCGGCGGCGCGCGGCGATCTGGAGACCGCCAGGGAGTCCGCGCGGGCGGCGGTCGACGCGCACGAGCGGTCGCCGCTGCGTCCCGAGCTAGCGCGGAGCCTGCTGGTGCTCGGCCGGATCGAGCGGCGGCGGAAGGCCCGCGGTCAGTCCCGCGCGGCCCTGTGGCGGGCCAGGAATCTGGCCGTCGAGATGGGCCACCAGCCCCTGCTGGCCGACATCGACGCCGAACTCCCGCGCGCGGTGGCGGCTCGGTCCGTCACCGGGCTTACCGACGCCGAGCAGCGTGTCGCGGACCAGATCGCCGGCGGCGCGACCTACCGCGAAGCGGCGGCTGAGCTGTTCGTCAGCGTGCGGACGGTGGAGACCCACGTCGCGTCCATCCACCGCAAGCTGGGCGTGCGGACTCGGTCCGAGCTCAGGCGCGCGCTGTCCCCGTGATGACGAGGGCCCTGGACTCCGTAGTTTCCACGGATACGGCCCGTACGGACGAGGCGGAGACTGCTACACACGCCTGATTCGCCGATCCGGTTTCTCTGCTTACCGTCAGGCCTGCGTCGGACGACGTGGCGGCGACGGATCTGCCAGCGGAACACGGGGGGAATGCATGCTAGCCATGGAAGCGGCGGCGGCGTCGGTCGCATGGGACATGGCCGGGTACCTCGACCGAGATCAGGTGCTCGTCTCCGGGCCGGCCTACCAAGCGGCCCGCAGAGTCTGGAACGGCGCCGTCGATCATCGTCCCGGGCTAATCGTGCGCCCCTGGACGTCCGGTGACGTGCAGGCCGCGGTCCGCGCCGCGCGTGAGCACCAGCTGCCGCTTTCTGTCCTCGGTGGCGGCCATGACTGGGCTGACCGGGCCGGGCGGCCGGGCGGGCTGGTGATCGACCTGTCCCGGATGCGGCGGGTCACCATCGACGCGCGGGCACGGATCGCCACCGTCTCCGGCGGTGCCACCGCGGCCGAGGTCGCCGACGCCGCGGCCGGGCACGGCCTGGCCGCCGTCGTCGGGATGACCGGGCGCGTCGGCATGGCCGGACAGATCCTGGCCGGCGGCTACGGCCCGCTGACCGGCCGGTTCGGCCTTGCCCTGGACAACCTGATCGGCGCTGACGTCGTCCTCGAGGACGGGCGGCGGGTGCAGGTCGATGCCACCAGCGAACCCGAGCTGTTCTGGGCGCTGCGGGGCGGCGGCGGGAACTTCGGCGTGGTGACCTCCATGCGCATCCAGTTGCATCCGCTCGAGCAGGTGCAGGCCGGCCTCATCCTGTTCCCGTGGGGGGAGGCGGTCGATGTATGGAGCCGGCTCGACTGCATGCTGGCGGGCGCCCCCCGCGAGCTCACTGTGCAGACCGGGGTCCTGGCCGGCGAAGGCGGCGACCATCTGCTGTACGTGTTCCCGGCCTGGGCCGGCGACCCAGTGCTGGGCGAGAAGCTGATGACCGCCCTGCGACGGCTAGGCAGCCCGCTGGCCTGCCGGGTCATCCCCACGACCCCGGCCGGCATGCTGGGCCGGGCCAGCTTCCACTCGGTCCGCGGGCGCCACTACGCGGTCCGCACCCGCAACGTGGCGAGCCTCACGCCGGACGTCATCCTCGCGCTCGTGCGCGCGGGCGCGAGGATGACATCGCCGTACTCCGGGATCACGGTTCGCCATTTCCACGGTCACGGCACGCGAATTCCGGCCGCGGACACCGCGTTCGGCCTCAGACAGGAGCACTTCGTCGTCGAGGTCGTCTCGGGGTGGCCCGCGGACGATCACGACGCGGTCCTGCACCGCACCTGGGCCGACTCGCTCGCCACCGCGCTGGTCCCGTCTGCCCTGCCAAGCGCGTTCCCCGGACTGTGCGCGCCGGATGACGGCAACCAGATCGCGCATGCCTTCGGCGACAACATGGCCCGGCTGCTCGCCGCTAGGAAGCACTACGCCCCGGACGGGATCTTCTCCGCCGCGCCGCTGCCCGCGCGGCCTCCGGGCCCGGGATGGCTCCCGGGCCCGGAGACTGCGGTGACTGTGCGCTTAGTCGCAGTTCAGGGCGTTGTCGTCTTCGTAGAAGGCGGTGTCACCGCCGCTTATCTCAGTGGCCACGAACTTGACGGTAATCGTGTCGCCGATGTAGGCGGCCACGTTGGTGGTGTATTCGACGTAGCTGGTGCCGTTGTTGGCGGCGGTCGCGACCGGGACCGTCTGGACCACCGTGCCGGAGGAGTTCAGGATGTCCAGCACCAGCGTGTTCTCCGCTTCCTTGGTCGGGCTGGTGACGGTGGAGCTGACCTCGACCCAGTAGCTGAGCACTGCGGTCTTGCAGGTTGAGGGAATGCTGACGGTCTGGCTGAGGGTGTCGGTGTGGGCCTCGCTGTAGCCGTCGAGCCAGGCCAGGTAGGCGTCGGACGTCGGGTAGGACGGGTGGCTTGACGAGGCGTTGGTCAGCACGCCGGACGAGGCCGACCAGGGGGAGATGCTGCCGGACTGGAAGCCGCCGTTCTGGATCAGCTGCTGCGCGCCGCAGCCGGCCGCGGCCGAGCTGATCGCCCAGCTGAAGGTCGCCGCGCCGCTGGCGCCGGTGCCGTCGGCGGCGGTCACGGTGACGCTGGAGGTGGCGGCGGTGGTCGGGGTGCCGGAGATGAGGCCGGTCGCGGAGTTGATCGACAGGCCCGCGGGCAGGCCGGTGGCGCTGTAGGCGAGGGTCTGGCCGGAGGCGGAGTCGGTCGCCGCGATCTGGACGCTGGCGGCGGCGCCCACGGTGCCGGTCTGGCTGCCCGGGCTGGTGACGGTCACCGTGTTCGGCGCGGTCGAGCCGACGGCCCAGGCGAAGGTCGCGGACCCGGTCGGCCCGGTGGAGTCGGTGCCGGTCACGGTCACGGTGGACGTGCCCGCGGCGGTCGGGGTGCCGGAGATCACGCCGGTGGAAGAGCTGATCGACAGGCCCTTGGGCAGCCCGGTCGCCGCGTAGGAGAGGGCGCCGGTCGCGGTGTCCTCGCCCTGCACCTGCAGGTAAACCGAGGCGCCGACGGCGGTGGTCTGGGCGCCGGGGCTGAAGATGGCGACCTTGCCGGTGCTCGACCCGGTGAAGTCGGCGTTGAACGCGGTCTCGAGACCGCCCACCACGCCGGAGTCGGTCGTGATCAGCCCCAGTTCCCGGTTGTCGTTCAGCGAGTTGCTCGAGAAGTTCTCCGATCCGACGAACGCCTCGGCCGTCGACGTGCCGTAGTCGGCGATGACCGTCTTGGCGTGAATGTAGTAGCCGGTCGAGGAGGAGTACCCGGTCACCTTCCCCCCGGCGGCGGTGATCTCGTTGAGCTCCGAGGTGTAGTCCGACGGATCCTCGACCACCACCCGGACCGTGACCCCGCGGTTCTCGTCGGCGACGATGGCATTGACCAGCGTGGTGTCGTCGAACTCCTCCTGCTCGATGTCGAGGCTGTGCTGGGCCCCGTCGATCAGCGCCAGCAGGTGGCTCTGCGAGTCGGTCGGCGACCAGACCAGGTCGTCCCCGTCGGACGGGGTGATCGAGGTGTGCGCGTAGTCGGCGTTGAAGACCGCCACGATCGCGGCCACGTCGTTGGCGTCGGTGTCGAAGACGCCGAAGTCCCGGGAGGTGGCGTAGTAGGTCGTGTCGAAGTTGCCGGTGCTGACGTAGGACTCGTCGTTGTTGACGGTGATCGTCTTCTGGTGGGTGTAGGTGAACGCCGTCGACGACCAGACCACGCCGACCCCGCCGGCCGTCAGGACGTTGTCGGCGGCGGTGTTGTACGACTTCTCCGCCTGGTCCAGGATCACCCGGACGTCGACGCCCGCCTTCTCGCGGGCGACGAGGTCGTTCTCCAGGGTGACGTCGTTCAGCTCGTAAATGGTGACGTTCACTGAGCTGGTGGCCGAATTGACGAAGTTGTAAATCGCGTTTTCCCCGTCATCAGGAAGGACGTTCAGAGAAAGGTCGCTGGCGGCGCGGGCCGGGGTGACGCCCGGTATTCCGCTTGCGCCGATCGTGGCTAGCAGGACAGTGGCGAGGGCGAGGGTGACGCGGCGCAAGCCGGTCCGGGGCATAACCAACCTCCTGGGTTTGGAGTAAATGGCCTGAAATGCCGCCCTGAACATACGATGCAATCGCCAATTGCGACAGACCTTGCCGGATGACGCAATGGTGAACGCCGGAAGATCCCTGATAGAGGTGGTCGGCCCGACGACTGGGTGAGGCGGGGCGGGGCCAGAGTCGCCCGGGCCCGTTCGAGCTAACGCCTTGAAGTCTTTCTCCCTGCGCATCCGGCGGGGGCGGATTAGAAGGCGCCGCCGCAGGTAGCTGGGGACTGTCGTATTATCCGGCTGACTAGACCGGAGTTCAGGGCCTGAAGGAGGGGGACGGCCGGTGACGCGTGCGGCAGATGCCGAGCCGAGGCGGGGCGAGGCCAGGTTGTTCGCCGCCGACCAGGAGGTCGGCCGTGATCTGAGCGCGGTGGACTGGGGCGCTACCCCGCTCGGGCTGCCGGGGTCCTGGCCGCAGAGCCTGCAGACCGCGGTCGACATCCTGCTGTCGTCCCGCTTCCCGATGTGGATGGCGTGGGGGCCGCAGCTGACGTTCTTCTGCAACCACGCCTACCGGCGCGACACGCTGGGGCGCAAGTACCCATGGGCGCTCGGACGGCCGGCCAGCGAGGTGTGGGAGGAGATCTGGGACGACATCGGACCGCGGATCGACACCGTGCTCGCGACCGGCCAGGCGACCTGGGACGAGGGGCTGCTGTTGTTCCTCGAGCGCTCCGGCTACCCGGAGGAGAGCTACCACACCTTTTCCTACAGCCCGCTGCGCGATGACGACAGCGCGGTGGTCGGGATGCTGTGCGTGGTCCGCGAGGACACCGAGCGCGTCATCGGCGAGCGCCGGATGGCCACCCTGCGCGATCTGGGCTCCGACCCGAGCGCCGTCCGCACCGAGCAGCAGACGCTCGAGTTCGCCAGGCGGCAGCTCGACCGCAACCGGCAGGACCTGCCGTTCACCCTGACCTATCTGTTCGACCCCGTCGAGTTCGAGGACGACGGCGGCACCGCCCGGCTGGCCGCCAGCACCGGCATCATCCCCGGGCACCCGGCCGCGCCGGCCGCGGTCGGGGCCGGCGACCGGGACCCGGTCTGGCCGGTCGCCGCCGCGCTGCGGGGCGAGCCCGTGCTGGCGGACCTCTCCGGCGCCCGGTTCCCGGGCTTGCCCGCCGGGCCGTGGCGCGAGCCGCCCGTGCAGGCGCTGATCGCGCCGCTGGGGCAGCAGGGCCGCGCCCCGTACGGATTCCTGGTGGCCGGCCTGAACCGGTACCGGCCGCTGGACGAGGGCTACCGCGCGTTCGCGGGCCTGGTGGCCGGGCACCTCGCGGCCGGGATCGCGAGCGCCCGCAGCTACCGCGACCAGCAGCTCCGGGCAGAGGCGCTGGCCGAGCTCGACCGGGCCAAGACCACGTTCTTCTCCAACATCAGCCATGAGTTCCGCACCCCGCTGACGCTGATCATGGGACCGGCGCAGGAGCTCCAGCGGCTGCTGGCCGACGCCGGCCCGCAGGTGCGGGAGGAACTCGAGGCCATCAGCCGCAACGGGCTGCGGCTGGGCCGGCTGGTTAACACCCTGCTTGACTTCTCCCGGATCGAGGCCGGGCGGATGCAGGCGAGCTACGAGCCGACCGACATCGGGCAGGCGACGGCCGAGCTCGCCAGCGTTTTCCGGTCGGCCGTGGACGGGGCCGGCCTGGCCTTCGAGGTGGACTGCCCGCCGCTGGCCGACCCGGTCTACCTCGACCGGAGCATGTGGGAGAAGGTGGTGCTGAACCTGCTCAGCAACGCGCTGAAGTTCACCTTCGACGGCGCCATCCGGGTAACCGTGCGGGCCGAGGGCGGCCAGGCGGTCATCACCGTGGCCGACACCGGCATCGGCGTCCCCGACCAGGAGATGCCCCGCCTGTTCGAGCGGTTCCACCGCATCGAGAACGCCCGGTCCCGGTCGAACGAGGGCAGCGGCATCGGGCTGGCGCTGGTCCAGGAGCTCGTCCAGCTGCACGGCGGCGCCATCACCGCGTCGAGCGCCGAGGGCAAGGGCACCACGTTCACCATCCGGCTGCCGTCCGGGCACGCTCACCTGCCCGCGGACGCGCTCGTCGCGGCCGGTCACGCGGCGACGGTGTCGTCCACCGCCGACCCGTTCATCCAGGAGGCGCTGCGCTGGCTGCCCGGCACCATGCTGGATGATGGCGACGTCAGCGACATCAGCCAGCCGACCGGGGAGCTAGCACCGGGCGGCGGCGCGGACCCGGCGACGCGAGTCCGGCCGGCGGAGGTGCTGCCCGCGCGGGTCCTGGTGGCCGACGACAACGCCGACATGCGCGAGTACCTGGCCCGGCTGCTGCGCACGGCCGGCTACCACGTCACCATGGTCACCGACGGGCAGGCCGCCCTTGCCGCCATCCGCGTCGGCCTGCCCGACCTGGTCATCAGCGACGTGATGATGCCCCGGCTGGACGGGCTCGGGCTGGTCGCCGCGGTCCGCGCGGACCCCCGCACGGCCGGCGTGCCGGTGCTGCTGCTGTCGGCCCGGGCCGGGCAGGAGGCGTCGGTCGAGGGCCTCCGGGCGGGCGCCGACGACTACCTGGTCAAGCCGTTCTCGGCGGTGGAACTGCTGGCCCGGGTCCGCTCCAACCTGGAGATGGCCAGGTTCAGGAACCGCGAGTCGCAGTTCCGGCGCACGCTGGTCGACTCGCTGCAGGAAGGGTTCTTCGTCACCGATGAGGAAGGCACCATCCTCGAGGCCAACCAGGCCTTCCTGACCCTGGTGGGTTACCGCCCCGACGGCTTGCCGTACCGGTGGCCGCACCCCTGGCTCCCGGACCGCGACGCCGACCCCGACGGGTGGGCGGCGATGGCCCAGGCGTTCACCGACTACAAGCGGGACGGCGGCGGCCGGTACACGGTTCCGGCCCGGCACTCGGGCGGTCAGACGGTGTGGCTGGCCTGCAGCTCGGCCAGCCTGCCGAGCCCGGACGGGCACGGGCTGCTGTTCGTCGGGACCGCGCGCGACGTGACCGCGGAGCGGCTGGCCGGGCAGCGCGAGGCGACGCTGGCCGGCTTCGCGGCGGCGCTGGCCGCCACCGGGGAGATCTCCGAGATGCTGACCACCGCCGCCCGCGAGATCGCGGCCGCGACCCACGCCGACGCGGTGATCACGGCGCTATGGTCAAGCGACGACAACTGCGCCATCACCGGCTGGCCGCTGCCGGGCAGCGGCGGGACCTCCGCCGCGGTGGCGGCGGCGCTGGACTCCGTCCGCCATCAGCCGGCCGCCTCGGTCGCCGTGCTGCCGGGCGAGGGCGACGCCTGCCTGCTGGCGGCGCCGCTCGGGGGGACCAGCTCGTCGGCCATCGTCGCCGAGTTCCCGGCCGGCGGACCGGTCGGGACCGAGGTACGTGAACTGTTCTCGATCCTCACCAGCCACCTGGGCCAGGTGCTGGCCAAGGCGCGGGACTACGAGCAGGCCCGCGCGGTCGCGCTCACCCTCCAGCACGCGATCCTCGCCCCGACCGAGCTGCCGCACGGGTTCGCGGCGCGGTACACCCCGGCGGTGACCCCGCTCGAGGTCGGCGGCGACTGGTACGACGCGGTCCCGCTGCCGGGGCAGCGTACCGGCGTCGTCGTCGGCGACTGCGTCGGCCGGGGGCTGCCCGCCGCCGCCGTCATGGGGCAGCTCCGCTCGGCCAGCCAGGCCATCCTGCTCCGCGCCTGCGGCCCGGCCGAGGCGCTGACCGACCTGGACACCTTCGCCGGCCGGATCCCCGGGGCGGAGTGCGCGACGATGTTCTGCGCCATCATCGACCACGCGGCCGGCACCGTCACCTACAGCTGCGCCGGCCACCCGCCGCCCGTCCTCGGCACCGCCGGAGGCGAGTACCAGCTGCTCGACCAGGCCCGGTCGCTACCGCTGGGCATGCTGCCGGACGACTGGGAGCGGCAGCAGGCGACGGCGACGCTGCCGGCCGGCGCGACCCTGATGCTGTACACCGACGGGCTGGTCGAACGGCGGAGCCGGCCGCTGGACGCCGGGATCGACGCCGCCGCGGTCGCGCTGACCGAGCGCGCCGAGGACCATCCGGAGCTGGTGGCGGACCACGTCATGACGGCCATGACGCCCCCGGCCGGCTACGACGACGACGTCGCCGTCCTGATCTACCGGCACCCGCCCGCGCCGCTGGCCGTCCAGGTGTCGGCCGACGACCCCTCCTGCCTGGCCTTCCTGCGAGCAGAGCTGCGACGGTGGCTGTCGGCCGCCAGCATCGGCAGCCGGGAGGCGAGCGACATCATGATCGCCGCGGGCGAGGCCACCGCCAACGCGGTCGAGCACGCCACGGCCGGCCGCCCGGCCGACGCGGCACCGGTTCAGATCACCCTCACCGCCCGCGCCGACCACGCCGCGATCCGGCTGACGGTCGCCGACACGGGGAGCTGGCGACCGCCGCCGGCCGACCGCGAGCCCGCCCCCGGCACCCGCGGCCACGGGGTCATCTTTATGCACGCCCTGATGAGCGAAGTCACGATCGATCCCGCCGTGCACGGCACGACGGTGACCTTGACCAAGGAACTGAAGCCATGACCGACGACGACGCCGCCCCGCAAGGGCGGTTCGAGTTCGTGCCCGCCGACGACCGCGAGTCGGCCGTCGTGCGGGCGGCCGGCGACATCGACCTGACCAACGTCGGGCGATTCCAGGCCGCCCTCGACACCGCCGTCGCCGCCGCGGCGGCCTTCATCGTCGACCTGACCGCGGTCACGTACGCCGACAGCGCGACCATCCGAGCCCTGATCAGCGCGGCCAGGCAGGCCCGGCTCACGATCCAGGTCGGCACGACCGGGTCGGTGACCGAGACCCTGCTGACCGTTTCCGGCCTGGACCAGGTCGCAAGCGTGGTCCGAACCTGACCGTGAACGGCAGCGAGAGCAGGAAGCCGAACAGCACCTGCACGCCGAGGCTGACGACCCGCAACTCCTGGATCAGCTCGGCCAGGTTGCGGTCATCACGCTCGGCCACCGACTCCGGACGCGCATCGGACGCCGGCGCGGGCTCTTTCCCCGCCCCTGTGTTGCCCGCGGCGGCCGCGTCGCCCGCGGGCCCCATCACTGGCACCTCATTCGGGCAGCGCTTCGGGCTAGTCCGCCGCCTTCGGACTGACCGAGCTCAGCGCGTCGTCAAGCAGCGCCGGGAACGTGTCCGGGTACCGGGCGAGCAGGTAGGTCACCACGGCCACGAGGTCGTGGTTGCTGAGCGCCCTGACCCGGGCAATCCGGAGCTCGGCGGCCGCCTCGCGTGAGTTGGTGTCGCGTGAGTTAGTTTCTGTATCAGCCATACGCCTGCGCTACCCGCAGCCTGGCACTTCATCCCAAGGTTGGCTGGGTCTTAGGGTCTAGTCAGCCTTGCGGCTAGCCGGCGATGAGGTCGAACTCGTTGCCCTCGGGGTCGGCCAGCGTGACCCAGTGGGCGGTGGCGCCGTTGACCTCGTTGAGCTTGGTCGCGCCGAGGCCGATGAGCCGGTCGGTCTCGGCGTCGAAGTCGGTCGTGATCACGTCGAAGTGCATCCGGTTCTTCACCGTCTTGCCCTCGGGGACCCGGTGGAAGCCGATCCTGGACCCGGGGAGGGCCGGGTCAGCGCTGATCAGCGCGTTGTCGCTGGTCGCCCCGTCGGCGACGGTGCGCCCGAGGACGGCCGCCCAGAAGTTCGCGGCTACCTGGGCGTCACGGGCGTCGAAGGCGACGCCGAACATGCTGCTGGACACGATGAAGACCTTCCTGTGGTGGCGGCCAAGGGCATATCAGCCCTCACCAGAAGTCTTAGTGCATTCTGTGCATTTCGGCGCGCCTGTTGGGAAGCAGAGCGACCGTGAGTGGAGCAACCAGCGAGGAAACGGCGAGCCTGGCCTCAGCCGACCATCAGGAAGACCAGGCGGCCGCGGAGCATGTGCCTCCTACCTCACCGCTCCTTGACGAGGTTAAACCGGACCACCCGGTTCGCGAGGCCATCGAGGACGCCGAGGCGGAGCGAAGGGCGGGCGGGCTCGGGAAGCCGGGCAAGCCGCTGAACGCGCGCTCGCCCTTCATGGTCGGGATGACGGGCGCCCTGGGCGTCGCGGTGACCATCGGTCTGGTTGAGCTGTTCCTCAAGGCCACCTCGGTGCTGATCCTGATCGGACTCGCGTTCTTCATCGCAGCGGGGCTCGACCCGGTCGTGGTCTGGCTCAACCGCCATGGCATCCGGCGCTGGGCGGCCGTGCTGATCGTCATCCTCGCGCTGTTCGCGTTCGTGGGCGGGTTCGTCGCGGCCGCCATCCCGCCCGTCTCGGCGCAGACATCCGCGCTCATCAACGAGCTGCCGAAGTACGTGCACCAGCTGCAGGACCACAGTTCAACGCTCGGCAAACTCAACGACAAGTACCACCTACAGCAGCGCGTTACCAGCCTGCTGAGCACGAAGGGAAGCGCCCTCGCGGGCGGGGTCATCGGGGCAGGGAAGATCGTGATCACCACGGTGTCCTCGCTGCTGCTGGTCGCCGTGATGACCATCTACTTCCTGATCGGCATGCCGCAGGTCAAGCTGTTCCTCTATCACCTGATCCCGCACTCGCGACGGACCCGGGCGGTGCTCATCGGCGACGAGATCTTCACCAAGGTCGGCGGCTACGTCCTCGGCAACGTGATCACCTCGTTCATCGCCGGCGCGGGGACGTTCCTGTGGATGCTGGCGTGGGGCATCCCCTATCCGGCCCTGCTCGGGCTGCTGATATTCCTGCTCGACCTCATCCCCGTCATCGGCTCAACGGTCGGCGGCGCCATCGTCACGCTGGTGGCGCTCACCGTCTCGATACCGGTGGCGATCGCGACCCTGGTCTTCTACATCGCCTACCGGCTGGCCGAGGACTACCTGCTGGTGCCGCGCATCATCGGTCACACGGTGAAGGTCCCCCCGCTGGGCGGCATGGTCGCCATCGTCCTCGGCGGCGTGGTCATGGGCATCATCGGCGCGCTCATCGCCCTGCCGGTCGCCGCCGCGATCCAGCTCCTGCTCGAGGAAATCACCTTCCCCCGCCTCGATAAGGGCTAGCGGTCGAAGGCCGTCGGTAAGGTGGGCCGGTGGCTGACGCCGATCATGTGCGGCTGGGGCGGATCGCGGAAAAGCTCGCGACCGCGCGCGCCTGGCCGGCGCGGCCGGAGGCCTTCGGCGCGCGGCAGCACGGGTTCAAGCTCGGGGACCCGCTGCCCGAGGCCGTGGTGGCAGACTTCGAGGAGCGGCACGAGGTGGCGCTTCCCGCTGCGTACCGGCTGTTCGTCGTTGAGCTGGGCGATGGCGGGGCCGGGCCGGGCTATCACCTGTCACAGCTCAGCGAGGCGTGCCACCTGGGCTGCGGGCCGGGGCATCTGGCCCGGCCCAGCCCGTACCTGCCCGGGCCGCGGTACCCCGAAGACTGGGAGCAGCGGCACGAGGAACCGCCGGGACCGGGCCGGACGTTCCTGCCGGGCACGTTGACGATCGCCCATCACGGGTGCACCCTCGTCACCCAGCTGGTCGTGGCGGGGCCGGCCCGCGGGCGGCTTGAGGTCTCGAAGGCGCAAGGACGGCGTCGCGCGAGCTGACGCCGTGGCGATCGCGGACGAGATCGCCCGGTACGCCAGGTCATGACGCCGGCGGGCGGCGTACCGGTTGACCAAGCTCGCCTGGAGGAAGACGGAGATCGCCGCGACAGGCTCGCCCGGCGACGCGGCCGCCCGCCTCCTGGACGATGCCGACCCCGTCCTGCGCGTGCACGGGGTCACCGTGGTCCGGGCGCGTCTCGCCGACCTGGAGCCCCGCCTGCGCCGGCTGGAGCAGACGGAGACCGATCCCTGGGTCCGGTTCGAGCTCAGCCGGCAGCCTCCGTCCCCGGCCGGGTACGAGTTCACCGGGGAGCTCCCCTTCTAACGAGCGCCGCCGGGGCGCCTGGTCCGCAGCCGCAGACTGCCACGATGTGGCCTGCTGTCGGGCGCCAGTCGGGCGCCACCGCAGGCCGGCCCAGTGGCCGGTGCGGGCGGCAGTAGGCGTGGAGCCCCGGCCCGTTCGATCGGCCGGCCCGGGTATTCCGCCGGATTCGCGTTTGCCTTCGGCAGGTGTGAACCACGCCGACCCGGGTAGCCGAATGTCTCGGATAGCCGATTTGACCTGGGGGTTTCCGCTGTGGCAGAACGTCGACCGGCGTGGCGCGTGAGGGACCAGCGGGGGCTGCGGTGAGGGACCACCGGGAGTTGATGGACCACTGGGGGCAGGGCGGCGAAGGCGCGACGTCGGCCTGGCGGCGGACCGCGCGCGCGTTCGCGGCGGCGGTCGAGTCGGGGCGGCTGGATCTTCCTCTGCCCGGCGCCGGCGCGACCAGGGAACGGTGGGCCGCGCTGGCCGACCTGGCCGGGGAAGACCTGTCGCTGGCACGGCTGTGCGAGGGGCACGCCGACGCGGTGGCAATCCTGGCCGAGCTCGGCGGCCCGCGGCCGGAGCCGGGCAGCCGCTGGGGGGTGTGGGCGGCGAACCCGCCCGGACCTAGCGTGACGGCGAGCCGGGACGCGGACAGCTGGCTGCTCGACGGGACCAAGCAATACTGCTCGGGGGCCCGGATCTGCACGAGCGTCCTGGTCACGGCGGCCGCTGACGACGGGGCGCGGCTGTTCGCGGTCGACACCGAGCTGCTTGAGCCGGACGTGAGCAGCTGGCCCGCCACCGGGATGGCCGGCAGTGACACGCTCGACGTCGGCTTCGCGCGGGTTCCGGCGGTGCCAGTCGGACCGCCCGGCGGGTACACCGACCGGGCCGGGTTCAGCCACGGCGGCGTCGGGGTGGCGGCCGTGTGGTACGGAGGCGCGCGCGGCGTGGCGAGGACGCTGCTTAGCGCCGCGGCCAAGCGCGACATCGGCCCGCACGCGCTCGCTCATCTGGGGGCGGTCGATCTCGGGCTGCGCACGGTGCGGGCGGCGCTCGACCTGTCCGCCGACGAGATCGACGCCGACCCTGGTGACCTGCGTCACGAGGGACCGCTGCGAGCCCTGCGGGTGCGTGCGCTGACCGAGGCGGTCGCCGCCGACGTGCTGACGAGAACGGGGCGGGCGCTCGGGGCGGGGCCGCTCGGCCACGATGAGGCGCATTCCCGCGCGGTCGCCGACCTGACGGTCTACCTGCGCCAGCATCACGCGGAGCGCGACCTGGCGCGGCTCGGGGAGCTCGTCGCCGAGGCCGGCGACACGTGGTAACCCATGCCTCGGGCCGGCATCCGATTGACGCGCCCGGCACGGACGAGCGAACCTGGACGGCCTGGCCGTGGCTGAGCACGCTCCCCGGCGCTGGGCCGATCGGCCTGGCCGGGATAAGGAGCGCGGTCATCGTGGCCGCGCACCCGGACGACGAGGTGCTCGGCGCCGGCGGCCTGATTTCGATGCTGGCGGCGTCGCGCGCGCGGCTGCGGCTGGTGGCGGTCACCGACGGCGAGCGCTCGCACCGGGGGCATGCCTCCCCGGCGCCGCTCGCCCGGCGGCGGACCGCGGAGACCGAGGCCGCGCTGCGCGCCCTGGGCGCGCGGGGGGCCGAGGTCATCCGGCTCAAGCTGCCCGACGGCGGCCTGGACGGCCGGCCGGATGAGCTCGCGGCGGCGCTGGCCCCGCTGGTCGCGGGGTTCGACCTCTGCCTCGCGCCCTGGGACCACGACCTGCACCCCGACCACGAGGCAGCGGGCCGCGCCGCCCGCGGGGCCGCGACCGCCGCCTTCTACAGCTTCCCGGTCTGGATGTGGCACTGGGCCTCCCCCGGTGACCCCCGGGTGCCCTGGGACCAGGCCCTGCGAGTGCCGCTCGCGCCTCGCACCGTGGGCAGGAAGCGCGCCGCGATCACCTGTTTCGCCAGCCAGACCGAGGACCGGGGGCATGGCCTCGGCCCGGTGCTGACCCCCGCCATGATCGCCCACTTCACCCGGACCGTGGAGGTTCTGCTGCCGTGACGCTCGACCCGGGCCACTTCCGCGAACGCTATAGCGCCTCCCCCGATCCGTACGGGCTGGGCGACCGCTGGTACGAGGCGCGCAAGTACGCGGTCACAGTCGCCCTGCTACCGCGGGCACGCTACCGCACCGCATTCGAGCCCGGCTGCTCGATCGGGGTGCTCACCGAGCGGCTGGCATCTCGCTGCGACAGCCTGCTCGCCTGCGACGCGATCCCGGAGGCGGTCGCGTCGGCCCGGTCTCGGACCGCGGGGCTGGGCGGCGTGCGGGTCGAGCAGCGCGTGGTCCCGGGCGAGTGGCCCGCGGGCTCGTTCGACCTCATCGTGTTCTCCGAGATCCTCTATTACTTCGACGACCCGGACCTGAGCCAGATGCTCCGCCTCGGCCTGCTGGCGCTCCGTCCCGGCGGGCACCTGATCGCGGTGCACTGGCGGCACCCCGCTCCCGATCATCCGCGCGGCGGCGATGACGTCCACCAGATCCTGGCCGCCGACCCGCGACTGGCCCGGCTGGCGAGGTACCGCGACCCGGACTTCACGGCCGAGGTCTACGCCCGCTCGGACGGGGACCTGCGGTCGGTCGCCCAGGTCGAGGGGATCGCGTGATCCGCTCGGTCGGCGTCATCGTTCCCGCGCACGACGAGCAGGACCTGCTCCCCTCCTGCCTGGCAGGCGTCCGCCGCGCGGCGCAGGCGGTGCGGGGCGTGCCGGTGCACCTGGTCGTGGTCGCCGACGCCTGCCGCGATCGGACCGTTCAGGTGGCTCGGCGCGGCGGCGCCTCGGTCGTCTCGATCGACGCCGGGAGCGCCGGCGCGGCCCGCGCGGCCGGCGCGCGCGAGGTGCTGCGCCGGACTAGCCACCTGGACCCGGCGAACGTCTGGCTGGCGACGACCGACGCCGACACGCTGGTCCCCGCCCACTGGCTGCGTCAGCAGGTGCGCCACGCCAGCCAGGGCTGGGACGCGATCGTGGGCACGATCCAGGTCGCCGACTGGTCGGGCTACCCGCCGGGTACGCGATCGCTATTCCGCGAGCGGTACGAGGGGGCCGACTCCGGAACCGGCCAGCATAGCCATGTGCACGGCGCCAACCTGGGCTTCCGCGCCTCGGCCTACCTGGCGGCGGGCGGATTCCCCGACCTGCCCACGGCCGAGGACCACGCTCTGGTGGCGGCGCTGACGGCCGCTGGCGGCCGGGTGCTGCGGACCCGGGCCCTGCCCGTCATCACCTCGGCCAGGCGCGAATCCCGCGCCCCGGACGGCTTCAGCCACTACCTCGCCCGGCTGGAGGCCACCCCCGCCTGAGCACTGTCACGAAAGAACGCCAGCGGGCTCGGCCGACGTGCCCGCTTCGGCCCGACCGGCGGAGAGAGTGCGAGCATGTTTGAGGGCTTCGAGGAGAACAGGGTAAACCTCGGCGACGCATCGACCTTTGTGCGCCTCGGAGGCGAGGGCCCGCCTGTCGTGCTGCTCCACGGGCACCCTCGCACGTCGGCCACGTGGCACCGGGTTGCGCCACAGCTGGCCCGGCGGGGCTTCACCGTCATCTGCCCGGATCTGCGAGGGTACGGGCAGTCACTCGCCCCGGCGCCTACGGCGGACCACACGGCGCATTCCAAACGCGCTGCCGCGGGTGACATCGTGGCGGTCGTGCGGGCACTCGGCTACCGCCGGTTCGCGCTCGCCGGACACGACCGGGGTAGCTACGTCGCGCTCCGGCTCGCGCTCGACCATCCCGAGGCGGTCTCGCGGCTGGCGCTGCTCGACTGCCTGCCTATCAGCGAACACCTTTCCCGGATTACCCCGGAGTTCGCCACGCGATGGTGGCACTGGTTCTTCTTCGCCCAGCCGGACATCCCTGAGCGCGTCATCAACGCCGACCCTGACGGCTGGTACCGAGGCGACCCCAAGTCGATGGGCCAGGAGAACTACGATGAGTGGCGCCGAGCCGTCCGGAACCCCCAGGTAGTGAGGGCAATGCTTGAGGACTACCGAGCCGGCCTGACCGTCGACCGGCAGCACGAGAAGACGGACCTGGCCGCCGGCCGCCGCATTAGGTCACCGCTGCTGGTGCTGTGGTCCAAGCGGGACGATATCGAAGCCCTTTACGGCGACCCGCTCACGATCTGGCGCACCTGGGCAGACGACGTTCGCGGCCACGGCATCGACTCCGGGCACCACATGGCCGAGGAGGCCCCCGAAGCGCTGGCCGCGTCGCTCGGCGATTTCTTCAGCTCTTTATAGGACCGCATGGCATCACCCGAGCTCGGCCGGAGTTGAGTGGCCGCTGATGATCAGCCAGTGGTCGTGCCGCCAGCTGACCGGATCGGCCCGCAGCGGGACCTGATCCAGCCTTTTGCGCCGCGCGCCGGACCAGGATGCTTGAGGACATGACACGCGCTCTCATCGTCATCGACGTCCAGGAATCGTTCCGCCAGCGCCCGCTCTGGCAGGCCATCTCCAATCCGCGCATCGCCGCCGATGTCGCCCGTCTGGTCGACGGCGTCCGGGCCGCCGGCGATCTCGTCGTGTGGGTCCTGCACACCGAGCCGGGCACGGGCGGCACGTTTGACCCGGCCAGCGGGCACGTCCGCCTGATCGAGCCGCTGGCGCCGCGCGACGGGGAGCCCGTCCTGACCAAGACCTCGCATAACGCGTTCACCACGACCCGGCTGCAGCAGCTGCTCACGCAGCGCGGAATCACCGAACTGGTCGTCTGCGGCATCAGGACCGAGCAGTGCTGCGAGACCACCGCCAGGGTGGCGTCCGACCTCGGCTATCGGGTCGCGTTCGTCACCGAGGCCACCGCGACCAACCCGATCCCGCATCGTGACGGGCCGGCCGGGCAGTCGGTGGAAGAGCTGCTGGCGGACCCGCGCACGCTGCCCGCCAGCGCGGTGATCGAGCGAACCGAGTACGCGCTGGCCGGGCGCTTCGCCACCATCGCCACCATCGAGGAAGTGATCGGCCGTCCGGCCGCGTTGACCAGATCGTGACTAGAGTCGTCTTCCTGCTCGTCCCCGGCCTGCACCTGCTCGACCTGGCCGGGCCGGCCCAGGCGTTCAGCACCGCCGCCGACCTCGGCTGCGGATACGAGCTGCACTACGTCGCCGAGCAGGAAGACGTCCGCACCGCGCAGGGCGCCACCGTCCGCGCGGTGACTCGCTGGCCGTCGCTGACGACCGACGACCTCGTCATCGTGCCCGGCTGGCGCTCGCCGACGATCGCCGGCACCGGCGCGCTCGCCGCGGCCACGCTCGGGCGGCTGACCGGTCATCACGCCGACGGCGGCACCGTCGTGAGCATCTGCGCCGGGGCCGACGCGCTCGGCCGGGCCGGGCTGCTCGACGGGCGCCGCTGCACGACGCACCACCTCATCCAGGACGAGCTGGCGGCGCGGTACCCGGCCGCGACGGTCATCCGCGGCGTCCTCTACGTCGTGGACGGGCGGATCGCCACCTCGGCCGGGATCGCCAGCGGGATCGACCTCGCGCTGCACCTGATCGCCGTCCGCGACGGCCCGGTCGTGGCCGCCCTGGTCGCCCGGGAGATGGTGGTCTACGCTCGCCGCAACGGCGACGAGCAGCAGGCCAGCGCCATGCTCCGGCACCGCAACCATCTCAGCGACTTCGCGCACCGCGCCCAGGACAGCATTGAGTCGCGGTTCGCCGACACCCTCCCGCTGGCGGACCTGGCCGCGGACTGCGGGGTCAGCGAGCGCACCCTCACCCGCCGGTTCGTCGCCGCGACGGGCCTGACGCCGCTGCGGTACCAGCAGGTGCTGCGGGTGGAGCGCGCAGAGCACCTGATCGGGCACGGGGCGACGGTGGAGGCAGCCGCCCGCACGGTCGGCTTTGCCGATGCCCGGATGCTCCGCCGGCTGCGCAGCCGGGAGGACGCCGGCCTGCGTCCGCCCGCGCGTTGAGAGGCGGCTTACGGACTGCGAGTCAGCCGGGTCCGTTCGGACAAGGGAATTTGATCTTTGATTTCCTGGGGGGCGCAGGCCGCTACTGGGTGCGAACCGTCAGGACCCGTGCCGAGCAGCAGGGCGAGTTCGGCCGCGGCCCGGCGGAGCTGCGGGAGGGTGGCCGTGCCGTAGCCGATGATCAGGCCGTTCATCGTGGGCTGGCCCGCGTAGTAGCGGTCGAGGGGGTAGACCGTGACGCCGCGCTCGGCGGCCGCGTCGATCAGGCGGCCGACCGGGAAGTCGTCGGGAAGTTCCAGGACCACGTGCATGCCGGCCGTGTCGCCGAGCAGCCGGAACGGCGGCCGGTTGTGGCCGGCTGCCGCCGTGTCCCGGCCTGCGCGGGCGAGGCCGTCGACCAGGGCCGCCCGGCGACGGCCGTACTCGAGGCGCATCTTGCGGATATGGCGCTCCAGGTCGCCCCCGCCGAGCAGGGCGAGGATCGCGTGCTGGACCGGCTCGGGGATGCGGACGCCGAGCTGCGGGCGCAGCGCCGCCAGCTTGTCGACCAGCTCGGGCGGCGCGACCAGCCAGCCCGCGCCGAAGGCGGTGGCGAGGATCTTCGACGCGGTGCCGAGGTAGACGATGACGTCAGGGTCCATGCTGTGCAGGGCCGGCAGCGGGCCGACGTCGTAGCGGAACTCGCTGTCGTAGTCGTCCTCGACGATGATCGCGCCGGTCGCCCTGGCCCACGCGATCAGCGCCTGCCTGCGGCTGACCGGAAGCCGCCCGCCGAGCGGGTACTGATGGGCGGGCGTGGTGTAGAGCAGCCGGAGATCACCGGGGAGCTCCTCGGGAACGATGCCGTGCGCGTCGACCCGGCACGGCACGACCCGCGCCCCGGCCCGGCGCAGCACCTCACGGCCGGTGGGGTAGCCCGGTTCCTCGATGCCGGCCCGGTCGCCTGGCGTCAGGAGCGCGTCCGCCAGCAGCGCCAGCCCGCTCGACACCCCCTGGGTGATCAGCACCTGCTCCGGCCCGACGGCAAGCCCGCGGGACCG
>Ga0302325_10008360_pt1 | contig 22729 bp, 12 predicted proteins | sample Palsa_T0_2_FD_201948 | JGI IMG/M metagenome (GOLD analysis project Ga0302325, IMG submission 201948) | Peat permafrost microbial communities from Stordalen Mire near Abisko, Sweden - Palsa_T0_2 | ecosystem: Environmental > Terrestrial > Soil > Palsa > Peat permafrost | place: Sweden: Abisko...
CCCATGACCTCCTCGGCCTCCGTACCGACAATGGGTGAACGCACCGCCTATCTTGGCGGCGTCGCCCCCCCCGGTGCACCATATTACGCTCAGAGTTGTGGGTAATTGAAAGGTTGTGGGGCCGGACACTGTGTCCAGTTCTCAAAATCCTCAAAAACATGAATGCGGACAAGCCGGTCTGCGGTGCAGATATTTGAGGCGCGGTCCTACCACTTTCTACCACTTAACTGATCTATTACCACCAATATTCGCGTAAAACGCTATGACTTGCAATCGGGCGCTAGAGCGATAGAATCGATGGAAATGCCCGTTTTTCAGGCTTTTTTTGAGATTTCGGTTAGAAGCCGAAAGTGATTCCCAAGCTGAATGTCGAGAGTTCGAACCTCTTCGCCCGCTTGTGAATCAAGTTTCGTCGAAAACCTGAATTAAATATACCTGGCTGCGTCGGCAACCCGCCCTTGTTGCTTGAACGAGAACGACGACTTAGCCGGGCAAATTATCGGGGGTGGCAAGTCGCGAGGGTGCGGAAGATCCAAAATGCCATCCGGTGTATGCATCCGTTTTGCATGAATTAGGAGATTCGGTTTTATGAAAATGCATTTAATTCCTGATGCCGTGCATTATCGCACGATGACAACGGAGGAGTTGCGAGCGAATTTTCTGGTGGACAGCCTGTTTCAAAAAGGGCGGACGGTCACGTGCCACATTGACGTGGACCGCACGATCGTGGGATCGGCCGTCCCGATCAGGGAGCCGCTTACGTTGCCGACGGCGGATGAACTACGGGCGGCGTATTTCCTGGAACGGCGGGAACTGGGCATATTAAATATTGGCGGCCGGGGGACCATCAGCGTGGATGGTAAGGCGTACGATCTGCAGAATCTCGACTGTTTGTATGTGGGACGCGGAGCAAAGGAAGTTCGATTTACCTCGACCGACTCGGAGAAGCCGGCGCAGTTTTATCTGTTAAGCTATCCTGCTCACACCACATGCCCGACGGCGCTGGCGAAGAAATCGCAGGCCGCTGCCGTGCCGCTAGGAAACCAAGCATCGCTCAACAAGCGCACAATCTATAAGTATATTCACATGGAAGGGATCAGGAGCTGCCAGTTGGTCATGGGTTTCACTGAGCTTGAGGCGGGTTCGGGGTGGAACACGATGCCGGCCCACACCCATCTGCGGCGATCGGAAGTCTATTTATACTTCAATCTGACCGACACTTCTCGCGTGTTCCATTTCATGGGAGAACCGCAGCAGACCCGGCACCTTGTGGTGGCGGACAGGCAACTGGTCATCTCACCGAGCTGGTCGATCCACGCCGGCGTGGGAACATCGAATTATACGTTCTGCTGGGGCATGGGTGGCGAAAACCAGGCTTTCGACGATATGGACGCGGTTCCGGTGAGCAGTCTCCGCTGAGGCGTACACCGATTCGGCGATGAATGGGAGTACCGTCTCATGGGAATTCTGGATCAATTCAAGCTGGATGGGAAAGCAGCGATCGTGACCGGAGCGGCACGAGGCCTGGGTCAGGGCCTCGCGCTGGCGCTGGCCGAGGCGGGGGCCGATATAGCCGCCGTTGATGTGATCGAGCAGAACGAGACGCGATCGAAAATCGAAGCTTTGGGACGCCGCTGCACGATTATCCAGGCGGATCTGTCCAAGACTGCCGCCGTTCCCATCATCATCGACTCGACACTGAAATCGCTTGGAAGGATCGACATTCTCGTCAATAATGCCGGTATCATTCGCCGCGCCGATCTGGTCGACTTCACGGAAAAGGATTGGGACGATGTAATGAACATCAACCTTAGGACCGTATTTTTCCTATCGCAGGCGACGGCGCGGGTGATGATCAGGCAGGGTCAGGGCGGGCGCATTATCAATACCGCGTCGATGCTGAGTTTTCAGGGCGGGATTCGTGTCCCGTCCTATACGGCATCCAAGTCGGGCATCATGGGAATTACGCGGTTGTTTGCCAATGAAATGGCTCCACACAGGATCAACGTCAATGCGATCGCTCCGGGTTACATGGCGACGGACAACACCGCAGCGCTGCGGGCGGATGAAAAACGCTCGGCGGCGATCCTGGAACGCATCCCGGCCGGACGATGGGGGACGCCTGACGATTTAAAAGGGGTCGCGGTGTTCCTTGCGTCGGCGGCATCGGATTACGTGAACGGATACACCATTGCCGTGGACGGCGGCTGGCTGGCCCGGTAGCGGCTGAATCCACCCAATTCACCCAAACGAAAGCAACCGAATTGAATTCTTCCTCAAAACCTCCCTCCATAAGTCAGAAGATGACTTCCGTTATCGAGAAGAGGGTGAGAATCCATACCCTGATTTCGGTCCTGATCGCGCTCGTTATTCTGCAGCTTTCCCAAGGATTGGCGAACGCACAACCGGTAAATGCCTCTTTGGAGTTCCGAGTGCGCGCGTTTGGAGCTTTAGGGGATGGCAAGACCAAGGACACAGCGGCGTTTCAGAATGCCCTGGACCGCTGCGCTGCAAATGGAGGTGGAATCGTCGTGGTCGAGCCGGGGAATTATTTAATCGGCAGCATCCAGCTCCACGCCGGCACCAACCTGGTGCTGGAAAAAAGTGCAATCGTCCGGGGAAGCCCTTCGGCGGACGACTATCCACTGATTCCGGTGCGCTACGAAGGTGAAATGGTCCAGGGCCATCGCGCCCTGATCTACGCGGATCGTGCTGATAACATAGCAATCGTTGGCCCCGGGTCGCTGGTCGGCGACGATAAGATCGGATATCTCCGCAACCCACGGGGGCCAGTAATGATCGAATTGGTCAACTGCTCAAACGTGGAACTGAACGGGTTCACCGACCGTTATCGCAGACTCTGGTCAATTCATCTCCTATTTTGCAAAACTGTCGCGGTTCGAAATCTGACGATCCGAACCACTCAAGCCAACGGTGACGGCATCGATGTGGATTCGTCGACGCATGTGCTGGTCGAGAATTGCGATATAGATACGGGAGATGATTCCATTTCGCTAAAATCGGGCCGGGGGATGAGCGCAGTGCGACTGGCGAGGCCAACGGAGAACGTTCTGATCCGCAACTGCTCACTGGGGAGCGCATTTGCCGGCCTTGGAATTGGATCGGAGATGTCGAGTGGAATTCGCAACGTCCGGATCGAGAATTGCGTCTTTCCGAAGGGCGCCAATGCCATTTTCATTAAGTCGCGAATTGGACGTGGCGGGTACTTTGAAAATATTACTGGGGCATACCTGCGAGTCTTGGCGCACACGTTCCTGGGAATTAGCCTGACGGAAACAGGAATCGTCGGCACCGATCCCGTCACCGGTGAAGAGGGGGTTCCCAAGGCATCCAAGATCGGCTTCGATCACGTGTCGGTGGATTGCCAGTCGCTCGTCGATGGATCGAGGATATCACCGATCAAGCCTGTTGATGGTCTTTCAATTTCCAACGTCCGCGGAACATGCCGGCGGGGAATAACGCTGGCCAATGCGGTGAATGTCGCTCTCAGTAACATCAACGTGACCCCAACCACCGGAACATTATTGCAGACTCGCGATGTTTCAGGAACGGGATTGGAAGGCGCCGCTGCGCTGGGAGTGCCGCTCGTGGAAGATCGGGATCAACTGCGGAAATCGTTCGATCAACCGCCCGATGAGACGCGCCCAATGGTTCGCTGGTGGTGGTTCGGCCCCGCAGTCACGCAGCCCCGATTGCAGAAAGAGATGGAGTCGATGAGAAAGGCCGGGTTCGGAGGCTTCGAAGTTCAGCCAACCTATCCTCTGGCGATCGATGGTTCGATTCCCGGGCTGGTGAATTTGAAGTTCCTCTCGCCGGAATTCCTGGAAGATCTGAAATTTGTCGCGTCCAAGGCAAAAGAGATGGGTTTGCGGATGGACCTGACGATGGGCAGCGGCTGGCCGTATGGAGGCTCAACGATTTCCCTGAACGATGCCGCTGGTAGATTGCGTGTCGAGCGGGTCAGCGTCGGGCAAAATGAATCCACCGTCGAGCCGCCCCAACTAAGAGAGGGTGATACCGTTCTTGCGGCATTCGATGATTCGCAGCATGAGATTCCCCTCAAAGATGGCGCGGCACAGATTCCGGTAACGCAACCGACGACGGTAGTCACCTATTTTATCTCTAGCCACACGGGTATGAAGGTCAAACGCCCGGCATTCGGGGCGGAGGGTTATGTGCTGGACCATCAAAACGGCGCGGCGCTGAGGGACTTCATTGCATCCGTTGCCGAAAAGGAAATTGCGGCATGCGGCGCTAATCCTCCCTATGCAATCTTCTGCGACAGTCTGGAAAGTTACGGGGAGAACTGGACCGAACATTTTCTTGACGAGTTTCAGAAGCGCCGTGGCTATGACCTAAGGCCTCTGCTTCCGGCCTTGGTGACGGACATTGGACCGAAAACTTTAGACATCCGCCACGACTGGGGAAAAACTCTCACCGAGCTTTTCAACGAGAATTTTGTCATGCAGATGCGGAGTTTTGTGGAGAAACACAATACGCGATTCCGAATCCAAGGCTACGGCCAGCCGGCAGTTGCGGAATACAGTTACCTGAATACCGATCTGCCCGAAGGAGAGGGTTTTGAATGGCACGACTACCGTGCCGCGCGATACGCCAGCTCGGCATGTCATCTGATGGGTGTTCCAGTGAGTTCATCCGAGACGTTCACATGGATTCATTCCGAACCCTTTCGCGCCACGCCGCTGGATATCAAGGCCGAGGCAGATCTTCATTTCCTTCAGGGAGTGAATCAGATTATCTGCCATGGCTGGCCTTATACTGCAGAGGGAGTGGCTTTCCCTGGGTGGAGCTTTTATGCCGCCGGTGTTTTTGATGATCAGAATCCGTGGAATATCGTGATGCCGGATGTGAACCGTTACCTGCAACGAGTCAGCTTCATTCTGCGCCAGGGCAAGCCGGCAAACGACGTAGCGCTTTACCTTTCCAACAGCGATGCCTGGTCGAGATTCTCGCCTGGGGACGGCAAGGCTTTGCATAACAGCCTGACCGATGAAGTCGGCGAATGCCTCGGGCATAAAATTGTTGGGGATATTCTCGATGCGGGATACAACCTGGATTTCTTCGATGATGGCTTCATGGATGCACGGGGAAGCGTTGACAATAACGGCACTCTGATTTTTAGCGGGGGCGACCGGTCTCAATCCGATCTAGGGGGGCCGACCGGCGCCAGATACCGTGTGGTTGTCCTGGCCGGCGTAGAACGGATGCCGCTTTCAACTCTGCAAAAGCTGGCGAGATTTGCGGATCATGGGGGATTGCTCATCGCGACCCGAAGGCTGCCTTCGATCGTACCGGGCTACACGGCTACGGACGACGATCAACGGACTCTGCACGACACGATCCATCGCCTGTTCGATGGCCCCGACGCGCCCGGCATATTCGTTGCCGATGATAGCAATATTGGGGAGGCAATCTCCAAAAAGATGTCGCCGGATGTTCAATTCTCACCGCCGACGCCTGAGCTGGGATATGTCCGCCGCAACATCGATGGTGGGGCCATCTATTTCGTCGCCAACACCGGCAATCGGCCGCGGAATGTGACCGCCGATTTCCGCATTGAGAGCATTTCCGCCCAGCAATTGGACCCCGTCACCGGGAAAATCGCGCCGTTGGAGATCGTAGGGCATTCGGAGAATTTTACAACGGTAAAACTGGATCTTGCCCCTTACGCCTCGACGATTCTGCTGTTCAGCAACAACACGATTCCAGTTGCAGTCACCACACAGCCCAGCACAGTAGAGTCTGTGGACATCAGTTCCGGTTGGACCGTCAAGTTTGGCGCGGACGGCAATCCAATACAGATGGTAAAACTCCATAGCTGGGCTGACGATGCCGGGACGCGGGCGTTTTCCGGAGTAGCAACATATACCAATCACATTTCTGTTTCCGCTGAATTTTTATCCTCGGCACGCATCTCGCTTGATTTCGGCGATGGCTCTCCCACCTCGGCGGCCGGTCGGCGAACTCAGGGATACTCTGCGGAACTAAACGCTCCGGTCCGCGATGCCGCGGTCGTGTATATCAACGGCAAACCGGCCGGTGCGGTCTGGTGCCCGCCATATCGATTAGACGTAACCGATCTATTGAATCCGGGCGACAACGATATCCGAATCGATGTCGCCAACACCGCCGTAAACTATTTGTCCTCGGTGGGATTTCCAAACTACGATTATGCCGCGCTAGTTAAGGAATATGGAGCGCGTTTTACTCCCGCCGCCGCGTCACAATACAAACCGCTGCCGTCGGGGTTGATGGGGCCGATTAAGCTGGTCGCGTCGCCATGATTCGCTGATTTCTAACTCCCCGAAGGTGCCGTCGTTGAGACCTTCGGGCTTGCGGGAATATCGATGGTTCCAATCGCATCCGGATGCGCGGGGTCGAATGGTTTGAATTCGTCCACAATGAACTTGGCAAGATCGAGCTTGTCGTCCAGGATTCTCTGCACAACGCATTTGGCCAGTTCATAGCTTCCGTAAGCACTGTGATGTGTTCCATCCACAAACGCCTTGGACAATTCCTTTGGACCGATCGCTTCGTAGAACGTCTTGCTCATGGCGTTGAGATCGATAAGGGGAACATTCTCTTTTTTGGCCAGCCTCCGGACGGCGTCGGGATAATCCTTCAGCGAATTGGTGATGTGTCCGGTCGAATCCATCGTCTTGCGATTCATCGAAGTCACCAGAACGGGAAACCCTCCCTTGGACCGCGCGCCGTCCACGAACATTTTCAGATTCTTCGTGTAGGACGTATAAGGTCCGACTCCGGCGCCCTTCTCTTTCATGTCGTTATGGCCGAACTGGATGAACATATAGTCGCCGGCCTTCATCGTGCTGAGCACTTTATCCAACCGATGCGCGCGGAGGGAACTATCGGCGGTTTCGCCGGATTCGGCCTGGTTTGAAACCGCCACACCTGATTTGAAAAATCGGGTCAGCATCTGGCCCCAGTTGTTCCACGGTTCAAGCGGCTGGTCACAAACGGTGGAATCGCCCAAAAGATATACCGTCGGCACATCGGCCCTGGAAATCTGGATCGAATCGATACAAGGCCGGTTGCCATTGAATTCCAAGGTCAACTTTTCGTCCCACGCCCACGCTTCGGTAGTGGCTTCGCGTGCCTTCAAATGGACGCGGCCGCCGGTGGAAATGGCCGGGGTGCGAATGTTCACGGTGATGGTTCTCGTCACCGTCCGACCGGGATCGGTGTGAATATTTTCCAGCATCAGCCGGCGCAGTTCCGCCTTAACGGTTGTCGTGGATTCGCCGGCCGTATCGCCCATTTTCAAGGTTGCGTTGTAATTCCCCTCGGGCAAAGCAACGGAGAAATAGAACGGCTTATCGCTGGTAACAAACCCGGTCTTCTCGCGATTTACCACCACGATATTCGCGCCAGGCTCAAATCCGTAGCCCACATCGGCCGAATAAATATCGTCCGGCGAAATGTGCAAATACCCTGGTTCGCTATTGGTCGAAGCGAAACTGAATTTGTAATCCGTCCGCGCCCGGGTTGAGGGATGCGTCGCCGCCAAAAAGCCCACCCCCAACATCAAAATGCAAGCAAATATATTTTGCACGATCCACCCCGAGAATTTACTGCCGCGGAGGATTCGCCGGCATCTGATCGGGCGCCAGTTGCAAAAGCTCAATGGCGTTCAAACACCACTGCGCCGTAGCGTTGGTTGAAGCGTTTTTGATTTCATCAATCGGCTCAGCCACGTCGGGACCTCTGACAGGCTCCGAATCGAATCGGACCGGCCGGGTGGTCGGCGAAGATCTAAAGAAGCGTTTCCAGGCATCGGCACCCTTCCGAGGATCACCGGTAATGTATGCCGCATAAGCTAAAAGCCGGGAATTGTCCTGTTCACGTCGGCCACCGCCGGCGCAGTAGGCAGTCCAAGCTGCCGACCACGCGGAATCGCCGATCACCGGAATGATCTCGAAATTAAGCTCGGGACCGCCAAAGAGCGGCAGCAGCGACGGCGTCTTGTTGTCACTCGTCAACTGATGGAGCGTCCGAGTTTCCGGGTCGTATCCGTAGTTCTCACCGGAGGCGATTTTGTTGGGCATGGCCGTGATGCTGTGCATACCGCTCTCAATCCTGGCCAGATATTGCGGGTCATCCGTTCGCTCCCAGGCCGCGTACCAGTTGCTTACCATCGCGAACCAATCAGGACCAATGCGGACATGCGTTGGATATTTGTGGTCCTGCGCAATTCCCGGCAGTTCACGCAATGGATCGACCACCAGCAGGGCGCGATCCGCATCGACTTCTTCATTTATCAGGTCCCCGATCCGCTCATCCGTGGTCAGATAATAGTAAGGGCGTTTGAACAGCGACTGGCTGATGCGCAATTCCTTGGCTCCATCGCCCCAGTGCCGGACATTGTGCCGGGAACCCAGGCCTTTCCAGGGCCCGATATGATAAACATCCGATTCCTGGCTCTGGCGCGTCAGCGCCTCGGCAATGCGAAAAATGTCCGCCCTTCCGGTTCGAAGAAAGCTGTACCAGAGCCAGAGATTCGGCGCCAATTCGGTGTCATCCCATGCAAAACCGCCGACGTCATATTTCCATTCATGCCGGGGCGCGTCATAGGTGTGCATCACGTCGCCGAAATCCCAGAATCCATACCATCGCCTTTGTTCAATCTGGCCTTGATAAAAGGTTATCGCCTTGTCGAGTTGATCTTCCAGCCAGCGTTTGGCCGGCGTCGATCGGTCGGGCAGGCTCCACAAACCAAATACGCTAACCCAATGATAATATTCCGGCGAGCAGACGAGCAGCGGCGCTTGCTGATCGATTTGGACCTGCTGGATCAATTCAGAATTGCTGGGAACCTGGGAATATGGCCGAAGAGTCAATTCACTTGTGCGCGCCACGCCGTAAGCGTTGCTGGACCCTAGTTGAATGTCTTCATAGGAGGCTTCGAGGCCGTGGGAGACGGTGTCGTAATGCCGCATATCCATCGCCGGGCCATCGGGGGACCAGAGCCATGCAGTCATTTGCGCTGCATCCGTGCCGGCCCCATTGATTTCCAGCTCGGTGGGCCAGAGCTTCCAGAAATTCTTGAGGTCGATCGAAAGTCCACCCGAGACGTCGCCCACGAACGCCTCGCCCAGCGACCGGCAGCCGCCCAGGACGTTGATCCACGCGCTTTGGGAATTGGTGCGCTTCTGAATCTGGAACCCATCCGGCATGAGCTGAGTCAGTTTGTACGAATCCCAAACTGCCATCTGGTTGATAAGTCTCGCGAAGCTCTCCGGCACCGCCGGTGGCGCGGGATCACCCGCGACAATGCCCTTGGGCATATCCGTCAGGTTCGGAACCCGCTTGCCGGCGATTTGTCGCGCATACATTTCCGGTTGGGGATTTCTCCGCCCTGAAATCAATCGCACCGGCTCGGCCAGGAACCCCTGATCTCCGGCGAGCCGGACATGACGATTTTGAAGCTCCTCGCGCATCGGAACATCAAACCGCACGCCCAGCCCGCAAATGAAATCCTTCTCCTGATCCCCGTCGAAAATAAATGTGTGAACCATCCGCACTGCGTCGGCACCGGCGTAAAAGTAAAACCGAACCACAAATGGCAGCCACTGACGGTCCCCGGATTCAAATTTGTGTTTCCCTTCAATTTTCACGACCACCCGAACGCCGCCTTTTTGCTCCACCACGGCGGAAGTGATATCGCTGACAAAATATTTTATCCTTAGCACGTGATCGGCGTCCCAATCAGATCGATCTTCCACCTCTCCCACGAGCCGGCCATCGCGAGCGACAACCTTTTTCCCTTCGGAAATGGATTCGACAAGATTCGGCCCGCTTTTTCCGATCCGCCAGGTGAATCGCCCGCTGATGATTTCAATCGCGTCGTTTGTCTCGGTCACCGCAATCGGCGATGAAGTTGCCGGAGGCGTTTGAGCCGGGACGAGCTTCAGGGTATTTCCGTCCTCCGGCCCCACCACCGCTGAAACCGCGGTCCATTTGATGGAGCCGTCGGGCCAGTACGCCAGAGGCCAGGTTTGAATCGCGATATTGGCGCCGTGCCCGCCGGTGAGCGCGAAAGCGGTATCCCTTGCAATGGCTCCCTTGGGCCAGGGTACGCCCCAACTGACTCCGCGCGGCTCGGGCGGCGGCGCGCCGTCCAACCAATGAACTTCCACGCCTTTCAAGACATCGAACGTCTCAGGCGCGATCGCGTTCGGTGTTGCAACAGGTATAATCGCCTGTTGCACCGCATGGCTGGAACAATCCGCAAGCATGCAACACAGAATCAATCCGACCCTGATTTTCATAATTTCATCCGATATGCGTGACACCCCACAGCACGAGCAGAATTGCGACAACGATCAACCAGCAGCCGAAAAACCCGATGAAATCGTTCTGATCCCATCTCGTGAATTGCCAGTTCGATCGTTTGAGAAACTTTTTATGGTCAAAGCGATGCGGCATTTCGAAGCTGCGCTGCACCTCCACCCTGTCCAGTTCCGGAGTCGGGGCGATGGGCGTGCGCATTTTTGCGAAAAAGCGATCCGCGCGCTCAAGTTCATCCGGCTTGGTGAGCAGGCTGAAGAGAATCAGCACAACGAACGGGAAGATGCCGTCGAAGGCCCAGCGCGCCGTCGTCGTTGCCGCGGCGGAGAATCGCTGAACGGGCAAACCAAGCAGATGCAGCAGATAATTCTCGACCTTGAACCTTCCGATCCCCTCGCGCGGAGAATCAGGAACCTGCGGATCCACCCGAGCCACGCTGTCGAAGAAGACGGACATTGGCTCGACGATCATCGGCTTGCTGATCGCCTGGCCGATTCGCTCGGCTCTTCCCTGGGCCACGTCGACTGGGGTAGCGCCCACGGTGGTGAACGTCGTGGTCTGGGGGGTCTCGAGCAAAAGCGCGGGGTCGCGCCTGAAGGCAGGCAAATGCGGAAACACCCAGGGGACGATACCCATCACAATGATCCAAACAACCAGACCGCCCATGACCGAAGCGGCCGTCAATCGCCGCCAGAAGATAATGAGGAAAACCGCGGCCCCGAAAAACGTATTGAACGTCACCAGCATGGTGTAAGCAGAAATGACATCGCTTGAGCACATGGCAAAAATGACGGCGACGATCAGCACACCTGCAATCGCACATTGCCCGGCCCGGAAATAGTGTTTCTCTGATTTCCCCTTGACCAGGGGTTCGTAAATATTTCGCGTCACCAGACCGGCCACGGAGACGGCATAGACGCCCATCGACGGCATATTCCCCAGCAGCATTCCGGACAGCATCAGGCCAAGGAATCCGGGACGGAGGAGTTGTCGGGAGAGCGCTCCCCAGGCGTAATCCGGGTCAGAAAGTTTCATGTTGCCGGTCAGAACCCCGAGCGCGATCAGGCCGCAAAGCATCCAAGCGATCAGGACCAGGCGTTTGGTAAACCCGCCGGAGATCATCCCAAACCGGGCGGTATTCTCATCCCTGGCAGAACCGGCGGTGGACATGTTGTGCAGAAGTCCAACGATCTGAACCAGACTCGCAAAGGTAATGGCCGCGACCGAGTACCAGGCCATCGTGCCCGTCGCGCTGAAGAGATATTCCGGCACAATTTTATGCAGCCCCGCGAATCCACCGGTCCTGCCCAATCCCACGGGAATCAGCAGGATCGACATCACCAAAATGAGCAACCCCTGCACCGCATCCGTGATCGCGGCCGCTCGTAACCCGCCCAGCACGATGTAGATTCCCACGACACCAGAATAGCTCATGAAAAAGTAGAGCGGATTCAAATAGGAAACGAACGACTGAAGTTGCTTCCGCTTGGCGAGGTTGTCCAGATATTTGAATCGTTCGGTCTGGCCGATCGACGGCTGCCCATTTTCGATTTGAGCTTTAAGGCCCAGATACTCGTGGTACATCGCGATCTGGGTGCGATCCTGATCGGTGTAGGCGGACTCTGGCTTCACGATCATCGCGCGCGCGACCTGGTACGCGAAGAAATTTCCCATCCCCATGTTGAAAAGCGCCATGAAGATGTTGAAGGCGGCGTACGCACCGGCGAGCGTGTTGCTGTCAAAGCGATCGACGAACAGATCACCCATGGTGATCAAGCGCGCACGCCGCCACCAAGGTTGGGTGAACCAGAAAAATGGCGTAATGAACAGGGTTTGAAATCCGAGCCAGATTCCACTGGCGCCATTCTCATAAACCGCCGTGGAAATCGTCACCGCCCCGGTGGCGTCGGTGGAATTTCCGAAATTCAGAAAGAATTGCAGCAACCGCCCCAGCTTGCGGCCACCGAGGTAGAAATCGGCTTCCTTGCGAACGGATCTGGAAACAACAAAGCCGACTGTCATGATGGAGATCAGAAAGCCGGCGAGAATCGCAACGTCCCAGACGTTCAGTCCCCAGACCATAGATTATACCGAGCTAACTTGCCTCAATTTCGACACTCTAATCGCCGCCGCTGGGTCAACGCCTCTCTCAAAAATCGAACCCATCAATATTCGAATTATCGAACGTAAACGGGATCCCCAGCATCACGTTGTCGCCGACAACTTTGACCGTCTTCAAACGCCCCGCTTCGATCGAAGTATCACCGGGCTTCAACGTTCCGTTCTTGACGGTTTCCGCGCTATATACCGTCAGATATCCCAGGTCCATCGTATTCCATAACACCACGGCAGTCGTAATCCCTTCATGCACATATTTCTTGTTCTCGTTGGGCAAGCCCAACCCAACCACGTGCACATCGGTTCGGCCGGATTGTTTCACTGCCTCAGCGGCGCCCGGAACTCCGGGCGAGCAGATCGCCATGATCAGCTTCACATTCGGATATGCATTGAGAATTGATTGCGCCTGATCGAATGCCTTGGCCTGCACGTCTTCGCAGGGAAGTATCGTGTCCATCTTGATGTCGGGATATTTGTCCGCGAGTCGGGCCTTGATGTATTTCAACCATTCGTTCTGATTCGCCGCCGTCAGCGAAGAAGTGATGATTGCGAAGTCGCCCTTACCGCCGAGGGATTTGGCGGCATCGTCCATGAGAATATCGCCGATCCCCTCGGGCGTCGCCTGATTCACGAAAAAGTCGCGGGCATCCGGCTCGGCATCGGCATCGAATGTGACGACCTTAATCCCCGTTTGCCTCGCCTTGCGAAGTACGGTTGAAAGCCCCTCCTTATTCTCGCAGGAGACCGCGATTGCATCCACTTTGGCGGTGATCCACGTCTCGACGATCTCGTTCTGCTTGGCCGGATCGGGATCGGTCGGGCCGTCCCAGATCAGATCGACCCCGAGTTCCCTGGCGGCTTCATCCGCGCCCTTGCGGCACGCGATGAAATAGGCATTGCCCTTGCTCTTGGGCATCATCGCGATGGTCAGCGACTTAGGGGCGCCGGGAACCTGTGCGCCCGCCACTGGCACCGAAGCCTGTCCGATCGGCGCGACGGGAAGATTCCTGATCAACAGAAAGTTCCCGCCGGTGACGATCAGCGCCGCCGCCAAAATCACAACGCACAAAACCGCAAGCTGCGAATTCTTCATTTCGAACTCCTCCACGTCAGGCCGCGCATTCGCCCGGGGCGGCGGCGGTCGATGCCGCCAATCAGCGCCGATGGCGACCAACAATAACCCGCCGGTCAATATTCCCGCGAGTTCAGCCGGCAATTTTGCCAGCCTCAGTCCATTCTGCAAAATTGCGATCGCGAACAATCCCAGCAGAGTTCCAACGATGCTGCCCTCTCCGCCGAAGATCGACGTGCCCCCGAGCACCACGGCCGTGATAGCCGATAGTTCGTATCCAGTGCCCGCATCCGCGGTGGCCTGCCCAACGCGCGCGGCATAAATAACCGCCGCCACACCAGCCGACAGCCCCGAGAGAATATACACCAGCGCCACCCGCCGTTTGACGGGAATTCCCGCATGCCGCGCCCCCTCCGGCGAAAAACCGATCGCCGAAAGCATCCGTCCGATCGCGCTACGATGCAACAATACCCAGAACCCAATCGCCGCGAGAGCCAGAATCGGAAGCTGGGCCGGCATCCAGCTCCGGAAATATCCCTGTCCGAGAAACACGAACCCAGACGGAAAGTTCGTGAAGTTGTCCACGCCTCGAGTGATTCCCTCGGCCGTTCCCCGAAACAGCGAGTACGATCCAAGCGTGACAATCAGCGGAGGGATCCGCAGCCGCGTGATCAGCGTCGCATTCAGCGCCCCCGCGGCCGCGCCCAGCGCGACAGCGCCGGCCGCCGCCATCCATGGATCCATATGCGCATCGCGCCAAAGCTTGCCGAAGGCCACCGCGCACAGTCCCAGCAACGATCCCACCGAAAGATCGATTCCACCCGTGACGATTACAGGGGTCATCGCCAGCGCCAGCAATCCCAGGTCCACACTAATTCGCGGGATTTCGAAAACATTCCGCCGCGTGAAGAAATTCGTCCCGATATTCGAAAAGACAATAATTTCCACGATCACCAGCGCGGCCAATACCGCGTGCCGCGGAATATGAACGCGCGGCAATTGGGAGGAGGGATTGGCTGCCGCAACGGTCATACGGCGCGTTTCCTCCGCCGGCTGAAGCCATCTGAGGCCACCGCCACGAGAATGATAATTCCCTGTATCGCCTTATCCCACTGGGCCTGGCGGGTGAGGAAGACCATCGCTGCGCCGATGGTTCCAAGCAAAGCGACGCCGACCAGACTTCCAAGCATGGTTCCCCGGCCGCCGGAGATGGCCGTGCCGCCCACAACCACCGCGGCGATCGCCTGGAGTTCCAGTCCGTCGCCGCTCTTGGGATCAACTTGCGGAAAGCGCACGCTTTGCAGAATCGCCCCGAGTCCAACCAAAACGCCCATCACCACGAACACACCGAATACGACCGCTGCCGGATTGATTCCCGCCAGCCGCGCCGTCTCCCGGTCCGAGCCAACGGTATAAACCTCCCGCCCCGCCGCCACCCATGAGGCGCCGATCGTGAACACCACCAATACCGCAATCCCCACCGAAATCACCAGCCATTGTCCCATCGCCTGTCCCCGGCCAAACCATTGAAAACCATCGGGAATGTTCGCCACCAATTCACCTTGTCGCGCCCACGACAGCGATTGGCGGAAAATCACCATGGTCGCCAGTGTCACGACAATCGACGGCAAACCTATCCCCGCGACCAGCCAGCCGTTGATCGCTCCCATCAGCGCCCCCACGAGCAGCGTCACGGCGATGACGACCGGCATTGCCAGTCCCGTCTTGGCGAGCAGCCCCGCCGCCACCGCGCAGATTGAAAACTGTGAACCAATGGAGATGTCGATGTGCCGCGCCACGATCACCAATGTCATGCCGATCGCAACGACCAGCATCGGCGCCGCGCTGACCCAGGTATCTCGGAACTCCACCTGGAAGAATCGCGGCGCTACCACCCCCAGCACCACCAGCAGCGTAAGATAGGCGGCCGCAACGGAAAGCTCGCGCTTATATCTCCCGATCGCCACGCTCACGCAACCGCCTCCAGATTCCTATGTCCAAGCGCCAGTCGCAACACCTTTTCCTGTGTCGCGTCGGCTCGATTCAGCACGCCGACAATTCTGCCACTGTGCATGACTGCGATCTGATCGCTCATCCCCAGAATCTCCGGCAGTTCCGATGAGATCATGATGATCGCCAACCCGCGCGCGGCGAGTTCGCTCATCAGTCGATGTATCTCCGCCTTGGCGCCGACGTCCACTCCCTGGGTGGGCTCATCAAGAATGATCACTGCCGGCTCCGTCGCCAGCCAGCGGGCCAGCGCCACCTTCTGCTGATTTCCTCCAGAAAGCTGTCCCAGCGGAGCATCCAATGATGGCGTTTTAATTCCGAGACGCTTAACGAAGGCCTTGGTAATCTCGTGCTCCCTCTGGAAATCAAGCAAACCCACCCGCGAAATACGCCGCAATATTGCCAGTGTAGTGTTGGACGTGACCGGCATCTCCAGAATAACGCCATGTCGCCGGCGATCTTCGGGAACATAGGCGATTCCCAGCCGAACCGCCTCCGAGGGTGAATTAATTCGCACGGCTTTTCCGCGAAGGAAAATCCGGCCCGCGTCTGCCGGAGTCAACCCGAATAAAATTCGTGCCAATTCCGATCTGCCGGCTCCCACAAGCCCGGCCAAGCCGACGATTTCCCCCGCGCGCACTTCCAGATCAATCCCGCCAACTCCCGATTCCGAGCATCCGACATCGGCCATTCGCAAGACCGATTGCCCTGCATCGACCTGAATTTTCGGGAACACCGATGACAGTTCGCGGCCGACCATCATGCGGATCAATTCGCCGGTGGTTACTGCGCTCATCGCGCAAGTTCCGACCAATTTGCCATCGCGGAGAACAGTCACGCGGTCCGCGACCTTGGCCAACTCGTCCATCCGATGCGAGATGTAAATCATTCCCACCCCCGCCTCCCGAAGCTGGCGGACGATGCGGAAGAGGGTCTCCACTTCGCGTTCCGTAAGCGAAGAAGTGGGCTCATCCAGGATCAGCAGCTTCGCATCGCCCCCAATCGCAGAGGCGATTTCGACCAATTGCTGCTCGGGCATTTTCAAATCGCGCACCAAGGCTTCGGGGGAGATTAACGCACCGATCCGCTTCAGGAGCCGGCTCGCATTCTCGCGCCGCTTTCTCCAACGGATGAACCTCAATCCATTGGAAGGTTCCAGTCGTAAGCCTATGTTTTCAGCCACTGTCAAATCAGGGAAAAGCGCCGGCTGCTGATAGATCGCTGCAATCCCGAATTGGCGCGCGGTCGAGGGATCATTCCGCTCAACAGTCCTGCCCAGAATGCGAATCGAGCCCGCATCGGCCTGAACAGCTCCCGTAATGATCTTGATGAGGGTGGACTTTCCGGCCCCGTTTTCGCCGACCAATGCGTGGACTTCCCCCGATTTCAGTTCCAGCGACACACCATCCAGTGCGCGAACCCCGCCGAAGCTCTTCGAGATTGAGGACAACTCCAGCAAAGTTTCCAAAACTGGTTCCATTGTATTAAAATCAGCGAAGTAGATTATAGTTAATTTACTATCCGCATTGCACAATCGCAACTCGAACAAATGTCACTAAACCACTTGGCAATCTTCGTTTGGACTCGTAATATCTCCACGTTGAGCGGGAAATTCTTGAAACATCGTATGAAACGGCCCTAATTTGCAAAGTCCCAACTAACACTGTTGGGAAGATAGGCGGAGGATTCTGATGAGGGGAATTCGAATATATGGCATTATCTTACTGATTGCCGCTCAGTCTACCAGCCGTCTTGTGTGGGCCGACATCTCCAGCCAGCCAATTGACCGCCATGCCCTGGTGACACGGCACAATATTGACATTCATGGTCTCGATCCGATGGGGTCCATGGCCGTCGGCAATGGTGATTTCGCTTTCAACTTCGATATCACCGGCCTACAAACTTTCCCCGAGTATTACGAAAAAACAATGCCTATCGGGATTCTAAGCACCTGGGCATGGCACAGTTTTCCGAACCCAGACGGTTACACGTTGGCTAATTACAAGATGACTACAATTAGTAAATATAAGCGGCAGTTCGTATTTCCCTCCGCGAGCACCAGCCACCCAACCCCGGCCGCCGCTTATCTGCGTACCAATCCGCATCGAATCGGTTTGGGCCGAATCGGCCTGGAAATGATTCGCGCCGACGGTTCGGTGGTTGCCATCACCGATCTAAAGAACATTGATGAAAAGCTGGACCTTTGGGAAGGGATCGCATCAAGCTATTTCACGGTCGACGGCTCGCCGGTTCAAGTGGTCACCGCGGCTCATCCGGACCGCAGTGAAGTCGCGGTCACGGTCGATTCTCCCATGATTCAATCAGGAAAACTCAAGATTCGGCTGGCATTTCCCTATGCTTCGACATCGTTCGGGCCTGACTACCAGGATTGGAACCACCCCGATTCGCATCAAACTGTCTTGACTCGTCGCGGCGCCATCAGCGCCGATTTCGCCCGGACGTTGGATTCCACGCATTATTACGCTCGCACCGCCTGGTCACCCGGAGCCTCCCTTACCGAAACGGGAAAGCATCAATATCTGCTCAGCGGGTCAGGCAGTCACCTGGAATTAACGGTCTGCTTCTCACCGACCCCAATAGTAGCCGAAGCCGACAGCGCCGTGAGCGTCCAATCCGCTTCGCGCGATCACTGGAAGCACTACTGGACGACCGGCGGCGCGCTGGATCTATCCGGCACCACAGATCCGCGCGCCGCCGAACTCGAACGGCGAATCGTCCTTTCCCAGTACGTGATGGCGGTTCACGATGCCGGTGCGTATCCTCCTCAGGAGACTGGACTTGGCGTCAATTCCTGGTACGGCAAATTCCACATGGAAATGTACTGGTGGCACGCCGCCCACTGGGCACTTTGGGGCCGGCCCGAAATGCTGGAAAAGAGTCTCGATCATCTTTCTCAGATGATGCCCCCGGGCCAAGCGATGGCAAAACTGGAAGGCTGCTCGGGCGTCAAGTGGTCAAAGATGACCGACCCCTGCGGAAACGAAAGCCCATCGGGCATTGGGCCGGCGCTGGTCTGGCAGCAGCCGCATCCGATCTATCTTTGCGAACTGGTCTGGCGGGCCCGTCGCGACCGCGCGACCCTCGAGCGTTACAAGGACATCGTCTTCCAGACTGCTGATTACATGGCCACGTTCGTGGATTTCGACCCCCAACGAAATCAGTATGTTCTGGGCCCCGGCATCGGGTCAGGCGACGAAAAACACGACGACTATCGTCACAATCTCAACCCGACTATGGAACTTGGCTATTGGAAATGGGGGCTGGAAACCGCCCAAGCCTGGCGGGTCCGCCTCGATATGGCGCCCGACCCACTCTGGGACAAGGTTATTCATCATCTCGCCCCACTCACCGTACGCAATGGGGTTTATCCCGCAATGGAATTACCCGTGGAAAACCGCGCCGGATTTATGACAACCTGGCTTGGCGGCATTCTTCCGGATGAAGGTCTCGAAAAACAAGCCATGCTGAAAACGCTCAACTCTGTTGCTAACATAGGCGGTGTTCAGGCAAGTGTCACCTGGGGCACCGCTATGTATGCCATGTGCGCCGCCCGACTCGACGAACCCGACGCCGCAATTCAACTGCTTGTTGGTAAGTACGAGCATAACCCGTTCCGGGTCTCAGGTTACACCGTCAGGAGGCCCGATCAGACACCCATGTACATGCCCGCCAATGGCGGTTGGCTATCAGCCGTAGCCATGATGGCGGCGGGATGGGACGGAAGCACCGGATATGCCCCTGGTTTTCCCAAAACCTGGAAGGTGAAATACGAAAACCTGCTTCCCATGCCATAATAGGGGCCGGGTTATCACACTAGTTTTGCCGGAGGTTCCCGCATGAAAGCATTTATCATTCCCTTTATTGTTGGAGCGGCATTGATTCCCCTCGATGGTTACGGCCTTGCTACAAGTGAACCATCGACAATATCCGCCTCGCAACTTCCTGCGTTTCCCGGAGCCGAAGGTTTTGGGGCGCTGGCAAGCGGAGGGCGCGGCGGGGAAATCTATCACGTCACCAACCTGAGCGACAGCGGCCCGGGGTCATTTCGCGACGCTGTCAGCAAGGAAGGCCGCATTGTCGTGTTTGACGTCGGAGGATATATCGACCTTCATTCGCAGGTAAGCGTCGCAAGCAACATCACCATTGCCGGCCAAACCGCGCCCGGCGATGGCATCTGCTTTAAGAATTACAACATTTCGCTTGGGCCGTCGCACAACATCATCGTGCGTTATATCCGACTGCGGCAGGGCTTAACCCCGGGTGGAGCGGGCAAAACCGCTTTTGGAGTCCGCAACTGCAATAACGTGATTGTCGATCATGTTTCCATCGAATGGGGACGTTGGGATTGCATCGGCTTCACCGAATCCCGCGGCGTTACGCTGCAATACTGCCTCATTGGCGAAGGAATCGATCCCCAGCGCTTTGGCTGCCTGTGCGAAAGCGACAATGTCACCTTCTCGCACAATCTCTGGATCGATAACCAGAGCCGCAATCCCAAGGCCAAGGGAACGGTCCAGTATATCAACAATGTTGTATACAACTGGGGCGTTACCGGCTATGTCGGCGGGCACAGCGCCGCGGTCCACTTTGCCGACCTGATTAACAATTATTTCATTAAAGGGCCTTCATCGAGCGACCGGTTCGCCGGTGAATTTTTTGCAAGCGATCATATCTTCCAGTCGGGGAATTACGTTGACCTGAATCGCGATGGGCAATTGAATGGCCGCCTCGCGGGTGCGGCGGATTTTCCCGAACCTACATTGATTGAATCGCCCACCCAGCATCCCCCGGTGGCTGTCACGGTGGATTCGGCCGCGGATGCGTTCAAGAAAGTGATCGCCGGCGCGGGTGATTCACTGCATCGTGATGCGATCGACACGCGATTGATTCAGGAAGTGAATTCGCTAGGCAAGTCCGGCGCAATCATTCACGATCCGGCCGTGGTGAACGGCTTTGGCGGAATTAAAGGCGGAGCGACTACCAAGATACCCGTCGCCGATCCCAACCGCACGATGCCTTCCGGTTACACGGCAATTGAAGAATATCTCAACGCTTTACAGAACGCTGTCTCGCGGTGAAGTTCCAGTCAAGCTACTCAATTAATAGTGGGATAATGACTTCAGCGCGCCGGATATCCCGCGGGTGCACTCGATCCGTCGCCATTTTTATTGTGCTTCCAATAGTAAGTAAGTGCGCCGTTGTTGCTGATGTATTGAATGCTGCCGCCAGCAGCCAATGTTTCCAGCGAATATCGGATGTTTTCAAAATATGGCCAGGTCGTGCCACCGTTCTGCTGTAATTCCTGGTAGATGGTGTTACTCTGGATATTTGTCACGTGGCCATCAACAAACAGGCAATTCCAGGATGGAGATAGTCCGCCACCGTTATGCTCGATGTCAGTTGAGCTATCGATGGTGTCAACCCCCAATATAAATGTCTTGGGAAACTGGCTGATCTTAAGAAACGCCTGCATTTCTGTACAACTCGGATAAACACCCGTGGCGTTTGGATTATAGTTGTAATAGGGATTGAATTCATATCCCGCGCGATAGGTTGTTCCGCCGTCTGTCGGCCATGGGTTTGGAGATGTATTCATTACGTTCCAACCGAAATTCGGGTTGTCGTTGGCCGCCGGGCAGTAACACACCTGAGGATTTTTAAGATATCCCGTTGCATACAAACGACCGAGTTGGAAGACCGTGCCGGGAAACGTAAGCCCGCCACTTTGAGAGGGATTGCCATTGAGGTAGGTTACGCCTCGATTCTTTACGTAATAGGAGTAAATCGGCTGTTCAAATCCCTGCAGGGACTGTGCTGCCGACGGATCGTTGTATGTTTCCGGAAAATACCCACTATCATCCTGGCAGTACATGATCGTTGCCTGACCGATTTCGCGCAGATTGCTTTCACATTGCGTGAGCACTGCCTGCGCCCGCGCTTTGTTGAGCGCTGGAAGCAAGATGCCAATCAAAATTGCAATGATACCGATCACCACCAACAGCTCAACCAGAGTAAAAGCGGATCTGATAGCCCTCATGAAAATCCTCCGACTTGTGGGGTAACAGTTCATGTTACACCTGCTGCCGCCTGGTCACATCTGTCACATTGGCCACATTAACAATACCGAATTCGAAAGTGCTTACAAGAATAATTGCCTTTTGCCTGTTGTGTTTTCGTCACATAAACGACGGTTTTCGGGAAATGGACTTTTAGGCACGACCGTCACAGCCGCCAACAAAATTTTATCGGTCCCGTCGTTTCAGCTAAACTTCGAAAGTTCTGCCTTATGAACGATTCGAAAAGTGGCCGGAGATACGGTTACAAAAATGACATACGCGGCGGCGTGGATATTCTTTGGTTTCTAATCACCCATGGGGTATATTTTCCACATCTTTGGAGGAAAGTGGTGACATTTTCCCCCATTTCGGCGGAAGCTCGGACTCGAGCGCTTGACATGAATGGTTTCATTTCTACAGGCGCAAAATGTACAAACGGAGGGCTATTCCATGGTCGTGCAGCGGCAGACTTCAGCGGTCGTTTTTTCTCGTCATAAAATTTTCACCAGCAGAAAAAAGTCATTAATGGCCCTGTCGGCCGCAACCGCTTTTGCCGGTTGGGCTGCGTCTTCCCGCGCAGACACTTTCGGAAACATCTGGACAACCGATGGGCACCTCACGACGCTCAATACCTCCACGGCATGGACCGATGAGACGGCTTCGCCAACGGATTCAGCGCCCCCGGGCGCAAGCGACGTTGCGCAGTTCGATTCCGGGACCGGGCTCACGGCGGCAACTACATTCACCCTGGGTTCGAACACAACTTGGGGCGGGGTGTCGGTTGTAGCGCCTGGCGCAGCCGTCGTGATCGGCGGAGGCTCGGACACTTCCAACACACTCACGCTGGGCGCTTTCGGCGTGAACATGTCAAGCGCTGTTTCAAACCTGACGATCTCCGATACGCTGGTATTCAGCACCTCGGCCACTGTGAGTGTGGCTACCGGAGTTACGTTCACCCAGTCAACCACGAGCACATTTACCAGCAGCCCGACGCTCACGTTCACTGGCGCGGGAAACTCGACGTTCACGGGAGCCATGACGGGCGGGTCAAGCAGCGTCGTAGTCAATGGCACGGGAACGGTCACATTTTCCGCGGCCAATA
>Ga0302325_10008363_pt1 | contig 22724 bp, 21 predicted proteins | sample Palsa_T0_2_FD_201948 | JGI IMG/M metagenome (GOLD analysis project Ga0302325, IMG submission 201948) | Peat permafrost microbial communities from Stordalen Mire near Abisko, Sweden - Palsa_T0_2 | ecosystem: Environmental > Terrestrial > Soil > Palsa > Peat permafrost | place: Sweden: Abisko...
ACAAGACGACGAAGTACACGATCGAGCGGCCGCTTCAGCTGGGCGCGGCCCTGGCGGCGCCGTCAGTGCAGGCAGGAAGGGCCGTCAGCGCGGTCTGCACGGAGTACGGGATCCCGCTCGGCACCGCTTTCCAGCTCCGCGACGACCTGCTCGGCGTTTTCGGCGACCCGGCCAGAACCGGCAAGCCGGTCGGCGGTGACATCTCCGAGGGCAAGCGGACCGTGCTGATGGCCCTGGCCAGGGAGCGAGCCAGCGCCAGCCAGGCCGCGCAGATCGACCGCTACCTGGGAGACCGCGCCCTGACGGCAGCGGCCGCCGCCGAGGTGCAAGCCGTGCTCACCGAGACGGGCGCTGTCGCCGAGTGCGAGACCCTCATCGCCGCGAACGTCAAGCAGGCGCTGTCGGCGCTCGACGGTGCTCCGGTCGATGACGAGGCCAGGGAGGCCCTTGCCGCGCTGGCCATCACGGTCTCGGACCGGCAGGACTGACGGCGCTGACGCGCGCCCTCAGCCGCATGGCGGCGGCCTTCGGGTCATCAGCATCGGTGATGGAGCGGACGACCACAATCCGGGTTGCGCCTGCCTCCAGAACCTGGTCGAGATTGACCTCGTCGATGCCGCCGATGGCGAACCACGGGCGTGCTGTCCCGAGGCTGGCGGCGAACCTGACCAGATCGGTTCCCGCCGCCGGACGGCCCTGCTTCGTCGGGGTCGCCCAGACCGGCCCCGCGCAGAAGTAATCGGCGGCCGGCTCGGTGCTGGCCGCGGCCGTCTCGGCCGGCGCGTGCGACGACAGGCCGATGACCGCATCAGGGCCGATGATCTCGCGGGCTGAACCGGCTGCCAGATCATCCTGGCCAAGGTGCAGCACGTCAGCGCCGCAGGCATAGGCAATATCGGCGCGGTCGTTCACCGCCAGCAGCGCTCCGTGCGCCCCGCAGGCCGCCCTGAACACCTCCAGGTAGCGCAGCTCCTGGCCAGCCTCCAGGCCCTTCTGGCGCAGCTGGACGACATCAACGCCGCCGCCGAGCACCTGGTCAAGGAAGCCGCGCAGGTCACCCTGGCGCTCCCGCGCGTCGGTGCACAGGTACAGCCGTGCTGCAGCCAGCCGGGACCGCAGCTGCTCAGAGCGCTCAGGCACGCTCAGAAGGCTAGTGCCTGCGCCCGCCTGTTCACCTCCGTGCGCCGGTGCTCGGCCAGCGCCTGCACGGGAGTGCCCGGCAGCGTGTCATCGGCCGTGAACAGCCAGCTCAGCGCCTCAGTGTCGGAGAACCCGCAGTCGAAGAGCAGGGTCAGCGTCCCGGCCAGGCCATGGATGACCTGATCGCCGTCGATGAACCCTGCAGGGACCGCGAATTCGCCGCCCGGTCGCTGCACAGCAAGAAGCTTGCGGTCGCGGAGGAGTTGCTTGACCCGGCTCACCGGCAGGCCAAGACGGTCAGCCACGTCGGGAAGGGACAGCCAGTCGCCGACAATGGCGTCGGTCGGGGGGTCGATCTGTGCCACGTGAGGAGCTTCCCACATCCGGCTGGCCCCGAAACCTACGCCATCCCATCCAAGTCAGGCGCGGCTGGTCAGCTTCCGGCCGGCAGGCGGCAAGCTGCAGGTCAACGGCCGGTCAGCCGGTGACCGCGGAGTCGCGGACAGGAACGGCGGGGTCGGCCAGCCTGACCGGGTCGACGCGCCCGCCCGCCTCGATCAGCCGGCGGGACTGCACCAGGTCCCGTGGCCGCCCGACGGTCAGCGCCGCCACCAGCCTGTCCCCCTGCAGCCAGCATGCCGCCCAGGTGTCCGCCGCCGGATCGCCGCGCCAGAGCGGCTGCCCGGCGGCGCCGTGCCATCCGGCGTACTGCACCATCCGGCCGAACTGCTCAGACCAGAAGTAGGGAACGGGGTCATAAGCCGTGCTCCCGCCGAGAATGTTCGCGGCCGCCGCCTCAGGCGCGTGCAGCGCGATATCCCAGTGCTCGAACCGCAGCTGGCGCTGATAGCGCCCGGACCAGAAGGACGCGCAGTCGCCGACCGCGAAGACACCCGGAGCCGTCGTCCGGAGCTGGGCATCGGCAGCCGCCCCATTATCCAGCCGGACGGCCGAGTGAGCCAGCCAGGACACGGCCGGCCGTACTCCCACCGCGGTCAGCACGACGTCGGCGGCCAGCAGGCCACCGCCTGCCAGCGCCACGCCGCCCGGCTCGATGGCAGCAACGCCCTGCCCGAGCAGCAGGCGCACCCCTGCCTCCTCGTACCAGGGCACCGTCGCCCGTCCGATCTCGGCACCGACCGCGCTCGCCAGCGGCGTGTCCGCGGCCTCCAGGACGGTGACCGCGCAGCCGCGGCCCGCGGCGGCAGTGGCGACCTCAGCGCCGATCCAGCCCGCGCCGACGATGACTACCCTCGTTCCCGGCTGGAGCAGCTCGCGAAGGGCGAGCGCGTCGTCAGCAGTACGCAGCAGGTGCTGCGGGCCGTCCCCGGGCAGCCGCACCGGGTCCGCGCCGGTGGCCAGCACGAGGGCGTCGAAAGCGTACTCAGCTGAATCCGTCCGCAGCAGGTGATCGGCCAGCCCGACGGCGCGCTGGCCGAGCCGCAGCCGGACGCCCAGCGCCTCCAGGTCGGGGCGCAGGCTCGTGTCGTCCAGCTCGCCTGCCAGTACCTTCTTCGACAGCGGCGGCCGGTCGTAAGGCTCGCGGCTCTCGGCACCGATCAGGGTCAGCTCGCCCTCGTAGCCCTGGGCCCTGAGCTCCTCGACGACGCGCAGCCCGGCCAGCCCGGCACCCGCCACCACAACCCTGGCCGGCCTGGTCATCCGCACCGCCTCTCGCGTCGGGGCGGCCACGCCGCCAGCGGCCAGCCGGACAGGGCCGGCGGCACGCCGAGTCCATCGTGCCGCATGCCCGTGGCGGCGGGCAGGACCGGCCTGCGCGAGCGGCCGGGTTTGGCCAGGGGCAGCTAGGCTAGGTCTTCAAGCGCGCGGGAGTCCGGTGCTGACCGGACTGAGAGGGCGGCTGGTGAGCCGCCGACCGCAGGAACCTGATCCGGGTCATGCCGGCGAAGGGAGCCGAATGTGAGCATTCCGGCGTCATCAGCTGATGCCGACGTCCTGGTCATCGGCGGCGGCGTGATCGGGCTGAGCATCGCCTGGCGAGCCGCTCAGCACGGCCACTCGGTCATGCTCGCCGACAGCCAGCCCGGCCGCGGCGCGACGCACGCGGCAGCCGGCATGCTGACCCCGATCGCGGAGGCGGCCTACGCCGAGCGGGAGATCTTCGCGCTCGGCCAGGACTCGCTGCGGCGCTATCCGGCTTTCATCGACGAGCTGCAGGGCGTGACCGGGCTGCCGACCGGGTACCGCCGAACCGGCACGCTGCAGGTCGCCTACGACAGCGATGACCTGTCGCTGCTGGGCGAGATCCGGGCCCTGCAGGAGTCTTTCGGCGTGCGGCTGCAGCAGCTGAGCGCGCGTGAGTGCCGGGACGCTGAGCCGCTGCTCGACCCGTCGGTGCGCGGCGGCCTGCTCGCGCCTGACGACGGCTCGGTCGATCCGCGGCTGCTCGCCGAGGCACTGCTCGCTGCCGCGCAGGGCAGCGGGGCCCGGCTGATCCGGCAGCCCGCCGCCGAGATCAGCTGCACGGCCGGGCGCGTCACCGGAGCCCGGCTGGCGGACGGCAGCAGCATCTCCGCCCGCTGGACGGTGCTGGCAGCGGGCTGGCAGTCCGCGACCCTGCCCGGCCTGCCCGCTGGCATCGCGCCGCCAGTGCGGCCGGTCAAGGGGCAGATTCTGCGGCTGCGGACCAGCGGCGGCCCGGCAGCCGCCGGGCTGCCGCCTGGCCTGCTGCAGCGCACCCTGCGCGGGCTCGTCCGCGGCTCCAGCGTCTACCTGGTCCCGCGCGACAGCGGCGAGCTCGTCATCGGCGCCACGCAGGAAGAGCTCGGTGCCGACACCACAGTGACGGCCGGCGGCATCTGGGAGCTGCTGCGGGACGCACGGGCGCTCGTTCCCGGCATCACGGAGCTGGAGCTGGCGGACGCGGTCGCGGGCCTGCGGCCCGGCACGCCGGATAACGCGCCCGTGCTCGGGCCCGCCGGACTGCCCGGCCTGGTGCTCGCCACGGGCCACTTCCGGGCGGGCGTGCTGCTGGCCCCGGTCACCGCGGACACCGTAGCCGCGTACCTGAGCACCGGGACACCAGATCCGCTCTGGCAGGCGTTCGGAGCAGGGCGCTTCACCCGGCCCGGCTCCGGGGACCGGCACAGCAACGGTGGCCACCGCCAGGAGGAGGCAGTGGCGTGAAGGTCGTCATTAACGGCGAGCCGCACCAGGCGGCCGGCGCCATGTCGCTGGCGCAGGCCGTGGCCGTGCTGACCCGCGCCGAGTCCGGGGTGGCAGCCGCAGTGAACGGCGACGTCGTGCGCCGGGCAGCCTGGCACACTACCCAGCTGGCAGACGGGGACGAAGTTGAGGTCATGACCGCGGTGCAGGGAGGCTGACAGTGGACGACCCGCTGCTCATCGCCGGGGAGAAGTTCAGCTCCCGGCTCATCATGGGCACTGGCGGCGCGCCGAGCCTGGCCGTACTTGACCGGGCGCTGGCGGCGTCCGGCACCGAGCTGACGACCGTGGCGATGCGCCGCGTCGACCCGGCAGCGGCAGGATCGGTGCTTGACCTGCTGGCCGACCGCGGCATCCGGGTGCTGCCCAATACGGCAGGCTGCTTCACGGCGACGGAGGCCGTCCGCGTGGCCCGGCTGGCCCGCGAGGCACTCGGCACCAGCTGGGTCAAGCTCGAGGTCATCGCCGACGAGCGCACCCTGCTGCCCGATCCGGTGGAGCTGCTCACCGCCGCAGACCAGCTAGTCGCCGACGGCTTCACCGTGCTGCCGTACACCAGCGACGACCCGGTTCTCGCCCGGCGCCTTGAGCAGGCCGGCTGCGCCGCGGTCATGCCGCTCGGCTCGCCGATCGGCTCCGGGCTCGGCATCCGCAACCAGCACAACATCGAGCTGATCGTGGAGTCGGCCGGCGTTCCGGTCATCCTGGACGCGGGCATCGGCACTGCCAGTGATGCCGCTATCGCGATGGAGCTCGGCTGCGCCGGGGTCCTGCTCGCCACGTCGGTGACCAGGGCGCGCAGCCCCGAGCTGATGGCCGAGTCGATGCGCCTCGCGGTCACTGCCGGGCGCCTGGCCTTCCTGGCCGGCAGGGTGCCGCGGCGCCGGTACGCGCTTGCCTCATCGCCGCCAGCGGGCTGACGCAGGGCCCGCCAGGGTGCTCCCGGGCGGCGTGCGGCGGGTCTCGCACCTCGTTACCGGGGCGAGAAGCGTTACCTGCACCCTAGAATTCTCCCGATGGATACGACGTTGTCGGCCCCGATAGGGCAGCTGCTGGACGGCCGGTACCTGGTCGAGTCGCAGATTGCCCGCGGCGGCATGGCGACCGTCTATCTCGCCCAGGACGTCCGGCTTGAGCGAACTGTGGCGCTGAAGATCGCCCACCCCGAGCTCGCACGGGACCAGGGATTCGTCGCCAGGTTCATCAGCGAGGCGCGGTCAGTTGCACGCCTGTCCAGCCCGAACGTCGTCGCGGTCTTCGACCAGGGCTCGACCGGTGACCTGCACTACATCGCGATGGAGTACGTGCCCGGCCCGACCCTGCGCGAGCTGCTGGCCGCCCGCGGCCGCCTGAACCCGCGCGAGGCCCTGGACATCATCGAGCGGGTGCTGGCCGGGCTGGCAGCGGCGCACGAGGCCGGGATCATCCATCGCGACGTCAAGCCAGAGAACGTGCTGCTCGGCAACGGCACCTCGGTCAAGGTCGCCGACTTCGGGCTGGCACGGGCCGCTGCCGGCGTCAGCAACACCAGGACCGGCATGCTGATCGGGACAGCCGCCTACCTGGCACCCGAGCAGGTGGCCAGCAACAGCGCCGACCAGCGCAGTGACGTCTACGCGGCCGGGGTGATGCTGTTCGAGATGCTCACCGGGGTGCAGCCGCACACCGGCGAGTCACCGCTGGCCGTCGCCTACAAGCACGTCAACGCCATCGTGCCGGCTCCGTCGAGTGTCGTCGCCGACCTTCCGCCCGCCCTCGACGCGCTGGTAGCGCTGGCCACGTCGCGCGACCCTGAGCTGCGGCCATCGGACGCCCGTCACTACCTGCGTGCCATCGCCGAGGTCCGGCGGGGCATGCGGCTTCCGGCCGCCGGCCGCGGCGAGGCAGCAGGCAGCCCGCCAGGGCGCGGCGGCACCGGAAACGGCGTGTCAGAAAGCGACCGCGGCCATGCAGAAGCGGCCGGCGACGCCCTGCCAGCCGTGGCGATGCTGGCGGGACACCAGTACGAGCAGGCCGCCCCGGCAGGCGAGGGCGGCTGGCCGCAGCAGCCTGGAAACTGGCCGTCAGCCGACGGTCGAGGCGGCGCGGGCGCGACGGGGCCGATTGGCAACGGCGCGGCCGCGAACCCGGCCAGCGGCTACCCGGCGGCACGGGCCGGCGGGCATGGCGGCACCAACCACACGATGATCGTGCCCGCAGGCATGGGCGGCGACAGTGACGCCGGTGCTTTCAACGGCGGTGGTTTTAACGGCACTGACTACGGTGGCGGCGCCTACTCCGGGCGCCGTCAGCACCGCCACGACGAGCCGTGGCTGCAGCGCTGGCTGTTCAGCCGGCGGATCCTGATCCTGCTCGCCGTCGTTCTCGTCGGACTCGGGGCCTGGTGGCTGACGGAGGGCCAGTACTTCAGCGTGCCGTCTGTGGTGGGCATGTCCGTGGCCACGGCACGCGGGGACCTGACGAACGCCGGGCTGGTCGCCGTTTCCGGAACCGCCAGGCACAGCGACGCTGTCCCGGCCGGCCAGGTCATCTCGACCGATCCCGCGCCCGGGGCACGCATCACCCACGGCGGAAAGGTCACCCTCATCACCTCGCTCGGCCCGGTACTGATCACGGTGCCGTCGGTGTCCGGGCAGCAGCTAGCGCAGGCGGAGCAGTCGCTGCGGGCTGCCGGGCTCAGGCCGGGTCAGGCAACCTACCAGGCCTCCGCCAGCATCCCGTCGGGCGTGGTGATCTCGACCAGCCCGGTCGCGTACACGCACTGGCCGCAGAATAAGCCAGTCGGCCTGATCGTGAGCGAGGGCCCGCCGCTGCCCGGTTTCGCGGGTCAGCAGCTCAGCGCCGCGCAGGGCGCTGCTGCAACAGGCGGTTACAGCATCAACCCGGTCACCGTCGCCAAGAGCGACCAGCCGGCCGGGACCATCCTCCGTCAGTCGCCCGCCGCCGGGACGCCCATCACTGCCGGCGAGGTCGTGACGGTCTGGGTCTCTCCCGGCCCGCCGCAGGTCGCGGTGCCGAACGTGCAGGGCATGAACGTCAACCAGGCTGAGAAGGCCCTGACCGCGGCCGGCTTCCAGGTGACGGTCAATCAGATCGGTATCGGCAACCGCGTGGTGAGCTACTCGCCGACCGGGCAGGCCCCGCAGGGCTCGACGATCACGCTCACCGTCGGCTTCGGGTTCTAGCGGCCGGCCGGGACCGGGCCCGCAGCCGCATCGTCAGGGCCGCTACTGCGGCGGGCCCTCGCCGTCCTGCTCCTGGTAGGAGTACCGCTGCTCCTGCCACGGATCGGCAGTGTTGTGGTACCCGCGCTCCTCCCAGAAGCCGCGCCTGTCCGTGGTCAGGTACTCCAGGGCGCGGATCCACTTGACGCTCTTCCAGGCGTACAGGCTGGGGACGACGAGGCGGAGCGGGTAGCCGTGCTCGGGCGTGAGCCGGTCACCGTCGCGGTGCGTCGCGAGCAGCGTGTCCGCGGCGGCGAAGTCGGAGATGCGGATGTTGGCGCTGTAGCCGTAGTCCGCCCACACCATCAGGTGCGTGACCGCGGGCGCCGGCGGGAAGCGGCGCAGGACCTCGGTCGCGAGGATGCCGGTCCAGCGCACGGCAGGCACCGTGAACTTCGTCACGCAGTGGAAGTCCGCCGTGACCTCGGTGACCGGCATGGCGGCCACCTCATCCCAGCACAGCCGGGCCTCGGTCCCCGATTCGGTGGCACCGCTGATGCGCAGGTCCCAGGTCTCGGCCCGGAAGCACGGCACCGGGCCGTAGTGCAGGACCGGCATGGTGCGCGGTATGTACTGGCCCGGCGGCAGGGCCGCTGCCTGGCCGCCGTTCTCGCCGCCGGCCGCCGCGCGGGATGAGGTGCCGGCCACCGTGCCGGAGGCAGCGCCCGCGTCCGGCAGTGCGTCAGCGATCGCGCTGGCAGCAGCCCCTCGCTGGTCCCTGGTTTCCAGACTGTCCGGCCTGGCTGCCAGCAAGCCCTGCCTGTGCTCGCCGAATTCGCGCGCTCCAGTTCCGGGCTGCCTCATATTCCGCTGACCTGCCCCTTCCCGCACTCGCACCGCCGCCGGGAGCGACGTCGACCCTTGTCCCCCTGCAGGTTCAGCCATCTTGCCACCTCACGCAAAGTGCTCGAGCCGCGACCACCGCGCAGCGCCAGCCCACGGGGTGCGCTAGGCTTCGGTTTATGCGTCGCGAGTATTGGTTTGGTTTTGGTTACCGCCCCGGCCCTGGGACGGTCGCCCGCCAGACTCTGCGCTGACGCAAGGCGACTCTGCTATCGAAGCCCCGGGCCGATTCGGTCCGGGGCTTTCGTCATGATGGGACTAGGAGGATGTGATGGTGGTGGTGATGGCCCCCGAGGCCACCGAGAGTGACATTGACGGGATAGTCGACCTGATCGGCGCAGCCGGCGGCGAGGCATTCGTGAGCCGCGGCGTATCCCGCACGATCATCGGGCTGGTCGGCGACGTCGAGCAGTTCGGCGCGCTGAACCTGCGCAGCTACCCGGGCGTCAGCGACGTCGTCCGCATCTCGGTGCCGTACAAGCTGGTGAGCCGGGAGAACCATCCGAATCGCTCGGTGATCACGGTCGGCGGCGTTCCCATCGGGCCGGGGCACCTCACCGTCATTGCCGGACCCTGCACCGTCGAGACTCCTGAGCAGACGCTCACCGCGGCGCGGATGGCACAGTCCGCCGGGGCCTCGCTGCTGCGCGGGGGCGCCTACAAGCCCAGGACCTCGCCGTACGCGTTCCAGGGACTGGGTGAGGCGGGGCTGCGGATCCTGGCCGACGTCAGGGCTGAGACCGGGCTTCCGGTCGTCACCGAGGTCATCGACCCCGCTTCCGTTGATCTTGTCTGCTCCTACGCCGACATGCTCCAGGTCGGCACCCGCAGCATGCAGAACTTCGCCCTGCTCCAGGCCGTCGGCTCGGCCAGCAAGCCGGTTCTGCTCAAGCGGGGAATGAACGCCACGATTGAGGAATGGCTGATGGCGGCCGAGTACATCGCCCAGCGCGGCAACCTGGACATCGTGCTGTGCGAGCGCGGCATCCGGACCTTCGAGACTGCCACCAGGAACACCCTCGACATCAGCGCGGTCCCGGTCGCCCAGCGCCTGTCCCATCTGCCGGTCATCATCGACCCGTCGCATTCCGGGGGCCGGCGTGACCTCGTGCTGCCGCTGAGCCGGGCCGCCATCGCGGTCGGCGCCGACGGCATCATCGTCGATGTGCACCCGCAGCCGGCCGCGGCAATGTGCGACGGCGATCAGGCGCTCACCGGCGAGGACATCCGGGAACTGGCCGTGGCGGTCAGCACGCTTCCGCCGCTGCTCGGCCGGACCCTGACTCCGGCCCCGCAGCCGGCCGGGGTCGCCTGACGGGCAGTGAGCCGTGGATGCCGGGCTAGTGGCGCTATTGCCCCATTAGCTCGGCATCGACGCACACCGCGCTTATCCGGACCGGAACGTCACAGCAGCACCACGCGCCCACTCGGGGGATCTGGCCTCATCACGCCTCGCTTCCGGGTATCTTGGGGAAGCCTTGACCGGAACGTGGCGCACATGCGAACAATGAGCTCAGCCGGTTGATACGCGCGGAGACATGATGCGGAGTATCCGCTCCATTGCCGCCCTGGCGGGCCTTGTGCCTGTCCTGGCGCTGACCGGGTCGACGGCCCCGGCGCTGGCACGGCCAGCTTTCGCTGGCGTGGCCGGCAGCCCGCACACGGTCAGGCCCGCCGTCAGCCTGACCACCTCGGGGTTCCGGGTCGCGGCCAGGCGTCATTACGGCGAGCCGGGTAACGCCTCCGGCTTCTCCGTGATCGTCGTCTCCGGCCGCCACCAGGCGTGGGCGTTCGGCGGCACCAATCCGGGCGGGACAAGCACCCCGGTCGCGGAGCGCTGGAACGGCAGCACGGTGACGCCATCGGCGCTGCCCGCCGGCCTCACCGGATTCATCAACGACGCCAGCGCGCCGTCCGCGCGCGATATCTGGGCTGCCAGCGAGTTCGGCCAGTACGTGCTGCACTGGAACGGAGCCAGCTGGCACCTCGCCCGGCGCTGGAGCAGCGGCCCGATCACCGGCCTGACGGCCATCTCGCCGACGGATGTGTGGGTATTCGGCACCACCGCCGACGGCGTCACCGGGACGGGAACGTGGCACCTGGACGGGCACCAGTGGTTGCGAGTCGCGGGCCGGGCAGCCGGCATCTACCGTGCCAGCGCGGTGTCCCGCCGCGATATCTGGGCTATTTCCGCGACCTCGAAAGCCGACTCGATCCTGAAGTACGACGGCAGGAGCTGGCGGCGAGTGCACACCGGCAATGTGCTGTCCGGAGTGCAGCTGCACGACATCCTGGCGGTCTCCGACCACGACGTGTGGGTACTGGGCGACCAGGTCAGCCGCGGCCGGGTCGGGCTCGTCCTGGCGCACTGGAACGGTGCGCGCTGGGCTACCCTCAGCCGCCTGAGCGCCTGGCCGGGCCTGCTGGCGCGCGGCCCGCATGGCAGCGTTCTGGTGACAGCGACGCCCTCGAATGCGGCGGCCGCCGGGCTGATCCTGCAGGCAGGCGAGTACGGCTGGGGCCCGGTGATCACGATCGAGTCACAGCTCGGCAGCGGTGTCAGCGACGTAGCGCTGGTAGGTAAGACCCGGTCGCTGTGGGCCACCGGCGGTGTCCTGACCCGCCTCGGCGGCGACGCGGTGATCTGGCAGGGAACGCTTGGCCGCACCGCGCACCATCGCGACGACGACGACGTCTGACGGACGGGCGCGGCGACTGGCCTAACTCTGGCCCGGCCGGTACTGCTGCGCCGCGTCAGCGAGCTCCTCGGCCAGGTCGTCGGCGTCCATGCGCGCCTCGATCCTGCGCAGGTCCTCGATCCGGGCCTTGGTCTCTACCTGGCGCGGCGTCAGCAGCGAGCAGCAGTCCTGGTCGCGCAGCTCCGAGATCGCCAGCGTCGAGATGCGGCGCGCCTCGGCCATGATCTCCGACTTGTCCAGCCCGATCAGCGGCCGCAGGATCGGCAGCGACACTGCGTCGTCCAGCGCCGTGATGTTGGTCAGTGTCTGGCTGCTGACCTGGCCCAGGGAGTCTCCGGTGACCAGCGCGGCCGCGCGCAGGCGACGGGCGAGAGCCGCGCCGGTCTTGAGCATGAGACGGCGCTGCGCCATGATCTGCAGCCGACCGGCGCCGGAGGTGGCCAGCCGCCGCTGGGCGGTGCCGAACGCCACGACGAATAGCCTGGAGTCCGTCTGGAAGCGGTCGAGCTGCCGGGTCAGCCCGTAAGCCTTGTAGACCGACTCCGGGCCGGTCAGCGGTATTCCGGAGAAATGCAGGAAGCTGCAGCGCAGGCCGCGCCGCATCATCCGGTAGGCGGCCACCGGCGAGTCGATGCCGCCCGACATCAGCACGAGCGCGCGGCCGCTCATCCCGACGGGCAGGCCGCCCTGGCCCTGGCCGCCCTGGGTGAAGACGAACACCTCACGCTGGTCCACCTCGACGAACACCGTCATGTCGGGCGTCCGCAGGTTCACGGGGTAGCCGTACTCCTGCTGGATGCGGCTGCCGATCTGCACCGCCAGCTCAGCCGAGTTAATCGGGAACCGCTTGTCGCGGCGGTGAGCGCGCACCGCGAACGAGCCAGAGCAGCCAGCGGCGAGCTTCACCGCCGCCGAGATGGCTGCCTCCGGCTCTTTCGTCACCCGGACAGCCCGGCAGACGCGCGCCAGCCCCATCACGAAGTTCATCCGCTCGGCCACCATGTCGACCGCGGCCTCGGCCACGAGGCCGCCGCACTCGGCACCGGCAACGCGGACGACGATCACGCCCTCGCGCTGCCAGACCCGCAACTCGATACCGAGATCACGCACGGCGCGGCGGATGTTGTCATGCAGGAGCCGCTCGAACCTCTGCCGGTTCCGGCCCTTCAGCACAACCTCGCCGAGCTTCAGCAGCACGCAGGGCTCGTACAGCGGGTGCGTTACGCACGGGTCGGCGTGGTGCACGGCGGGGAGCGCGGACATTACCTCAGTCTGCCATCCGGACCGGTGCCCGAAGGCGAACAGCCGCGCGGTCAGCCGCCGGGCCAAGTGCTGCAAAAGCCGGAAAAGGCTTGAAGTGGCGATAATCCTCGTCTCGGTGGCGTCCGAGAGTATCTGCTCAGATACTTAAGGTGAAGTCCAGCCGGTCCTCATCAGGCCGGGTCAGCAGGAGGACGCGATCTATATGGCACTCTGCACCAGGTGCGGCCAGCAGACAGAGACTGGCGAGGAGTTCTGCGCTGCCTGCGGCGGTTACTCGCCGGACTCATCACCCGGCAGTGCTTACCTGGCCGGCGCAGTTTCGCGCGGCGGCGGCTACTACGAGGCGGCCGGGCGAGCGCGGTCCTCCTGGTTCCAGCCGTCGGTCCCCGACCGGGGGCCGCAGTCGCGACAGGAGCCAGCGCCCCCGGCCTTCCGCCGGGACGGCTTCCGGTATGAGCAATCGACCGCTGACCCTGACCCGGACGAGTTCTGGTACGCGCAGCCGCCTCGCCAGGCGAGCTATCACGACACCATCCGGCACAGGGACTCCGCCGCCGAGGACGCGGACTGGCCCTTCGCCGCCGATCAGCGGTACCGGGCCGCTGAGCCGGACTCCAGCGCCAGTGCGCTGCCGGCTGAGGACCCGCCATTGTCGTCCCGGACGGCCGCCGACTGGACCGCGCAGCCGCCACCGGAAGTGCCGCCGCCGCTCGCCGGGCCGAGCACTGACTGGACCGGGCAGCCGCAGCCGGATGTGCCGCCGTCGCTGGCCGGGCCCGGCACTGACTGGACCGCGCAGCCGTCGACCGAAGTGCCGTTCCCGCCACAGTCGGGCTCCGATTGGACCTCGCAGCCGTCATCCGAAGTGCCGCCATTCCTGTTGCCGCCGGCCGCCGAGCCTGCGCCCCGCGTCTACGCACCGCGGCCCTTCCGCCTCGACCAGGCCGGGACTGCGGTTCCGCGGCAGTGGACCGGGGAGGCGCCGGGCTTAGGCGTTGCGGACCAGGGCGCCGGTCCGGAGCCGTCCTGGCATGCAGCACCGGCCGCGGGGCTGACCAGTTACCAGCCTGCGGCTTACGAGCCTGCGGCGTTCGCCCCGACCGAGGCCGACACGCACCGCCCGGCGGCTATCGACTCGTTCGACACTCTGGCCCCATCCAACGCACTGGTCCCGCCAGACAGGCTCGTGCCACCCGACACACTCGTGCCACCAGGCTTGCTGCGCGTTACCGGCGCTGCCGGCGTGCACGAGGCAGCCATCCGTGAGGCCGGCGCACACGAGGCAGCCACCCGTGAGGCCGGCGCATACGAGGCGGCCACCCGTGAGGCCGGCGCATACCAGGCCGCGCACGAGGCCGGGGTGTCCGGTGTCGGCACGCTGCCCGACACCGGCGCCTGGATAGCCCCGGCTGACTGGACGATAGCTGCCGTCAGCGGAGCACGCGGGACGCGCGCTCCTCGCGCGGCCGACCCTGGCGCTGCCGCTGGCTCTGTCGCTAGCCGGGCCGCTGGCCCTATCGCTGGCGCAGCCGCTGGTCCCGAGCTCGCCTCGGCCACGGACCAGGCCGACCGTGACGATCCTGCCGCCAGGGAAGCTCCCGCCCCCGGCGCCGCCAGTCTGACGGGCCCGGCCGCGACTGGCCTGGCGCCGGCGGTTATGCCGCCGGCCACCGGGGCGCAGGTGCCGCAGCGGGTGCGAAGCGGCCGGTGGATCACGATGGCGGCTGCGCTCGTCGTCGTCATCATTGCCGCAGCCGTGGCGGCCCTGGCGATCGCCCATCCTGGCGCGAGCCGGCCGCCGAAGCCAGCGCCGACCGCCCGACACTCTGCCCGGCCTGCGGCCAGCCCGTCCGCGCCGGCACCCATCACCAGCGGACTGGTCACGGTCGCGCCTGCCGCCGCCACGGCGAAGCACGCCGCCGGCGTCATCGCGTTCCTCAACCGCTACTTCAAGGCGATCAACTCGCACGACTACCCGGCCTATCAGCGGCTGTTCAGCGCTGGCCTGCGGGGCGGGCTGTCCGCCGAGGCGTTCGCCTCCGGCTACGGCACGACGCATGACTCGGCGGTCACTCTAACCGGCATCAGCAGCACCGGAACCGGCCAGCTCCAGGCAGCTGTCACGTTCACCAGCCATCAGCAGCCTGCTGCCAGCCCGACCCACTCATCGTGCACGGACTGGACGATCTCGCTGTACCTCACTGCGCAGGATCACCACTACAAGCTGGCGACCCCGCCCGGCAGCTACGCGGCGGCCGACCGCGCCTGCACCTCGTAGCCCGCACTCTGGTAGCCCGCACTCTCGTAGCCCCCATGAAGATCACACCGCTAGCACGCCGCAGAGCAGCCGGTTCTCACCGCGCTGCCACAGCGTGCCTACCTCGGCGAATCCGGCCGACTTCAGCGCGGCCACCTGCACGCTCAGCAGGCCTGCCGGGGAGCCATGGTGCTCGGACTCGACCAGGCGGGACGCGCGCTCGGCCACCAGGCCGGCTAGCTCGGAATCCGCCGCCGCAGCGGCCCACCAGTCGGTCCAGGTCTCGGCATGTCCGCCGGGGAAGCGCCGCTCCTCCTCCCGCTCGATCAGCGCGCGGCCGAGCCGGCGCAGGGTCGGCTCGGCCTCAGCGAACTGCAGGTGATCGCCGTTCAGCACCAGCCCGCCGGGGCGGAGCACGGAGGCCAGCTCGGCGTACACAGCCTCGAGCGCGGGCCCGGACAGCCAGTGCAGCGCCGTCGTGCTGACCGCGGCGTCCGGCTGCCGCTCAAGGTCCAGGTCAGCTGACCATCCCGGAGTGCGCAGGTCAGCGTCGATGAAGTTCAGGCCGGGCAGATCGTGCCAGGCGGCCCGGCCGAGGCCGAGAGTGAGCGGATCAGCGTCCAGTGCGATGACCCGTGCTGCCGGGATGCGGCGCAGGAGGCGCACCGCCAGCGAGCCGGGACCGCTCCCCAGGTCCAGCACCAGCGGATCGGGCCGCCCGGCTGCTTCCTCCACGGCGTCGATCAGCGCGGTGAACCGGTCCTCCCGGTCCGGCAGATAGCCCTGCTGCTGCACGTCCCAGCGCTCGATCCAGGCTCGTGCCACCTCAGGGCTGATCGCGTCCTCTGCTGTCTCGCTGCCGGCTCCGGACATTCGCACCTGCCTTCCGCGGGGCAGCCCCGAGACCGTTTCCCCGGCGCCCGTCCCGCTCACGTCACTGTCGTATAGAGTTTCGTCAGTTACAACCTAACGACGAGGACATAACCGGTCAAGTGAATTTCACCAGTCACGTAGATGCGGTCGTCACCGTCGCCGTCAGCCTGGTCAACAGCCTGACTCCCGGCGAGGCGCACGGCCGCGGCTACCTGCCGCCGGACGGAGACGCCCGCCGCGAGGCGGTGACCGCCGCGCTGCGATCCGGGCAGCCCGCCGCCCGGATGGTCACCGCGGAAGAGGCGACCGATCTTGCCGCGACCGCGGCCAGCCTGCGCGCGGTGTTCGACCTGGTCGAGGCCGGCGACGTCGACGCGGCCGCGGGACAGGTCAACGCCATGCTCAGCGGCACCGGCGCCCGGCCGCAGCTCGACCGGCATGACGGAGAGCCCTGGCACCTGCATTTCCACGGCCGCACTGACTCACGGGCCCAGGGCTGGGCCGCCGGCTGCGCCACCGGTCTCGCCGTCGTGCTCGGCACCGAGATGTACCGGCGGCTTGGTGTCTGCACGGCGCCGCGGTGCGACCGCGTCTACGTCGACGTGTCCAGGAACGGCACGCGCCGGTTCTGCTCGACGACGTGCCAGAACAGAGTCAAGGCCGCCGCCTTCCGTGCCCGGCAGGGCTGAGCGCCGCGATCGCGGCCCGAGCCGGCGAGCGGCGGGGTGGAGGGCGGCCTCGTTCCCGCCGTGATGCCTGGAGGTTCTCTAGCCGAAGAAGACCTCAGCCTCGGCGTAGCGCTCCGGCGGGACCAGCTTCAGCTCCGTCGTCGCCTCCTCGAGCGGCACCCGGACGATGTCAGTCCCCCGCAGCGCCACCATTGAGCCGAACGCGCCATCGGCGACCGCGCGAGCCGCGTGCACGCCGAAGCGAGTCGCGAGCACCCGGTCGAACGCGGTTGGCGTGCCCCCGCGCTGGATGTGCCCGAGCACCGCGCAGCGGGCCTCCTTGCCGGTGCGGCGCTCGATCTCGTCCGCCAGCTGCTGGCCGATGCCCCGGTTGGCAAGCCGCACGTGGCCGAACGCGTCGATCTCCGTCTGGGCGCCTTCCTCATCCGAGGTCTTCGGCCTGGCACCCTCGGCAACCACGACGATCGGCGCGTACCGGGTCTGGAACCGGTGCTGCACGTACTCGCAGACCTGCTCCATGTCGAATGGCTTCTCCGGGATCAGGATCACGTTCGCGCCGCCTGCCATCCCGGCATGCAGCGCGATCCAGCCGGCGCTGCGCCCCATGACCTCGACGATCAGGGCGCGGTGGTGGCTCTCGGCCGTCGTGTGCAGCCGGTCGATGGCCTCCATCGCGATGTTCACCGCTGTGTCAAAGCCGAAGGTGTAGTCCGTGGCACCCAGGTCATTGTCGATGGTCTTGGGCACGCCGACAACTCTGCCCCCGGCCCGGTTCAGCCTGCCGGCAACGCCGAGCGTGTCCTCGCCGCCGATCGCGATCAGTGCGTCCACACCGAGGCTGTCCAGATTCTCCCGGACGCGCTCGATACCGGTCTTGCCGTCGACCGTGTTGGACTCGGCGGCCGGGTTGGTCCGCGACGAGCCGAGGATCGTGCCGCCGCGGGGCAGGATGCCACGAACACTGTCGACGTCCAGCACCATCGTGTCGCCTTCAAGCGGGCCCCGCCAGCCGTCACGGAAGCCGATGAACTCCATCCCGTGCTCAGCCACGCCGGTCCGCACGACTGCGCGGATCACGGCGTTCAGCCCGGGACAATCACCGCCACCGGTAAGGACTCCGACTCGCATGCCTGCCCTTCCTCCTGGTCGTTACCGCCACACTAGTGCCCATGAGCGTTCTCGCGATCGACGCCGGCACAACCGGCGTGACGGCTCTTATCGTGACCGACGAGGGCACCCTCGCGGGTCGCGGATACCAGGAATTCCGGCAGTTTTTCCCGCAACCCGGCTGGGTCGAGCACCTGCCCGAGGGTATCTGGCAGGCGACACTCGCTGCGTGCTCGCAGGCGCTGGAGGCGGCAGGCTCGCCGCCCATTGCCTGCGCGGGAATCACCAACCAGCGCGAGACGGCGGTCATCTGGGACCGGACCACGCTCTCGGCGCCCCGGCGGGCGATCGTCTGGCAGGACCGGCGGACGACTGACATCTGCGACGGGCTGCGCGAGACGGGGGCAGAGCCGCGGGTGGCCGAGGTGACCGGGCTGCGGATCGACCCGTACTTCACGGCGAGCAAGCTGATCTGGCTGGCGGAGAACGACCCGGCAACCTGGGCGGGCGTGCAGGACGGCTCGCTGGCCATCGGCACTGTGGACTCGTACCTGATCGCCCGGCTGACCAGCGGGCGGCGGCACGTGACGGATGCCTCGAACGCCTCCCGCACGATGCTGTTCGACCTTGCCGACGGCCAGTGGTCGGCCGAGCTCTGCGAGCTGTTCGGGGTGCCGCCGCACGCCCTGCCCGAGGTGGTGCCGTCCACCGGTGTCGCCGGGCACACCGACCCCGGCGCCTTCCTCGGGCTGTCGGTTCCGATCGCCGGAATCGCCGGCGACCAGCAGGCGGCGCTGTTCGGTCAGGCTTGCTTCTCTCCCGGCGCGGCCAAGTGCACGTACGGGACCGGCTCGTTCGTCCTGGTGAACACCGGGCCCGAGGTGGTCAGGTCCAAGGCCGGCCTGCTCTCCACCGTCGCCTGGATGGCAGCGGACGGTGAGCTGACGTACGCGCTCGAGGGGTCCGTCTTCGTGACCGGCGCCGCCATCCAGTGGCTGCGCGACGGTCTCGGCCTGATCGACCATGCCGGGCAGAGTGAGGCGCTGGCGAGTTCCGTGCCTGATGCGGGAGGTGTCGTTTTCGTTCCGGCGCTGACCGGGCTCGGAGCACCCGACTGGGAGCCCTCCGCCCGGGGCACGATTTTCGGCCTGACCCGCGGCACTACCAGGGCGCACCTGATCCGGGCGGCGCTCGAGGCGATCGCGTTCGAGGTACGGGACGTCATCGACGTGATGACGGTCGAGACCGGGGGTTCAGGGCAGGCCGCGGGCTCCGGGCCGGCGGGGGGCGGGGCCGGTCCTGCGCTCCGCGTTGATGGCGGTGCCAGCGTGAACAACCTGCTCATGCAGCTGCAGGCTGACCAGATCCAGCGGCGGGCCGAACGGCCGGTCATCGCGGAAACGACCGCACTCGGCGCGGCCTTCCTGGCCGGCCTGGCTACCGGAGTCTGGTCATCGCAGGACGAGCTCGCAGCGATCTGGAAGCTGGACCGGCGCTTCTCCCCCGGCGAGCGCGATGACGCGGGTCACCAGCGCTGGCGCAGCGCCGTCGAGCACACCAAGGGCTGGGCTCGCTAGCCCTTGACCGCAGTCATTCGTCGTCGGCACTCTCACGCCCGGCCCCAACTGGCTCGGGCCGCCGGGCCTTGGCCAGCCTGGGCTTCGCCCGGCGTGCGTACTCGTCCACGTACTCCTGGCCGGAGAGCTTCATGAGCTCGTACATGATCTCGTCAGTCATCGCGCGGAGCACCATGTGATCGTGCTCCAGGCCGTAGTAACGGGAGAAATCGAGCGGCTTGCCGAACCTGACGCCCGGCCTGATGGCCAGCCGCGGGGCGAGCTTGCCGGGCGGCTGGAACTCGAAGCCGCCGATCATCGCGGTGGGAATGACCGGAACCCTGGCCTCCAGTGCCAGCCGGGCGACTCCGGTCTTGCCCCGGTACAGACGGCCGTCCGGCGTGCGGGTGCCCTCCGGGTAGATGCCCAGCAGCTCGCCGGCCGCCAGCACCCGCAGGCCGGCGCGCAGGGCCCGTTCGCTGGCCTCCCCCCCGGTCCTGTCGATCGGGATCTGGCCGATGCCGCTGAAGAAGGCCTTCTTGAGCAGGCCCTTGATGCCGCGGCCGGTGAAGTACTCGGCCTTGGCGAGAAAGACAACCTTCCGCGGCAGCGGCAGCGGCGCGAAGAAGTGGTCGGAGAAAGAAAGGTGGTTGCTGGCCAGGATGGCCGACCCCTCACGGGGAACGTTATCGGCGCCCTCCGACCACGGCCGGAAGATCAGCCGCAGGAAGGGGCCGATAATCGCCTTGACCACCCAGTAGAACACGGTCACACCTCGGATATGAGCAATCGAGCCTGCTCAGAGGCCATCTGAAGTAGGCTGCGTCGGCATTTAGTCAGCACCCTGCCGAGAGTGAACACCGTTGGCCACCGTCATCAAGAAGTGCTCCTGCCCCGATCCTCGCCGATGCCGACACGGCTGGGTAGTGCGCTACCGGGCTGGCGGACGCCAGCACGAGAAGACGTTCCCGCATGATCGCAAGAGTGCCGCGAACGACTATGCCGCGCAAGTGGAGCACGAGAAGCGCAGCGGGGACTACGTCGACCCGCGAGCAGGTGACGTCACCTTCCAGGCCTACGCCGAGCGCTGGATCGCGCAGCATCACGGGGCGGACAACACGAAGCTGACCTACGGCACCGCGCTGCGCCAGAACGTCTGCCCAGCCATCGGCGGAATGGCGCTGGGCTGGAGTGCACTGGGTCGAATCGCGCTCCGCGCTCGGCTGACTCCGGGCCAGACAACGGGGACATGCAAGCTACAGACGAGCAACTACCAGGCAGGACGCAGCTCCGCTGCGAAGACAGTCAGGACCCCCCTCCTATAGCGGTTGTCTTGGCTCTCTGTGCTCTATGTCATCTATCCGGTGGCCTTGAGGATCTTTATCCCGCCCCGATTTTGATTTCCGGCTACGTAGAACACAGAGCACTGAGAGGTAGTTAGTGCCTGGTAGGACGCTGCTCCGCAGCAAGCACACCGAGGACTGGCCCTCCTCTATCCAGTGGTACGCCTGTCAGGATCACGTCTCTATGGACTATGTGGTGACGGAGGCCTTCCAGCCTTGCCCCCGAAAATTGCGATCAGCCCAGGAACTTGGTGATCTACGCTGCCGTATAGGGACGTGGTAGGTCGCGACCTACCACGTCTCCGAAGAGGGACGATGGCGCGTGCCTCGGGTTGGCGGCCTTCGTATCCGGGGAGACCTCAAGCTCGATCTCGCCATCGGCATACGCCATGACGATCGACCGCACGACCTCGATGTCGTGGATGAACTTCCGGCCCGAGGAAGTCAGTGATCTCGGTGGCGGTGTAAGCAAGCGCATGGTCGCGACCATGCGCTCCCCCGCGATGAACGATGGCGCGCACCGGAGCGCTGGACCCGAAGCCCGACGTCTGTGTGTCTATGTCTTCCGTGTGGCATCGAGGTCCTTGCGCCCTCTCCGATTTAATTTGGGCAGAGACCCGGCCGACCTTCACTGCAACTCTTGTAAGCCCTGTGCAGACCCGGCGCACACCAATCTCAGGGATGGTCGCAGCCGTCCCGTTCGTCCGGCTGCCAGTCGGCTGCATCGCGCTTCAAATGAGCTTGAGCTGCAAGGCGCTCCAGTCGGGCTGTCCGGCGCCGGTGCAGCGGTGTTTTGACGAAGCGGAGATTGAGCAGTCTGAATCGGTAAGAAAGCGCATTCGCTGCCGTCTTCGTTCGCGGTCGTTGCTGGACATCAGCTCGCAGGGCATCCATCAGCAGGCTTGCCGTGCCCGCCTCGACATCGCGGAGACGCTCATCGATGGTCTCAAGCGACTGGATCGGTGCCCTTACGTCATAGATGAACTTGCTGAACCTGTCAGCCACCGGGTCAGGGGCGTACAGAAGCAATCCGGCTCTGAGGCCTCTGAGCGATTCGATAACCCCGTCCAGATCGGCTGCAGACTCGACGTCCTCAAGCTCCCGGATTCTGGCGAAGATCTCCTCGTAGACCGCGGCCTTCCGGTCCCAGAGGCGCTGCTCACGCGCCGACCGGTTGCTGGCGCGGATCGTCCGGCTGTTCTGCCAGCCCGAGGCCGCGAACCCGACTAACGCAGCACCGCCTGCGATCAGCGCGCCGGTTACAGTCGGGTTCATGCCCGAATCGTAGCGGCGCTCACGCCACCGGCCACCAGTACCGCCTGGCGCGGACGGAGTTGCAAGGCCCTGCGAGGTGTCTTTGTGGAAGAGATGCTTGTCTGGGCAGTGTCATGGGCTCCTGCCCTTGAGCCCGAAATTTCGGATTTGCGCGACTGTCGACTGGAGCGTTCGTTGAAAACCGGGAGAGCTTCAGGCCGTCCCCATCGTTGTTGAGCCGCCACAACTTCTGGGAGCTGCGTGCGCGCTCCGGGGGGAGCTGTTGGACGAGTTCATACAGGTTCTCGAAGTAGATCTGCCACCGGTCCGGATCGTCGAAGCCTTGTCGCTTGGCGCGCTCTGCCAGCACCACCGCGCGCACCGCGTTCCAGGAGGCCACGACAGAACCTCCGAGGTAACCGGACACGGCGTCGAGGTCGACCACGCCATGCGCAACCAGAGCACCCAGGTTGTCGTAGAACCAGCCCAGGTCACGCAGAAGATCCTGGCCACGCTCGGGAAGTCCGTCCAGGCCGCGTGACGCGTCACACTCGCCCAGATCGTTGTGAATGAACTTGCGCGCCTCAGCAAGCCGTTCGCTTCGATGCTCCCTGAAGAGGTCGATAAGAACTGGCATGGTGTTGGAATGGCGCGCAAGTCTCAGTGCACGCCACCCCAGAAATACCGTCGTTACGAGGGACAAACCCGCAACGACCACCGCGGCCAGGACCACGCCTGCCTCCCAGTAGCATTTTGCGGCCGAATCAGCAGACCCGGTCTACCACGTCGACAGGCGTAACATCCCCATTCGTGCTTCGACTCTTGCCCGATACATCGGTCTGGATCGATCTAGCAACGCGCCGCGACGGCCAGAAGTGGATCGTGCCGCTTCGGGTGCTCAAGTTCCAGTTCAAGCTGGAGTTGCTTGTCCCTGCTCTTGTCATCGCCGAGTTTGAGCGCAACCGGCCACGGTCGGAGATGGCCGTCACGACCAGCGTCCTCGACAGGCTCCGCCAGCCGCACAGTGAGCTGCGCGACTACGCGGGCGAGCGGCACGAAGCCGTCTGGCTTGAGGAGACTCGACAGCACATCCCGCTCGTCAATGCGATGGCACCGCAGAACTTCCGCGAGATTGACGACCTGCTGCGGCGCGGAACGACCATCGAGCCCACTGACCTGGAGTACGCGAAGGTAGTCCAGCGCGGCCTCGACAAGAGGGCGCCCTTCACGTCCGACAAGAACAGCGTTGCCGATGCTCTCCTCATCGAGATCTATGCCGCCCAGATCTCGG
>Ga0302325_10008365_pt1 | contig 22722 bp, 15 predicted proteins | sample Palsa_T0_2_FD_201948 | JGI IMG/M metagenome (GOLD analysis project Ga0302325, IMG submission 201948) | Peat permafrost microbial communities from Stordalen Mire near Abisko, Sweden - Palsa_T0_2 | ecosystem: Environmental > Terrestrial > Soil > Palsa > Peat permafrost | place: Sweden: Abisko...
GACAAACTGTTTCGCGGAAACGAACTGGCCGGTCTGGCGATCGAGGACGTAGAAGAATCCATTCTTCGACGCCTGCATGATCACCTTGCGCGTGGTCCCATCGATCTTCAAATCCGCGAGCATTAACGGTTGGGTAGCGTCGAAGTCCCAGTTGTCCCCTGGGGTCACCTGGTAGTACCAGACCAACTCCCCGGTGCTAGGGCGCAGCGCCAATATGGAGGCGACATACAGATTGTCGCCGCCGCCCGGGCTGCGCAGATCGCGGTACCACACGATCGCGTTGCCGGTGCCGGTGTAGATGAGATCGAGGTCCGGGTCATAGACGATTGCATCCCAAGGAGTGCCTCCGCCGCCCGCGACCCACCACTTTCCATGCCAGGTTTTCGCGGCACTCTCCAGCGCTTTGGACTCGAAGCCTTGCGCCGGATCTCCGGGCACGGTGTAGGTGCGCCAGACCAGCTTCCCGCTTTCCGCGTCGTAGGCGGAGAGATAACCTCGCACTCCGAACTCCGAGCCAGCGTTTCCGATCAGAACCATTCCCTTGGCGATGCGAGGAGCTCCGGTAATCGCGTAGGGATGGGATTGATCTGCGGTGAGCACCTCCCAGACAGGATGTCCTGACTTGGCGTCGAGAGCGATGAGCCGGCCGTCCAGCGTGCCCAGGTATACCCTGCCGTGGTAGAGAGCGACTCCTCGATTGACCACGTCGCAGCAGATGGTGCGGGCGTGGGCGCGATTTACCTTGGGATCATAGGTCCATAGGATTTCGCCGCTCTTGGCATCCAAAGCAAAGGCGACGCTCCACTCGCCCGTGGTGTAGATCACTCCGTTGGCAACGATGGGCGTCGCTTCCAGGCCGCGAGTGGTGCCAAGTTCCCGACTCCAGGCGAGGCCGAGCCTACTGATGTTCTGCTCGTTGATCTGGCTTAAGGGACTGAACCGCTGCTCGTCGGTGGTTCTTCCATACATGGCCCAATCTGCTCCGTCGCCGGCGGCGGTTGCAGGAGGGGATTTCCTGCAACCCAGGAGGGGGATAAGCAGAGAACCGGCCAATAGAAGCGAGATGTTGAAGCGCATACTGTCAAGAATTAAGAGGGACGAGCGCGATTAAATGCCGATATGCGTTGGGTGTCAAGGATGTCTCTCGGGACGGGTTCCTCTGAGAATATTGTCTTGCGCGGTGGGGAGAATCGCCGATGGCCACGAGCTTAGAAGATGCTTTGATTTCCGTGTGGCGCCAGGTTTTGGCGGAAGACGCCAAGACAGTGACTCTCAACCATGAGAGTTATCCTGTCCGGCAAACCTCGCGATCCAAGTTGCGGGAAGTGGATTTCCAATTCGAGGGAGCGGCTCTGCGTGGGGTCGAGCAAAACGCGAGTACGAGCTCGCGCTGGGCACAGCTCGCGCGGGAGGGTAAGAAGGTCATGCAATTTCTCGCGCAGGGGCGCTACGTTGCCAACGTGGTCGATGGCAAAGTGACCGTGTACCAGGCTCCGCGCAAGGGCAAAGAATAGCCGCGACCGTTCGCAACGGCTAGCGGTGGGAAAGATCGCGTATCCAAATGTCTTTGAATTCCATGTTGCCGAGGCCGCCGGCATGCAATTGCAAGGCGATCTTGCCGTCGAAGGAACTTGGCTTGGGATCGGTGAAGTCCAGCATGGGGACTCCATTCAGGCGCGAGCGATAGCGATTGCCGTCCACTTCAAGCAAATAGTCATTCCAGTCGCCCATGCGCACGACACCCTCGTTTTCCGGCGCCGGCCAAGCCACCCACTGGCGCCCGTCCTCGGCGTATACGCCGGCGGTATGATGCATCATCTTGCAGTCGATCTCAAACTGCATCCCTTGGGTAACATCCGCGGTTCCTGGTTTGAATTCGCTATGGAAGAAGACGCCGCTGTTGCCATCGCCCACGCATTTGAAACGTAGGGAAAGCTGAAAGTCTTTGTAGTCTTTGGCGGTTTCCAGATAGCCGTAGTCCTTGGTGAGGCCTTTTCCGTGGATCAACCCATCCTCTACGGTCCAGCTCTCGTTGCCTACCTTGGTCCAACCGCTCAGATCGTCTCCGTTGAATAGCTGAACCCAGTCCTCGCCCGGGAGCTTCACCTTTTCCTGGGCTCTGACTACGCAGGAGACGACGCCCATCGCTGACAGGATGAGGGCGAATAGAAGAACTCGATAGGGCAGGGAATTAAGAACAGGCCGCTCTTCTGAAGCCACTTTGGAGCGGAACAGACGCGAACTACGATGATCACGAAAAGGCATGTTGGTTATCTCGTCGGGGATGGAAGAGCGCTTGGCGAGATTCTATCAGCCACCGGGTCCGCAGTACCGGCATGGCAAAAGGTAGGCTCTTTTGAAAAAGAGTAAAATCGCGGTCGGCGTGAACATCTACGGCACACGCGTCGCGGTTTTTGTCCAAGGTTGTTTGCTACTCGTTTTGTTGCCTCAGCCTGTGTTGCCACAGGCGAACGTCGCATCGGCTCCACAAGCCCCTCAGGCATCGCCTCCGCCCGGAAACGAAGCTCCGCCATCTTCAGCGAGCCCGGCCACTGACCCCGCCTCCTCTTCACCGAGAACGACAGCGCCACCCCCACCTAATCGACCTCTCGAACTGATTCCCCGGTCGCCTGAGGTTCGAGAACACAACTATCGAGCCGAGCATCATCTCATCCTGAATGTTTTTGTAGCCGATGCATCCGGCAATCCGGTCACGGGACTGAAGGAGGAGGATTTCACTCTGCTCGATAATCAGGAGCCGCAGAAAATAGCATCTTTCAAAGCGGTGAATGATAGCGCTGCAGTGACGCCGGCCCATGTCCTGCTGGTGCTCGATAGTGTCAATAATTCCGCGAGTACCATGACCTATGTGCGCAAGGAGTTGGAACAATTTCTCGGGCAGAACCAGGGCAGCCTTCCTTACCCGGTCACCCTCGTCCGTCTCACCGACTACGGAATCATCTCTGGCCAGCCGTCCCGCGATGGCCATGCTCTCATCGGCGAACTCAGGATGCTTCCCAATGATGTCCATGTGATCAAGCGGGATCAGGAGTCTCCACCCAGCGTAGCCACGCTTGGCCATCGTTTTGACCCCACGAAAAGCATTAGCCTGCCTGACCCGGCGGTAGAGGATCTGAATCAACGGTTCCACCTGTCCGTACCGGCGGCCGCCGGCCTGGCAGCGGACCAAGAGAATGTCCCGGGCAGAGCCATCCTGATCTGGATTGGCGCTGGCTGGCCGCTGCTTTCCGGCCCTAAATTTCTCCCCGATACGCTGGAGACAAAAAGAAACTTCTTCCAGTACATAGCGGGTCTCTCGACCGCGTTGCGGGAGGCTCAGGTAACTCTCGATGCGGTTTCATCTCCGAGAATTTTGCGCGACGCCGGACTCCAGGAGAATTACTACCAGGCGTTTCTCGATGGAGTGCTAACGGTGGACCAGGCAAATGCCGGCAACATGGCTTTACCCGTTCTTGCCTACCAAAGTGGCGGCCAGGTCCTGGAGGGAAGCAATGATCTCGCCGCGGATATCGACAAATGCATTGCCGATGCCGGTTCGTACTATGTGCTGTCATTCGATTCCACCCCTGCTGCTAAGCCGGACGAGTACCGCCCACTGCAGGTGAAGGTGAACAAGCCAGGCCTGACGGTACGCACGAATACGGCGTATTACGCGCAGCCATGATAGTTGTTCAAGCGGAAGATCGCTGCTCTGCCCTTGCGGAATGGGGTTCCGCATTTTCAGCGACGAGCGAATCCATAAAGAGCGCCAGGTTGCTGCGAAGAACGATGTGCGGCGCTAGTCGAACGATGCGCTTGGGCGCACCCCCGCTCACCAGGTAGCGGCTGAGAATCTCGAACGCCATTTTGCCCTGGGTGAACGGGCGCTGGTGAAGCGAGGCAAACACGTGACCGGCTTCGATCAGGTGCTCCATCTCCGGGAAAAGGTCGGTGGCGATGACCTGAACACGGCCCAGGCGGCCACTCTCGTCGAGCGCTCGCATGACCGGCATGCTGTTTGCTGTGTTGATGTAGATCCCGCCTAGGTCGGGATTGCTCTTAAGCAGCTCGAGCGCCGACCGGTGTGCGTCTTCAGGAGATTCGTGAGATTCGATCGCGGGAAGCAGCCGGAGATGCGGAGAGAGTATCGCCAGGCTTGCCGCAAACCCTCTCAACTTCTCCGCGTGATCCTGAATTTTCAAGTCACCTGTGATGGCAACGACCGCCCGGTTCTCGCGGATGATCTGTCCCAGCAGTTCGGCGGCGATGCCGCCACTCACCGCGGATTCGACCGCGATTGAGGACAGTCTGTGCGTCCGAGCCGCATCGGTGGCGACATAGACGATCGTCTTCTTCTCCTCTTCGGCAATTCGGGAAATTGAGTTCAGCCGCGCCGGGTTTCCGGGAGCCATGATGATTCCATCGAACTCCCTCCAGTGGTGGCGCTCCATCGCATCCAGGTCCCCCTCCCCTAAGCGGGGGTAGGAATGGAACGTGACCTCGACCGTCGCTCCTGTAGTTCCATGAGAGGCCGATCGAATACCTGCCTTGAGGGGATCGAAAAAGGACGCGATCTGCTCGGGAAGGAAGACGCCAATCCGAACATGGCGGTTCAGTTTCAGGTTTCGGGCCGCCAGGTTCGGAGTGTAGTTCAGCTTTCGCGCCATCTTGAGGACGCGATCCCGGGTCTTTGGACTCACTCCGTTCCGGCCGTGGAGTGCGCGATCCACGGTTCCGATCGAGATCCCCAGCGCGTCCGCAAGCTGCTTAATGCCTGCTCGTAGTTTGGTTTCTTCCGTCACCGCGTCGTCATTCTATCGTGAAGCAGTGCAGGCAAGCGGTAAACACTGACGACACTGCGAATGCTGTCAATGCGAGGAAGGCTGCGGGCGTGCCAAACAGCCGCTGACGGGTGGTAATGATGGGCGCAAAACCTCCTTGACTTTCGCTGGAGTGGGCATTAAAGTCGGTAACGTTACCGTACGCGGCGTTCCCGTCTCCCGAGAACAGGGCATGAGCCACGCAACCGTAAAGGACATCGCGAAACTGGCTGGAGTTTCCACCGCCACTGTATCCCGGGTCATCAACGCCAACAGCACGGTTTCCCCCAACATCAGGACCGCCGTAATCACGGCGATCGACCAACTGAAGTACACTCCCAATCGCAGTGCTTCGGAATTGGCTTTCATTGCGGCCTTCAAGAGGCGGCGACGCCGCATGGGGTCGGCTCCGGCTGTATCGAATCGACCCGAGAAAAAGCGCCTCGATACGTCCCATCTGCGTGCAGAAGATGTAGTTGCTTGGGAGATGGCGAATATCGATAGGCAGATCGAGGCGTTGCGGGAAGCCCTCCAGCAAATCGAAGCGCATTTAAAGAGAATCCGATACGCGCTGGCGAAACCAGGAAGGCTGACGGCGGGGCGATAGGGAGAGCCGGGCTCGACCAGGCTTGTGCCGCAAAACCGCGGCTGCGAAACCCTATTGCGGACCTGGACAAAAAGCGTTTGACAAGGACTTCGCCCCTAAAATAGCATGTCGTGTACGATACCGTACAGTTGATCGATGCCTGCGACATGCTTGGGTCATTAGAGGATTTTCGCCATGCAATCTTCGGTACGCTCAGATCGCAACGGCACCCGGCACTTGCTTCATCTGCCATCCCCGCCCAGCGGGGAAAACGGCCCGGTAAAGGCTTGGTCGGAGCCGGTAAGCATCCCCACATACTTACCGGCTAGCCCCGATCGCAATCCCATGTTCCTGGAGAAACGCGTATATCAAGGCAGCAGTGGACGAGTTTATCCGCTGCCCTTCATCGATCGCATAGATACCGACGCAACTGGGAAGGTCTGGCAGGCGATACACCTCGAAAATGAGTATCTTCGCTTGATGATTTTTCCGGAAATTGGCGGCCGCATACACGTCGGCTTCGACAAGCGAAACGGTTACGACTTCTTTTACCGGCAGAATGTCATCAAACCTGCTCTTGTTGGTCTTGCCGGTCCATGGATCTCCGGAGGAGTCGAGTTTAACTGGCCGCAGCACCACCGCCCGGCCACTTTCATGCCCGTCGAGATCGAGATCGAGCGGAGGGACGACGGGTCAGTCATTGTTTGGTGCAGCGATCACGATCCCATGCTCAGGATGAAAGGCATGCACGGGGTTTGCCTGCGTCCGGGCAGTGCATACCTTGAATTGAAGGTGCGGCTCTACAACCGAACTCCGCACGTACAAACATTTCTTTGGTGGGCGAACATGGCGGTTCGTGTCCACGAGAAATATCAGTCGGTCTTTCCCGGAGATGTGCGTTTCGTCGCGGACCATGCCAGACGCGCAGTGACCAGCTTTCCTTTGAGTGACCGCCCTTACTATGGAATTGATTACGCCGAGCGAGCGAAGTCAGGGGTTCCTAAGGAAGACGAGCCAGGAATGTTCGTGCCAGATGGATCCTACCCGGCCAACGATCTGGGCTGGTATGCCAATATTCCGGTGCCCACCAGCTACATGGTCACACGCAGCGAGTTGGATTTCTTCGGCGGTTACGATCATGCCGCTCGAGCTGGAGTCGTCCACGTAGCCAATCACCATATCGCTCCGGGGAAAAAGCAGTGGACCTGGGGCAACCATGAGTTTGGTTATGCCTGGGATCGGAGCCTTACCGATACCGATGGGCCCTACGTCGAACTGATGGCTGGCGTCTACACTGACAACCAACCGGATTTCTCATTTCTGGCTCCCGGCGAAACCAAGAGCTTCAGCCAGTGTTGGTACCCCGTTTGCGAAATTGGTCCTCCTCAGGCAGCCAATCTGGACGCGGCGCTCAGTGTGCGTTTGCAAGATGAAGAGGTGTACGTCGGTCTTTGCGTGACCAAGCCTATTCCGGGGGCGCGTATTGTGCTGCAATCCTCAACCGGCCTTTGCGCTGAATGGAAGCAAGACCTCTCCGTCGATCATCCTTGGCATGCCACTCACCCCATCGATCCCACTCCGCTCGAACATTTCTCCTTGATCGTTGAAGCCGAAGGGCGAGTGGTGATTCAGTACAGTTGGCCTGGTAGTGATCCTGCGCAGGTTCCAGAAGTCGCCACGGAACCGTCGTTGCCGCAAGAGATTGCAACCAACGAAGAGCTCTATCTCACCGGTCTCCATCTGGAGCAGTACCGGCATGCTACTGGAAATCCCGAGATCTATTGGCGTGAGGCACTGCGTCGAGACCCGCACGATAGCAGGAGCAACAACGCCCTGGGCCGTTGGCTTCTGCAACGGGGTGAGTTCAGCCGTGCGGAGGAACACTTCCTCTTATCCGTGGGGCGGCTGACAGCACGCAATCCGAATCCTTATGACGGTGAGCCGTACTACAACCTCGGCCTTGCTCTACGGTTCCAGGGTAGAGAAGGGGAGGCCTATGCTGCCTTCTACAAGGCTACTTGGAATGCGGCGTGGCGTGGGCCTGCCTATCATGCGCTCGCTGAGCTTGACGCCAACCGCATGGACTGGCCGGCAGCGCTGGACCACCTGGAGCGCTCTCTGCGCACAGATACCGATAATCTGAATGCACGGAACCTGAAGGTAATGGTGCTACGCAAGCTGGGCAGGACCGTGGATGCCGCGGAGCTCCTGAAAGAAACGCGCGCCCTCGATCGCCTGGACATCTGGTCTCGCTATCTGGAGAGGGGCGCATCGCCCACTAACGGGCAGCAGATCCTCGATCTGAGCTTCGACCTGGCGCGCTCCGGATTCAACAAGGAAGCGTTAGAGGTTCTCTGTAGCGCAGATCTCACTCGTAAGGATGGATCCGTACCAATCATCCTTTATCTCAAAGCGCATCTTTACGAAAAACTGGGAGATCAGCGGCGAAGCGCCGAGATATACCGCGAGGCGTCGGAGGCCGACCCGGTGTATTGCTTTCCCAGCAGATTAGAAGAGATGCTCATCCTCGAGCGTGCCATCGCTCAAAATCCTGAGGACTCCTCTGCGACGTATTTTCTGGGCAATATGCTCTACGACCGGCGACGGCACGAAGACGCCATCTCGCAGTGGGAGGTATCCGTACAGCGGAAGCCCGAGTTCGCCACGGTTTGGAGAAACCTGGGCATCGCTTACTTCAACGTTCGTGGCGATGAAACCAAAGCGCTGGATGCCTTCGAGCGCGCCCGTTCTGTTGATCCCAACGATGCGCGCATTCTCTACGAACGCGATCAACTCTGGAAACGCGTCGGGAAGTCCCCGGAAGAGCGACTCGACAACCTGCAAAGGCACGCTGCTCAGACGTTCCTGCGCCATGATCTCACGCTGGAGTTTGTCACCCTTCTGAACCAGACAGGGCTGCCGGAGGAGGCGTTGCGCATGCTCACTTCGCGAATATTCCAGCCGTGGGAAGGAGGCGAAGGACTTGTACTGGCGCAATTTGTGCGCTCCAATCTGCTCCTGGGCCAGCGAGCTCTCCTGCAAAACGATCCGGCCGGAGCGCGGCGCTTCTTTGAGGCAGTTTTTTCCCCACCACGGAACCTCGGCGAGGCCAAGCATCTGCTTGCCAACTGGAGCGATGTCTTCTTCTGGATCGGCGTTTCCTATGCGGACGAGGAACGATCCGCAGAGGCTGTCCACGCGTGGCAGCTCGCTACACGGCAACGTGGCGACTTCCAGCAAATGAGTGTGCGTTCCATTTCAGACATGACCTTTTGGACCGGCATGGCCTATGCGCGCCTCGGGCATCCCAAGCAAGCCAGGGAGATTTTTCAGAGGATTTACGACTATTCGGTGCAGGTGCAGCAGCAGGTCCCCAAGATCGATTACTTCGCGACGTCGCTTCCAGCCATGCTGTTGTTTGAGAATGATCTCGCCAAGCAGAATCAGATTGAAGCAAAGTTTTTGCGTGCGCAAGCTCAGCTGGGCCTCGATCGGGAAAAAGAGGCAAAGGACTTGCTGTGCGAAGTACTGCAGCTGGACAGAAACCATGCAGGCGCCGCGGATTTGATCGAGCAGCTCCAGGGTAGGCCGGCCGAAGCGGCTGCTAAGCGGTACCCACGCAACAGGGGAGGCTAAGGAACGGGTGCCCCACGTTCGCCCCGGCGTACGTGGGCCGAAGATGAAATAGTTCGATTGCTTTTACTAGACCTGCCGGGGATTTGCCGGGTCGATATGGCAAGAGCTATGGTGGGCTTCGCCCGTCTTTTTCGGCCCAGGTACGCCTTGGCGAACCTGGGGCACCCGTCCCGTTCTATTGAGTTCTGCTGTCAGGCAGAGTGCTGCGGGGCTGACGAGGCTTGGTCAGACGGCAGCGCTGGTCACGGAAAAGCCAGTCGGCCGCAGAATCTCCACCGTCATTCTTTTCGCCGGATCCGTCCTAAACTGAATGGTTGCGGAATGTTGGTCACCGGGGTTGAGCTCGGGGAGAATGCTCAGGCCCCCTTCCATCGGAAGATCGTCGTACCCGTAAACAATCCAGCGGATACTGTAACCACGCAGCGTATAGGCGGGTAGAGCGCTGCGCGTTTTCAGAGACAACGCACAGCTATTCCCAGATCGACTGAGCGTCACCTGCTCAATTGGGCTGGATTGCAGACGCAACGCATCGAAGGACGGTTTGCGATTGCTGTAGAGATCGACGACCCCGTGGACCCGTTGCTTGAAAGCACCTAATCCTTTGTCTCCAACCAGAGTCCGGTAGTCGTTGTAGTCGAAGTAAATCGCGCCGGCGACTTCTGGAAAGTCGCGAAAGACCTCGGTGTGCGAATTGACGATGCCAACGCGGGCAGTATCACCAACGGATGTCTCCGGTTTGCACTCGCACCAACCGTATTCCGAGATCACGACAGGTTTGCCGGGGAAGGCTTTACGAATGCGATCGACATAGGCCCGCACTTCCGCCACTCCTCCTGGAGCCCAACTACCGTAGTACTCGTTGCCTGAGATAAAGTCGAAATCGCCGGCCATGTCCGCTCCGGGATCGTTTGCCAAAGAATGCGAGGCATAGGTTTGCAGGCGATTGGGATCAAGCCGGCGAGCCTCCGCGCTGACTGCGTGAGCAAACTGACGGCTCATGGGATTCTTCCCGTTGACCTCATTGCACAACCCCCAGCTCACGATGCTGGGATGATTCCGGTCGCGCGTGATCATTTCGCGCATCTGCTCGATGCCATTCTCTTCCAGCTTTTGCTGGACGCCGTTCTCTGTGTTGGTGAAAGTCGCTGGGCCCCAGGCGGGGACTTCCTCCTGCATAAGAATGCCGTGCCGGTCACAGTAGTCCAACACCCGACGATCCTGTGCCCAATGCACCCGGGTAAAGATGCAGTTCAGTTCCTTCATGTCCCGGTGATTGGCGTCGATCCATGTGGCCGGTTCCGCCATGCCGTAGTCTGGATTGCTGCCTGCCATGCGCTCTAAACCAACTAGAAATACCCGCTCCCCGTTGAGATAGAAGGCAGCGCCCCGTATCTCGAACTTGCGAATGCCAAAGCCATCTGAGTAGGTATGCTCCTGACCAGCGGCCGCGAGCGTTACCTTCGCCTGGTATAGGTTTGGGGCATCGAAATGCCAGAGGCGCGGTGCGTCCATCTGCAACGAGCCGAGCTCCACCATGGTTGTGCTGCCGGCGCCGATGGAGGCCGTGGCAGAGGGCATCATCCGCAGGTCCGAATCTGCATCTTGTTCCTGAATGCTGGCCCGCAATTGCGCGCGTTGCCCATCCGCTCGCGTGTTTCGGACAACCGCACGCACCTTGATCTCGGCTTTTTTCTGATCAATGTCAGGGATCGCGTCGATTTCAATGCGCTCGATGAATACCTTGGGGGTTACCAGCAGGTTGACAGGACGGACGATGCCGCCATCGCTAGCCCAGTCGTAGGATTTCATCCGGGGAAGCATGGTCTCGGAGTACGTGTTATCGACGCGGATCAGCAGCGTGTTGAGCTGGGCGAAGCGCAAGGCCGGTTGCAGGTCGCAGGTGAATGCGGTATATGCCTTACCGATGTGTTCGCCGACAGGGGTGCCATTGAGAAATACATGCGCCGTGTGGCTGATGGCCTCGAACTCCACGCGAACGAAGCTTTCCTGCCACTCCGCGGGCGCGTAGATCATCGTCCGATACCATGCCACGCCAATGTAATTCTCTGAGCCGTCCACGATTTGCCAGGTATGGGGAACGACAATCGAGTGCCATCCGTCATCCCCAGTGTTCAGCTCATGCGCTTCTCCTGAGGCGTGTGGGTCAAGGCGAAACTGCCAGCCCTTTTCGAGGGCCTGATTCGCCACTGAAGAGGGCGCGGCGGCGGTCGTCTTTTCGGCGGTGACTGCGAGCGGCACCATGGCCGCCGCGCTCGCGGCCGATAGTGCAGTAAGAAAGTCTCGGCGTGATGTCATGGATGACCTTTCAGGAGTGGAAAAACTGTGTACGTACACTATTTCACTGCATACGAATAACCTGCTGCTGTGCTCCTCGCAGCGGAATGCTTCAGCTTGTGCTCTGGATGCGACGGAGAATCTCGGTCAGGCTCACGTTGTCATGCGACTCGGTTCCGGCCGCGAGAGAGGGAGCAATTGCGACTGCTTCACTGTGACCTTCATACCAGGCTATATACGACGATTGGTTGGCGCCGGAGAGCCGCTGAAGATTGATCCAGGTATAGTAGGCGCCCATATCCGCATCGGCCAGCGATCCTGCTGGATCGAGTACCACTCGTTCCTGCATACCGGAGAATTCCTCATCCGCGGATTCCTCCGTTTGCCGGGGCGCGAACTTTGCCAACATGGTCAGCGGCCGCGCCCGGCGAAGCGCCTCGCGCGCTGCCCACTGCACAAAGGTGGTGCTGTAGATCTGGGTTCCCGAGCCTTCGGTAAGCACGCTGATGGCGAAGCGGCTCATGACGGGATCGTCGATGTGATGCTTCATTCCCAATTCCGACGGATCTGTCTCCGCCATGCGGCTACGCAGTGCTTCAGGGCCGGCCTGAGTTGCCGAGACCTGTTGCATTTTGTGGATGAGCGCCTTACGGACCGGCTTCAGAGACCCATAGGCCACGGACGCGACCTGGTTATCAAGCGCAGCCGGCGGATCCGCGCCGTCAATGCACCAATGCGCATAAGGGGATGGATGCGCTCGGACGCGCGCCGCCACGGCTGCCAGTAACAGGTCATAGCCATTTCCGGGATCAACATGATTGAAGTAAACGCCGTGCGGACGCAGCTTGCGAAACAGAGGATAGTTCGTTTGATCGATCTCTCGCGCAATCACTGCGATGCCAAGCCGCGGAGCAGGCGCAGCCGTTTCGGGCACGGCGGCATTGAAAGTCTTTATGTAGTCTTCGGCCGCATTGCTGAAGTCATCGATCTGGTGAGTAGCCCACAGATAGGCAGAAAGCTTCTCTGAGAAGCGGAAAGGCGCACCAATCCAATCCATGGCTTCCAGGGCGGGCGACAGTTTGACCTTTGCAAATGAGGTCATGGCGGTCGACAGCTGGTCTGCTGTCAGACTTCCCAAATAACGAAACTGCCGGTCGATCTCGTCCCGCTCCGCCGGAAACTTCCAGTCGTAGGCGATGACTTCGCGCAGCAGCAGTGGCAGAAATGCAAGCGGAAGCTGTTGCAACAAACCAATATGGCTGGTTGCCACCTCCCTCGCCGCGGGCGGATAGTCTTGAAACTGCTGCTCACGCAGCTGTTGCACGATCATGAGCTACAGCACCTCCGGCAGAGCTTTGCCTTGCGACAATTGTGGCGAAAAGCCGAAGAGCGATCCAAGTGTGGGAACCAAGTCGACGGATTCTACGGGGCGATCGACGAGCACATTTTCCCGGATGCCGGCGCCTCTCACTATCATCCACGTGGTCCTCGAAAACGCGTCGCCTGTGCGGTGATGTTGAAAGCCATTGCCGCCGGCGGTGAAATCGGAGTCGCGGCCGAAGTCCGGTAGGATGAACATCGTTGTCTTACCTGCATACTCCGGTTCGCTTTGAATCATCTGCCAGATCTCGGCGCAGAGCCGATCCGAACGCTTGATCGCGTCGACGTAGAGCGAATAAGTACCCGCATGGGCAACGTCAATGTCGTGAAGAGTGATCCACAGCAGGCTGGGCGCGAGCTGATGCATCAGCTGCCTGGCCACATAGACAGAGAGCTCGTCCGGACTACGGAGACTCCGCGCGTGGGCGGCAAAATCCACGACTGAGACTTTTAGCAACTCAGCCATCTGGTGCAGTTGCTGGTCACTGACCCCCAGCGCTGGAGCATAGACAGGGCTCTCATAGTTGTCGCGTAACAGATGGTCGTAGCCGGAGGAATCGTTTGCCGGCAGCGCTGCGGCCAGCAAGCGCTTGGGTAGAATCACGCCCGCGCCCAACCCGGCTCCGTGCGAGGAGTGGCTGCTCTCGCCAATGAGACTGAAGCCATTGCTGGGCGCAACCACCCACGTATCGGAAGCTGGTCGATTCAGTGCCTTGCGGAAATATTCGAAGACTGTTGGATTGTCGGGAGCGACTGCGGCGAAGTTATTGAATGTTTCGTAGGCACCGGTCACCAGGCTTGAAGTCGCAACATAGTGTCCCAGGATCCCTCGATTCACTACCTGGGTGAAGAAGGTTCCTTGGGGGATGAAGTCCCCTAAGAGGTGGGGAATATTTTCCTGTCCCTCGGGCATAAAGGTCTCTTCATCGCGTGTCCCGCCGCCAAACGTCACCACCACTGCCTTTTGGTCTTTGCGCGCCGCCATAGCCCGCAGGGGAGAGAACGCCGACAGCATGGCCGCCGCGGTTGTTCCAGTGGCCATGCGCAGAAATTCACGCCGGCTCCATGAGATCGCGCGCTCGATGTCACGGGAGGACCCTGAGTCGCGGAGCAGCAAGAGCCTGGTAGATCTCTTACTTTTGCCATCGTTTTGTGCGCCGAAGGGATCCATTGCCGTCTTTCAGTCGGAAACTAGCGGGGCGTCTCCGTGGTTTGATTTGCCTGCGCGTCTCCTGGTTCGTGGCCTGTTTCTTCCGCTGCCGTGTCTTCTTGTTTGATCTGCTTCAGGATCGCGAGGTGCTCGTCGGCTAGCTGCTTCTGGTGGGTGCGGCTGTACAGCAAGAATAGACGGTAATGCGCGCGGTTGTAGTCGGGACGAAGCTTAAGCGTTTGGTTGAACTCCTGGATGGCATCTGGATACTTCTGCTGGTCTTGATAGAGGATGCCAAGTTGATAATGAGCTTCATAGAAATTCGGGTCGGCGGCAATCGCTTGCTTGAGCAAATGCTTGATGGTGTCCAAATCGGCGGCGGGCTCCCCGGCTGAGCGCTGCCACAAGCTCATAGCGTAGTAGTAGATCGCAGGACCATTATTGGTATAGAGCTGCACAAACTTTTCCAGGCGCTTGCGTATTTGCGGGATGAGCGTCGGTGATGCAGTACTCACTTTTCCCAGGAACTGGAAGGGTTTCGGGTCGGTCGGATCGAGATCGGCTGCCGCGCAAAGCGTCTCGACGGCATCGTCATAGTTGTTTTCCGCATAGAGTGTTACCCCTAATCCAACAGTCAGCTTCGCCGATCGAGGGTACTTTTGCACTCCGTAGCGGAAGAAAGTGAGAGCGTTTCCTAGAAAGCCCTCGTAGTTTTTATGCTGCAGGAGGAACGAGGCTAGATCGAAGATGTTCCCCTCGCTAGGATCCAACTCTGCGGCGCGATAATATCCGGTAACGGCGCTCTTGTAATCACCCGATTTGTCGTTCACCTGCGCCAGCAGGTTATCGAGATCCGCGGTCTCACGTTGCGCAATCATCTTGTGCAGCTGGGTTGACGCCTTCACCGTGTCGCCAGAGTTCAAATACGCCAGGGACAAGTCGTAGCCGGAGTCGTAGTCTAACGGCTTGAGCTGCTGGGCCCTTTCCAGATGCAGGATGCCATCAGGCAATCGGTTTTGCTGCAAATAGAATTCCCCCAGGCGTTGTTGGGCGGCAAAATCGTTGGGGTTTTGCTTGGCTGCTGCCAGCAGCGCTACCTCCAGCCCCTGTGCACTCGGGCCACCAGCCGATGGAGCAGGTGAATGCATCGGGTAGGGATGAGAACCAGCAGCAGCTCCCGGATCAGATTGCAGACCGAGAGCTGCCATTGTGGCGAAGTGAGTGAGCAGAGACGCAATCCCAACAACACGCAACCAACCTGGGGCCTTTTCATACATCCGGACGAGTATAACTCCTGGCAATTACCAGTAGTACTTCAAGGCGAATTGGATCTCGCGTGGGGAGCTGCGCGTGGTCGTTGACTGGCCGAAATTCAACGTGTCCTGGTAATTTTGATTCGAGGGCAAGTTGAAGCTTGGCGTATTGGTCAGGTTGAATGACTCGGCCCGGAACTGCAAGCGGGTCGTTTCCGTCACCTTAAACTCCTTGAAGATGGAGAAATCAAGATCTCGGAAGCCAGGGCCATTGACCTGCGTGTTCGAGCCGCCCAGAGGAGCGAGATCGCTATTGCCGATGGTGGTGGCCACCGGCGGATCGGTGAACGCCGCGGGGTTGTAATAGTGCGCTGGACCACCTGAACGATACTTGCTCACCCCAGGGACGACATCGGCGTAGCAAGTGCCGGTAGTCGCTGTGGTTGTGATTTGGCAGGGAATATATTGTGGAGGACCACTGTTGAGGGTCAGGATGCCGTTGGTAATCCAGCCTCCGAGCAGCAACTGGGCCGGTCCATGAATATTGCCCAGAAAGGCCTTGCCCGAGCCAACGGGTAGCTCATAAGTACCACTCGCCACAAAGGAATGATTAATATTGAAGGAAGCGAGACCCCGGTCATACGAAATCCCAGTGATCTGTGGAGCGCGGAACCCGCCAACACCGCCATTACTCAACAAATCCCCGGAGTCCGTGAGCGTCCTCGCCCAGGTATATCCAGCAAGTAAATTAAGCCCATGGTGGAAACGGTGTTCATACTTCGTTTGCAGGGAATTGTAACTGCTCGAGCCGGCAGTGATGTCGTAAGAAGCACCGTTGGCAAAGTCAGGAAACGCCAGGTACGGGGTAATGGGCGTCCCCGGCGGCAAAATCTGCGAGGGGTTGTTGGTGCCGGCAAACGCCTCAAAATGGCGGCCCACGGAACCGACATAGCCCGCTTGGATTGAATCCTGGACGGTCAACGAGTATTGCGCCATCAAGTTGAAGCCCTCGGTATAGGGCGTCTGGTAGTGGAGCTGCACGCCACGAAATTGCAATCCGTTACCGCTTACGTTCGCTGGAGTAAGGCTGATACCCAGTAACCCGTTTTCCAAGGTGCCATACGAGCCGTTGGGGAAGATAGTAGGACTTACATTGCCAACCCCTCCATTAGAGGAGTCTTGAAACTGCAAGACATACTCAAAGGGGTAGTTGTAACCGAGGCTGGGGTCGCCGCCGCGGTTTTCAAATGCTCCGTAGAAAATGCCAAAGCCCACCCGGGCAACCAGCTTCGGCGTTACCTGGTAAGACACGCCAAGTCGGGGGCCAAAATTCAGTTTTTGCGAGATGCCGAGGCCCGTGCCATATTGATTCGTATACACCAACTGAATCCCGTCCTTCGCCAGGTCTTGGGTAAAGCTGGTGGAGAGCGGGGTCTTGGTCTTGTTTGCAGAAGTCATGATGAATTGCGCCGTCGAGCCAGGAATTCCGGGTACGAAGTTCGCCTGGGCGCCATTGGAGTCTCCGACCTGTCCAAAAAACTCCCAGCGCAAGCCGAGGTTTAGCGTCAAGCGAGGCGTAGCCTTCCAATCGTCCTGGAAATAGACTCCGTAGTAGTTACGGTTGCTATGCAGGTAGCCGTAGTTTGAGGCCTGTACCTGGTCCGAGCCGCCCGAATAGTTGACCCCATTGGGAACAGTCGCTGTCATCGGAGTCAGCAGCAATTGCGCCGAACCGGTGAGTCCGTCCGTCTGATTTGGAATCGACGTGTACCTCCCATTGAAATCGAAGGCTCCTTTCGATTCCGGCGGTGCAAGCCACGGAAAATACAAATACTGGAATTCCACGCCGCCTTTGAAGCTGTGTGACTTATAAACCTTGGTCAGGTTCTCGGTAAGTTGGGTGGTATCGCTGTAGCGATCGCCAGGGAGCCACTCGGAGCCACCCAGATTGTGAAGATCACCAAGGCTTAGATACGGAAGGCCGCCATTGCCCGCAAACTGGGGAATCCCGCCGATGCCAAATTGCGCGGGAATGCCCAGCGTGTCTGATGTCGTCGGGGTGCGGGTCGTGTGTTCCTGGCCATACCCGAAGCGCACCTCGTTGATAAGAGTTGGCGTGAAGACGTGAGTGTAGCTGACGGCTACGCCGTAAACATCCCACTTCTGCGTGCCGTCACCGTAGCTGCCGCCATCGGCGACTCCGCTAAATGGCGGAGGCACGTGTTGGGTGTTGTTGATGTAACTGTAGCGGCCGAACATCTGGTTCTTCTCGTTGAAGTGCTGGTCGATGCGGATGTCGAAGGTGGTTTGACCGGTGGTATTCACGGTCGTTGTCTGATAGTTGTTTTCTACCCCGCTCAGGTTTTGTGCCGGAAAGAGCTTGAGCAGCTTGATGGCATTGGCGTCCAAACGGCCGACCGGGAGTTGATTGTTGGGAAAAGCCTCCCTGACATAGCCAGTCGTGGCGGCCATAATTCCGGTCACCGGGTCTACCTGACCCGCCGTAACCGGGCGCGTCGTTGCTGGATCGAAGATCTGTCCGTTGCTGAAAGACCGTCCCAGCGCGTCTGTCCGGGTAAAGTTTCCGGTTGCATTCAATAGGTCGGCGAAGTTGGTGAAGCCGCTGCTGACCTCCGGCGTCGTAGGCACCCAGATGCCGCTCTGCAACACCCCCTGGTGGATTTGTGTGCCTTCGTAATCCGCGAACCAGAAGGTCCGGTCGCGGATGATTCGCCCGCCGGCGACCGCACCGAACTGGTTTTGCCGCAGTTCAGGTTTGCGTTGTGTGGCAGGATCCGAAAAGTAGGCATTGGCGTCGAGGGCATCATTACGGAAGAATTCCCACGCTGCGCCGTGGAAACCGTTGGTGCCGGATTTAATCGTGGCATTCACGATTGCTCCGCCAGCGCGTCCAAATTCGGCACTGAAGTTGTTGGTTTGAATATTGAATTCCTGGATCGCGTCGACAGGAGGTTTGACGACGTCGGCTTCTCCGCTGAGAAAGTCCACATCGTTGCTGTTATTGTCGATGCCATCCAGAAGGTAATCGTTCTGCGCGGGGCGGGTGCCGTTTGCGGCGAACTGGTTGTTTGCCCGGGCGCCTTGCTGTGGTTGCGTCACCCCGGGGGTGAGTGTAGCCAACATGGTCCAGTCGCGACCGTTGAGCGGCATGTTCTCCACGGTGGTTGCGCCGATCACCTGGCCCACGGTGGCGCTTTGCGTCTGCAGCAGGGGAGCCTGGGAGGTGACCTCAACCGTTTGGGTGGTCGCTCCAGCTTGCAACACAAAATCCACCACAGCCTGCTGCTGGATATTAAGGTCGAGTGCCGAATTCACTTCCTTCTGAAAACCTTCATGTTCGACGCTGATTCGATAGGTGCCGATTTTCAACGGCGTCACGATGTAGGTGCCGTCCGATCGGGTCGTGGTCGAGATCTGCGCAGCCGTGCCCTGATTGGTAATCGTCACCTTCGCATCAGGGATCACCGCGCCCGTTGGATCCTTTACCGTGCCTAGGATTGTGCCGGTGTCCACTTGAGCGATTCCCGAGGGCGCGCTGAAGATCAGCGCACAGCTTGTCAGGAGTACTCCTATCCAGCTCTTATTTCTTAACTTGTTCATGGCGCCTCCACCCCGCTAGGGAGCAAAAATGGAACTTCGAAGCCCAGTACCTCAGTCCTCCGTCGGGCTAGACCGTGTACGATACCACCATCATGAAATCATCAGGATGCCAAAGAAACGCAACTATAAGAATAGATTGCAAGGGCTGTCAAGGGCTTTATTTCGTGAAGGTCACCGGGAGACGCAAGTTACCAGATTGCAAGGCTTTCTTGCTGCAAGGGAATCCGCTTACCGGCAAAGCAGGGCGGAAGGTTCAACCGTAGGTGGAGTTTTCCCTCCTAAACCTTAGTCACGGCTCCAGTTACCAGCAGAGTGGAGCAGGTGTCATTGACTGGGTGGCAAATTTCCCCCTTGACAGCCGCGATTTAGGGGCAATACCGTTAACGAACACGTAGAATCGCGTAGGATTGGGACGGCCGTTACGAGGCAAAGCCGGCGGGGCATAATCATCGATGGTTGACGTTTCGCGTCCCGGGCCCAATTCCCTTTGCGTGTCCTATGCGTGCCGGGGAAGGTTGTTGCACACGAGGTGGCGTTCTCTCCTATGATGCCCGTTCCTGTTGCCTCTTCTCCAAGCGCTCCCAAAACCAATAAGGCGTTCAACCAAACCTATCTATGGGGTATCTCCCTAGCGGCGGCTTTGGGTGGCCTGTTGTTTGGCTACGACTGGGTAGTGATTGGCGGTGCAAAGCCGTTCTACGAACCCTACTTCCAGATCCACAGTCCGGCGCGTCAGGGCTGGGCGATGAGTTGTGCCCTGGTGGGGTGTTTGTTGGGAAGCATCGCCTCCGGGTTTTTGAGCGATCGCTTGGGCCGCAAGCGGATGCTCATCGTTGCCGGCTTTGCCTTTGCGCTTTCGTCTTTAGGCACGGGATTGGCTTACAGCTTTCTGCAGTTTGTGCTCTGGCGGATTGCTGGAGGTTTCGGTATCGGCCTGGCATCCGCCCTCTCCCCGATGTACATTGCCGAGGTCGCTCCGGCAGAGCTACGCGGCAAGTTGGTAGCGACCAATCAGTTTGCGATCGTCATCGGCATCGTGATGGCGCAGGTGATGAACTGGCTGATCGGTAGACCCCTTCCTCCTGGCGCCACATGGATCCAGATACGCCAGTCTTGGGACGGCCAGCTGGGCTGGCGCTGGATGTTTGCAGTCACCGCAATCCCCGCAAGCCTCTTTGTGCTGGCGATGTTCGTCGTGCCCGAGAGTCCGCGATGGCTGGCGAAGAAGGGTCTGCGGGCCCGTTCCGAGAGCATACTGGCTCATATTGGCGGAAGCGCTTACAGTGCTCGCGTCTTCGCGGAGGTTGAGGAGTCGCTCGCGCACCGCGTATCCGAGTCGCCTTTGCGCGAGTTGCTCAATCGGCGCTACGCGCGGCCCCTCCTGTTGGGCATTGGCCTCGCGGTCCTGCAGCAGTGGTGCGGCATCAACGTCATCTTCAATTACGCCCAGGAGATCTTCACCGCGGCCGGCTACGATCTTTCCAGCATGCTCTTCAACATCATGGTGACCGGTTTTGTGACTCTGATCTTCACTGTGCTTGCCGTCTTCACCGTTGACCGGCTGGGCCGGCGCGCCCTTATGCTGACGGGCTCGGGGGGATTGGCCGTCCTCTATATTTGCCTGGGATCCGCTTATTATTATCATCTGCGCGGATTCGCCATCCTCCTCCTGGTTGCAGCTGCCATCGCCTGTTATTCCATGACTCTGGCCCCTGTCACCTGGGTGCTCCTTTCCGAAATCTTTCCCAACCGGATCCGTTCGGTGGGCATGTCCGTCGCCACCACATCTTTGTGGAGCGCCTGCTTTGTCTTGACTTATACATTTCCCGTGCTCAATCAGCGCCTGGGTGCAGCCAGGATCTTCTGGCTCTACACCCTCATCTGCGTGGCCGGCTTTGCGATGATATTCAAGTGGGTTCCGGAGACGAAGGGGCGCACGCTCGAAGCCATTGAAGGCTTTTGGAAATAGGAGTCAAAACGGGAATGCTAGCCGTCGTAGATGACTCCATCCACCCGAACCTTAGAGCACCAGAAGCAAAAGTGAACGTCTTTGTTTGGTACAAGCTCTCGCAGATCCAGCTGACGCCAGCGATGTAGGCCGCAATGGCAAAACAGACTCTTGACTACGTTTGACTCGTGCTCCCTGTGGGGCCAAAGTTTTCTGCCCAGCGTAGCTGCGAGGGCTGCGTCGGAAGCGGGTTCCGGAGTTGGCGACGGCTGCAACATCTTTTCACCTCGGGTTGGATTCTAACCGGCCTGAATATGCATGTGGAAGTTGAAGACGGGCACGGCCAGTCTTCCAAAGACCATCGAAAATCAATCGGTGGAACCCCCTGTCATTCGGCGGTGTCTAAAACCGTCATCGAATTTCGCGCTAGCTTTCCTCGTAAGGAGGGTCGCTATGAGTGGCACTTGCAGATGGGCGTTCACCCTCTGTTTCGCTTGCACAGCGTTGTTGGCTCAAAGCTCGGTAAACGAGATCCCCTTCGTCCCGCTGGAAGCTGACTGTCCAATCGGTATACGGGCGACGCTGGAGAAAAGTGGCAACTTGCTGGGGGCTCAACGGCTGGAAATAATCCTGGGCAAATGGCCTGCGTTCGGCGTGATTGCGTCCCGCATAACCGTTCATGGCATTGCGCCGGTTGCCAATCATCCCGAGCCGTCTGAGATTACGGAAAGTTTAGAGCTGAACCGGATTGTCGATCACCCAAGACCGCCGATTTCCTCGACTGTCAACGTAGCGCACGCATCCACTGAGAACGATATGCCTTGGCTTCTCGCGCTGGGGGAGCCCGTGATCGTGCGCCGTCGCTCTCCCGATTCGAGGTGGTATGCCTGGGTGATGGGGTTCATTGCCGTCAACTCTATCGATTTGGATTCCGTGAGCTTTGCAGACGGCACCACCTGGCACGTCGCAGATGGAAAGACATGTCGCGTATCGGTAAGCTCATCAGACTGGTAACACCAATCTGTGACTGGCCGACGTTTGCGACCGGCCCGGTAAAATCTTTACATGAATGAGCAGACGTCCGTTTTCTCCGATGCAAAGGAGGCACCGTCCTCTCCTCCTTCGCTTCTTGGCAAAACAGCCCTGGTTACGGGGGCCTCACGCGGTATTGGAGCAAGCGTGACGCGGCAGCTGGGACAGCTTGGAGTCGATGTTGCCATCAACTACCGGAGCAAGGCGCCAAAGGCGCAGGCAGTTGCAGATGAGTTGATTGCTCTGGGTAGGAAACCACTTCTCGTTCAAGGCGACATAACCGACGCCGGAGATATCGCGACCATTTATGAACGCATTCAGTCTGCCTGGGGGCGGCTTGACGTTCTGGTATTGAATGCTAGCGGGGGACTGGAGCAGGACAAGGCTCCCGATTATGCCATGCAATTGAACCTCACGGCACAAGTAAACCTTGTGCACGGAGCGTTGCCGCTCATGCAGCGTGGAGGCCGAATCGTATTCGTGACCAGCCATCTTGCCCACTTTCACGGTAAGGGGCCCGGGTACGACGGCTACGAATCTGTTGCGGTCAGCAAAAAGGCGGGCGAGGACGCTTTGCGCGCAATGATTCCTAACTTATCCGACCGAGGTATTCATCTCGTGATCGTAAGTGGAGATTTGATCGAGGGCACCATTACGCCAAAGCTCTTGGAGCGGCAAAGCCGCGGCTTGATCCAGAAGAGAAGGGAAGCAGCGGGTTCTTTGCCGGATGTGGAAGAGTTCGCTGCTGCCATTGTTCAGGCAGGGATCAGCGATCGGTACTCCAGCGGTGAAACCATCTACGTTGGAAGCACGGAGTGGGGGTGAGCCTCCATCCTTCCTTCTATCGAAGGAAGAGATTGAAGAACGCCTGCGCGAATTCGCCGCACAGATGAAAGGACAAACCTTATGAAGGTACTCGGTCGACTCTTGCCACTCGCATTCATCCTCTCACTCGGAGCTCAGGCCTTCGCTCAATCAGCAGATACTTGGCAGCCCCTCAG